>JAAUYI010004741.1_pt1 | contig 10124 bp, 8 predicted proteins | sample 7278041 | NCBI WGS metagenome assembly JAAUYI01 (sample SAMN14350216, study PRJNA611818) | marine sediment metagenome | isolation source: surface marine sediment (0.6m) | place: French Polynesia: Moorea | collected 2018-08
ACCGCGACCAGGTCCTCGAGCTCGTCGGGTGACACGGGCGGACGGACACCCACCTCGTCGGTCTTGTCGACGGGCACCTTGAGCGTCATCTCGTTGATGACCGTCTTCAGGATCAGGTAGTCCTGCTTCTCGCCGAAGAACTCCATCTTCTTCGTGCCCTGCACGACACATGCGCCGTGCTGGGGGTAGATGCAGACTTCGCCCTTCTTGAACTTCACGCAGTACCTCGCCTGGTCGGGGGGTTCGCTGCGGCCCCCGCAGCGGCCTATCAGGGTACCGCCGGGCGCGGCCGATCGGACCCTGCCGCTCGCCTTGCGCGGCAGCGGCACAGGCCCCGCGATCGGCCCTGCTCAGGAGCGGTTCTTGATCGGGACGGTGGTGACCGTCTCGCCGTCGGCGTCGATCGGGACGCGCACCTCGAGGATGCCGTCGTCGTACGTCGCGCCGATGTCGTCGGTGTGGGCGCCGGCGGGCAACCGCACGGTGCGCTCGAACGAGCCGTAGCGGAACTCGCTGCGGAAGGAGTCCTTCTCCCTGGTCTCGGTGCGCTCCTCGCGCTTGCCGCTGATCGTCAACCGACCCTCGTCGACCGTGACGCTCACGTCGTCGTCCTCGGTGAGCCCGGGCAGCTCGGCACGAAGTACGAGCGTGCCGTCCTCCTCGACGAACTGCTCCATCGAGAACGTCTCGCCGCCGAACGGCATGTGACGCAGGTCCGGCCAGCGGCGGCCGAACATCTCCGGCCAGCGGTCGAACCACTCGGCGAGCCCGGCCCTGCTGAACGGATCCGGGATCGTGTCGGGGGTCAACTCGGTCTCCGACGCCTTGGTGGGAACTGTCTTCTTGGCCATCATCACTCCTCTCCCCAAGTTGGAAGCCATGACTGCTCCACCTACATCACCGCGCCAGACCCAGTCGGCGCACAGGGGCGAAGGTCAACGTCGTCGCCATCCAGCTGTCCGGGGCGCCCTCGGCAGGATTCGAACCTGCGCGCTACGGATTAGAAGGCCGTTGCTCTATCCAGCTGAGCTACGAGGGCTGTCGGGCGTCAAGCTACCGGCGACGGCGAATCGGTGGGAGGATCAGGCGTCGGTGAGCATGGCTCCGGCGATCTCCTTGACGAGCTTGGCCGCCACCATCGCGGTCATGTCGACGAGATCGCGGGTGGGGTTGTACTCGGTGACGTCGGCCCCGACGATCGGGCCCGGCACCCGGTCGATCACGTCGAGCATTTCCCGCATCGTGAGGCCGCCGGGTTCGTGGTGCGAGACACCGGGGGCGACCGACGGGTCGAGCCCGTCGAGGTCGACCGTCAGGTAGATCGGGCCCTCGAGCATCGACAGGTCGAACGAGTCGAGTTCCCGCGGCGCAACCATCGTCACACCCCAGCGTTCGGCCTGGTCCCGCTGGTGCCGGTTCGCCGTCCGGATGCCGAACTGCACCAGCCGTGCCATGCACCCGTCCTCGAGCGCCCGGGCGAACGGCGAGGCGTGGCTCAGGCGGTTGCCGTCGAGGTCGTCGTACAGGTCGGGATGGGCGTCGATCTGGACGACCGTGAGCCCGGGGTGGCGGGACCCCACGGCCCGCAGGATCGGGTACGTGATCGAGTGATCGCCGCCGATCGAGATCGGGCGACGATCATCGTCGAGGAGGAGGCTGATCGCATTCGTGACGGCGTCGGCATCGACATCGGACCCCGGCAGGTTCTCCAGTCCGACGTCGCCCACGTCGTCGAGCCGGCCGACGACGGCGACACCCCGCTCGGTCGAGTCGTTGCCGGACTCCGAGTTCAGCGCAGCGCGGATCGAGTCCGGACCGCCGGCGCACCCGGGCAGGTGCGACGAGTTGGCGTCGAGCGGGATCCCGAGGAGTGCCAGCCGTTCGGCGCTGCGCTCAGACATTGCTGTCGACCGTCGTCCCGGCGTCGCCCGGCGTGCGGCCGGAACCACCCGGTCCGGCGGGACCGGCCTCGATCACGGCGTCGTCGAAGACCTGCGTCGCCGCTCCGGCGTCGAACCAACCGATCGACGGACCGCCGGCGGCGCCCACACCCTGATCGGCTTGGGTGTCGGAGAGGCCCGACACCGCATCGGCACCCGAGCGGCCGCTCGCATCGAGACCATCGTTGCCGCGACGTCCGCCCGAACCGCCGTCGGCGCCGGCTCCACCCGCGCCGCCTCGGACGTTCGACGCGACGATCTCGACCGTCCCGGTCCCGCTCGTGAACAGCCCAACCGATGGACCGCCGGCACCACCGCCACCTTCTCCGCCCTCGCCCCCGACGCCGCCGGACCCGCCGCCGCCACCGTTGCCGCCGGCGCTCGCGTCACAGAGGGGGAAGTCACAGAACCCGACCGCCCCCGGCCCGCCGCTCGCCCCGCTCTCGAAGGGTCCGAGGCCGTCGGATCCCGGACCGCCCGGACCGCCGAGTGCAGCGGCGATCGTCGACTCGACGAGCCGCAACACGTCGACGTCCGTCACGACCAGCGCGATCGACCCGCCACCACCGAAACCCGGTTCGCCGCCGGCACCGCCGTCGCTCCCGCCGCCGCCACCACCGCCGCCGCCACCACCGATGAGGAACGGGCCGTAGCCGCCACCACCGCCACCACCACCGAGTCCCGGACCACCGGAGGATCCTGGTGCACCCGGCGACCCGACGAACTCGAAGTCGGACGCTGCGCCGCCGCCGTCGCCGCCGGCACCGCCCGAACCACCGGCCCCGCCGTCACCGGGCGATCCGTTGCGGGAACCACTCGTCCCTCCGGACGCACCTCCGCCGCCGGGTTGGCCGTTCTCGCTCGACACACCGCCGTTGCCGCCCCGACCGCCGCCACCGCCGGGCGCCTGCTCCGATCCCACCCCGGCGCTCCCGCCACGGGCATCGCTCGCCGAACCACCTCCGGAGACAGCGCTGCGCTCGCCCTCGGTCGCCGCGTCCCCCGGCGCACCCGGCCCACCGCGCCCGGCGTTGACGGTCGAGCGGACGATCGACAACTCCCCGACGCCGTCCGCGACGACACCCGAGCTGACGCCGCCGGGGCCGTCGGTGGTGGCCGCGCCGACGTCGGCGGCGACGATCCGGCTGTCGACGATCGAGAATCGCTCGGAGCTGGCCACGAACACCGCACGCGCCTCGTCGGTTCCACCGCTCGAGTTCCCGATCACCTCGACCCCGGACAGCACGCTGCTGGCGTTGCCCTGGAACACGAGCCCGACCCCGCCCACGTCGATCTGTGTTCGATCGTCGGGCGTCCGGACCCAGTTCGCGTCGAAGCCTCCGTACACGCTGTTCAGCGTGTCGAGCTCGAGCGGGCCGGACGTCTCGTCGTACGAGCCGACCGAACGCAGGTAGATGTCGCGGCCTGCCGATGCGGCCACGGCGGCCCGGAGCGTCCGGAAGGGAGCGCTGCGGGTGCCGTCGCCGCCATCGTCGCCGCGCTCACCGTCCACGAACACGAGCTGATTGGCGTCCTCGAACACCCGCACGACGAGATCGTCGGTTGCCACACCATCGGTCCCTGCGACTTCGAGTTCGAAGGCCAGCGTCGTGACGTCGGGCGGTGCGACGAACACCGGCTCGGGCCCGCTCAAGCTGCCGGTTCCCTCGGTGACGTCGGGCCCGGCCGTCTGCGTCCAGCGCACGGCCTCATCGGGCGTGCCCTCGGCCAGGTCGAGGGCGGCGAGGGTGACCTCCGCTCCGATGTCGACGTCGAGGTCGGTGCCGGCATCGGCGACGGCGGGGATCGGCGCCAACGTCGTCGACGTCGTGCTGGTCGTCGACGGCGCGGTCGTCGTGGTGGCCTCGACGGTCGTGGTGGTCGCCTCGCTCGTGCCCGGCGACTCGGAGGTCGCCGGCGCCGACGACGAGTCGCCACCGCGGGTCGCAGCGAACGCAACGACGCCGACGAGCAACACGAGCGCTCCCGCGATGCCGAGGGCGATCACGATGTTGCGCTGCCGACGCTCGTTCGCCGACATCGAGTCGGGTTCGTCGGCCGTGGGTGGAGGGGGTCCGCCGATGGGTGCTGTCATCTGTCCTTCCCGGTCTCGACCGTAGTTTCGAAACCCCGTCTCGACCCGTCACCGGCGGACGGACGGCGTTGCGTCGACTCAGTCGAGGGCGGCCAGCAGCGGCCGCAACATCCCGAGCGCGGTGATCACCGAGAACTGCCGCATCTGGTCGCGCAGGCCCGGCAGGCGGGCATGACGGACCTCGTCGAAGCCCGGTCCGACGAGCCCGACGTAGAGCGTGCCGACCGGCTCGCCGTCCTGCTCGGACGGACCCGCGACGCCGGTGAGCGAGAGCGCGACGTCGCTCCCCAACCGATCACGGACGCCGTGAGCCATCTCGCGTGCGGCGCGCTCGCTCACGACCGGGCCGTCGCCGACTCCCAGCAACGACCGCTTGACGTCGCTCGCATAGCTCACGACCGAGCCGCGGAACACGTCGCTCGCACCCGGGACACCGGTCAACCGTGCCCCCACCAGTCCCCCGGTCACGGACTCGGCCGCAGCGAGCGTCAGCCCGTGGCGACGGCAGAGGTCGAGCACGACCGACTCCATCGTGTCGTCGTCGACACCGAAGATCAGCTCTCCGATCTGCGAGCGGATCACCTCTTCCCAGTGATCGAGCTGCACCGCACACGCCTCGGCCGACGGCCCCTTCGCGGTGAGCCGGACCTTGAGGCCTTCCCACCCGCTCGCCAGGAACGCGAGGGTCGGGGTGTCGGGTGATTCGAGCTCGGCGATCACGTCGTCGAGTCGCTCGTTCAGCCCGCTCTCGCTCTCGCCCCAGGTCCGCAGCAGCCGGCTGGCGATGACGGCCTGCTCACCCGACCGCTGCCGCAGATCGGGCAGGATCGACCGCTCGAACATGTCCTTCATCTCGTGCGGTACGCCGGGTACGGCGTAGACCACCTTCTCGGCACCGTCGATGCGGACCGGGCAGATCAGGCCGGGTGCGGTGCCGCGGGTCTGCGCGATCACGGTGGCGCCGGCCGGCACCATCGCCTGGCGGAGGTTGTTGTCCGGCATCCGCCGGCCGCGCGACGCGAACATCTCGCGGATCGTGTCGGCGACGGCGTCGTCGAGCTCCAGGTCGACGCCCATCACGGCGGCGATCGCGTCCCGGGTGAGGTCGTCGTGGGTCGGGCCGAGCCCGCCGCACATGATCACCGCGTCGGCGTCTGCGAGCAGGCGTCGCAGCTGCGACTCGATGCGATCGACGTTGTCGCCGACCTTCACCTGGACGTACGTGTCGATCCCGTTGGTGGCGAGCTCGCCGCCGATCCACGCCGAGTTCGAGTCGATGATCTGGCCGAGCAGCAGTTCGGTGCCGACGGCGAGGACGTCACAGCGCATCGAACACCGATCGCAGTCGGGTCACGAGACCGCCGGCTGGCGGGGGGTCTCGGCTTCAGCGATCCGCGCCGACCGGAGGTACTGCCCACCGCTGATCAGGGCGAGCGCGAGGCCAATCCACAGCAGCCCGAGCGAGAGCCACTCGATGTCGACCGCGGTCCACGGGAGCAGTGCGAAGGCGACAGCGAACTGCTGCACGACCGTCTTGTACTTGGCGAGCTTGCTGGCCGGCACGCTGATCCCGCGCCCGCTGAGCACGACGCGGTAGCCGCTGATGATGATCTCCCGTGCCGCGATGAGCACGACCGGGATCCACGGGAACTGACCGGTGCTGACGAGCGTGAACATCGCGCCGAGGACGAGCACCTTGTCGGCGAGGGGATCGAGGAAGGCACCGACCGCGGTCGGGCCCCGGCGGCGGGCGATGTAGCCGTCGATGCCGTCGCTCGCGCACAGGACGAACCAGAGGAAGAACGAGAGCCACGAGCCCATGCCGTCGCTCGGGATCGCCCAGAACATCACCGGCGACAGCAGGATCCGGCTCACCGTGATGGCGTTCGCCCAGGAGGCGACGGAGTCGACCATCAGCCGACCTCCTCCAGCGCTCGGCGGTCGGCACCCGCACCAACCAGGTCCGGACCGAGCGCATCGACGATCTCGACCGTGGTGAACGAACCCACGGCGTCATTCTGCCCGACGTGGATGACCCCGTCGATCTCCGGTGCCTCCCGGTGGCTGCGCCCGATCCCCGGCGCGTCGACGAGGACCTCCAGCGTGCGGCCGATCAGCTCGTCGCGACGGGCCATGGTGATCTCGTCCTGCAGCTCTCGCAGCTCGGCGAGCCGCTCGTTCATCAGCGCTGGCTCGACGGCGCCGTCGAGGTCGGCCGCGTACGTGCCGTCCTCGCGGCTGTAGGCGAAGAAGCCACACCAGTCGAGCTGCGCCGACTCGACGAACGCCAGAAGCTCGTCGTGGTCCTCCTCGGTCTCGCCCGGGTAGCCGACGATGAAGTTCGAGCGGAACGCAGCATCGGGTTCGCGAGCCCGGATGTCGGCGATGCGGGCGAGGAACCGGTCACCGTCGCCCCACCGGCGCATCCGGCGGAGCAGCGGCTTGCTCACGTGCTGCAGCGACAGGTCGAAGTACGGCACGCCCGACCCGCAGATCGCATCGATCAGGTCGTCGGTCAGGTCGCTCGGGTAGAGGTAGAGCAGCCGCACGCGGTCGACAGCAGCGGCGACCGCGTCGACGAGGGGCACGATCGATCCGGCACCGAGCTCGCCGGGCCGGTCCTTCCCGTACGACGCGAGGTCCTGGGCGACGAGCACGATCTCGCGTACGCCGAGCTGGTCGACCTCGGCCAGGATCGAGTCGACGTCACGGCTCCGCTGCGGGCCGCGAAAGCTGGGGATGGCGCAGAACCCGCAGGAGCGGTCGCACCCCTCGGCGATCTTGACGTAGGCCCACGGGACGGCGCTCCGCGGGCGCGGCAGGTTGAGGAGGTCGAACTCCGGCAGCGGGGCCGACGACACCGGGATGAGCTTCCGGTCACCCGACGACGATCCACCGCCGACCGGGACCTGGTTGAACGCTTCCCCGAACCCGGCGATCTGGTCGGCCTCGGGAAGGGCCTCGGCGAGCTCGTCGCCGTACCGCTCGGCCATGCAGCCGGTGACGACGAGTCGGCTCCCGTCCGGACGCTGCTCGTCGAGGGCGAGGATCGTATCGATCGACTCACGGCGGGCATCGTCGATGAAGGCACACGTGTTGACGACGACGAGATCGGCTGCGGTGGCGTCGTCGGTCGGCGACATGCCGTCGGCCTCCAACGCGCCGACCAGCTTGTCGGAGTCGACGTCGTTCTTGGGGCAGCCGAGCGTCTCGATGTAGAAGCGCTGCGCCACGGCCGATCACGCTACCGGTCGGCACCCGAGCCGAAGCGGCTGACCAGGTGCTCCCCGATCGAGCCGAGCTGCCGCTCGATCTCCGGAGCGTCGAGCAACTCGATCCCACGCATGACACCGGCGAGCTCGGCGGCGAGCACCTCGACCGACAGCCCGGCGAGGCGGGCGGCGAGTCGACCGTCGGGTCGATCGGAGGTGATCGTGACCTCGACGCCGAGCGACCGGAGCGCCGCCACGGTCCACGGTTCGATGATCGCGTCGACCTGGACCCGCCGGAACTGCTCGTCGTAGCCGGCGGTGATCGACTCCCATGCCGATTCGAGATCGAAGTCGTCGGGTCGCACCACCGGATCGTGGAGCAGCTCGACGGCGGTGACCCGATCGACGCGGAACGATCGCAGGCCGGCATCGGTGTCGGCGAGCAGGTACCAGATCGACCGCTTGACGACGAGGCCGAGCGGGTGTGCGATTCGTTGGCTGATGCCCTTCCGCGGGGTGTCGTAGCCGAGGCGGATCTGGCGCCGTTCGATGATCGCCCGCTGGAGTGGTTCGAGGTGGTCGATCGGCTGGTCGAGCGCGGTCGTCAGGCCGCTCCCCCACCGGCGGTCGTCGGTGACGACGGCGGCCATCGCCGCTTCGGCATCGCGGCGCACCGGTTCGGGAAGCGCCTGCACGAGCTTGCGAATCGCCGTTCCGAACTCGGGGGTCGACGTTCCCGACGCCGCCGCCATCGTCAGCAGCGCCCGGGCCTCGACCGAGCGGAAGCCGGTGAGATCGGTCCGGGCGCCACCGACGAGGCTCCACCCGCCGCCCCGCCCGGGCTGGCTGTAGACGGGGATGCCGGCGATGCCGAGCGCTTCGAGGTCGCGGCGGGCCGTGCGCTCGGAGATCTCGAGCTCGTCGGCGACCTCGGCGGCGGTGACACGTCCCCGAGCCTGGAGCAGGAGGAGGGTCGCCACGAGACGGTCGGCGCGCACCCGATCATTGTTCCACTGAAACTGGCCACATGTTGGCCAGTTTCAGGTGAAGGATCGATGGCATGACATCAATTGTGACGAGCCCCACCCCGATCTCCGTCGACTACACCGACGGCTCCCCGCTCCCCGCTGACGACCCGCGAGTGCCGTTCGCCCGTTCCGTGCAGGCCGCACGCGCCGTCGTCGGCCAGCTGACCGCGGAGAACGCCGCCCGGCCGACCCCGTGTCCGGAGTGGGACTCGGTGACGATGGCGCGGCACATCATCGCCATCCTCGACCGGGTCACCGGCGCCGCCCGTGGCGACGATCTGATGGCGATGCCGCTGACCCGGGACGATGTCGAGGTCGGCGACCTGAACGCGGCGTTCGACTCCTCCGCCCGAACGCTGCACGAGACCTGGTCGGACCCGGCGCTGCTCGGCCGGGCGATGACCCTTCCCTTCGGCGTGCTCCCCGGCGCCGGGGTGATGGCCGTCTACACGTCCGAGCTGCTGACCCACACGTGGGATCTGGCGACCGGGATCGGGGTCGAGCCGAACTGGCACGAGGCCGACGTCGAGGCGGCGGTCGGCGTCGTTCGAGGTGGCATCCCCGCCGAGCCGCGGGGAGGCGAGATGCCGTTCAGCGCGGTCATCGACCTCCCCGCCGACGCCCCACCGATCCACCACCTCGTCGCCTGGCTCGGCCGCCGGCCGTGAGAGCCCGGCTGGCCAGGAGGCGCCGCCTCGGCGCCGGCCCTAACAATGACAGAGGCGGAGGCCGACGCGTGGCCATCTGAATGAGGCCAGCTTGCCGGTCGACGACAGGGTGACGAAGGCGGTGCGGATGGTGTCAGACACCACCCGCACAGAACCCGTCAGAGTGTCTGAAACGCTCCGGTCAACTCTCCGTTGAAAGCCGGGATCGATTCGGGCGAATCGGACCGGCTAGCAATGACAGAGGCGGAGGCCGACGCGAGGCCATCTGAACGACGCCAGCTTGCCGGTCGACGAGAGCGTGACGAAGGCGGTGTGCAGGTCCTCGTCGCCGAAGCAGATGTTGGTCGTCATCAGATCCCCGGTGGCGTGGTGCTCGATCGCCGAGCCGTCAGGGGCGATCGCCGTGATCCCGCCGTCGGCGATCGTCGCCACGCACACCCACCCCTCGTCGTCGACCGCCAGCGAGTCGAGGTACTGGAAGCCGCCGAGCCCCGCGAGGAGCTCGGTCGGATCGAGCGGGACGCTCGGCGCCAGCTCACCCGGCCCGGTCACACGGCGCTGGCGCACCCGGTTCGTGTGCGTCTCGGCCCAGTACAGCGTCCACAGATCCGGCGACAGGCCGATCCCGTTCGGCGAGTCGGTCGGGTAGGCGACCTCGCGGATCTCGGAACCGTCGGCGCGCGCCCAGTAGATGCCCGACAGGTCGGCCGTCCGCGACCCGGCGTCCCGGATGCCGTGGTCGGTGAAGTAGAACCCTCCGTGACCGTCCATCACGAGGTCGTTCGGCGCCCGCAGCGGCCGGCCGTCGCACTCGGTGTAGAGGTCGGTCACGGTCCCGTCGTGGAGGTCGACGCGCTGGATGCGACCACCTGTGTACCGCTCGGGGTCGAACCCACCCGGGAACACCATCCCCTCGATCTCGACCGGCGAGAACGCTCCACCGTTGTTGCACAGGTACCCCGCTCCGTCCGGACCGATCGCCAGCCCGTTCGGCCCACCGGGGGTCTCGGCGACGGTCTCCTTCCGACCGTCCGGGTGCACGCGGGTGACCCGCTCGCCGAACATCTCGACGACGAGCACGGTGCCATCGGCCATCGCCACCGGGCCCTCCGGGAACCGCAGGCCGTCGGCGATCTCGACGAGGTCGGGCGTGAAACGGGTGACCGGCGCGCTCATCGCCC
>JAAUYI010061719.1_pt1 | contig 10119 bp, 15 predicted proteins | sample 7278041 | NCBI WGS metagenome assembly JAAUYI01 (sample SAMN14350216, study PRJNA611818) | marine sediment metagenome | isolation source: surface marine sediment (0.6m) | place: French Polynesia: Moorea | collected 2018-08
AACACGAACCGAGCATTGGCTGTGCACAAGACGCAAACGCCGTCGAAGACGATGATCGGCTTGTCGCGCGGGATATTCATTTGGGACTTGTCGCCTATTCGCCCTCACCCACAAGCGCGACGAATTCCTTCACATTGTCCACGAAGAACCCATCGGCTCCGCTTGCGATCGCTGCGGACCACAGCGTCCGCCACTTGCCATCCGCCGCCGGACCGCCGCTATTCTGCTGGGCGGCCGGGAGAAAGCCGTTCTCCTTGCGCAAGGTCCAGGGATGAACCTGCAATCCGGCCGCACGTGCATCTGCAACCAGAGATTTGGCAGAACCGTCATCGTTGAGGACGTGACCGAGCCACGGGCCGATCCCGTCGGCATACTCCGCGATTTCGGTTAGACCCGTCGGGCTCATCATGTCGGACCAGCGCAGGTTGGGCTCGTCGTAAGGGCCACCTTCGGGTGCAATCAGGAGAACGAGCCTGCTGTCGATCAGCCGATCAAGCCGCTGCAAAGGCCCAACCTCAAACACCTGGATGAAGACGGGGTCATCAGCGCCGTCGAGTCCGAGACTCCGCAACTCGCTGACCAGCAGGTCGACGGTATCGATCCCCTCCTCCTGCAACAGCCAGGTCGGGATCTTGAGCTCCGGGTAGAGACCGATCGTGCGGCCCGTCTCGGCCTCCTTGGCGCGCACCAGCCTCACAATCTCTTCGAAGGTCGGCACGTGGTACAGGCCATTGTAGCGTGCATTGGCAGGGCGCGCGTTGGGCACGCGCTCTTTCGCCCGCAAGGTGCGCAATTCGGCGAGCGTGAAATCCTCGGCAAACCAGCCTGCAACCCGCCGATCCCCGATCGTTTTCTCACGCCGGCGATCCTCGAATTCCTCTCGATTGGCTATATCGGTCGTGCCGGAAAGCTCGGTCTCGTGACGCGCGACCAGCACCAGGTCCTTGGTCACCACCAGGTCCGGCTCGATGTAATCGGCTCCCTGGTCGATCGCGAGTTCGTAGGCGGCTAGTGTATGCTCGGGCCGTTCGCCCGACGCGCCGCGATGCGCGATGATCAGCGGCTTCTCCTGCGCCTGCACGGCGATTGGCGTGACTAGCGCGAGTGCGCCGATCAGGAATGCGACGAGAGGGCTATTGACCATTCTTCTTCCTTGAAGCCGACAAGTATTCCGCCCGAATGGACCACCACCGGGCGTTTTATCATGGAGGTGTGCTCTTGCAGGAGCGTGAACGCCTTCGCCTCGTCGATATCGGCTTTGTCGGCATCGGAGAGCTTGCGAAAGGTCGTCCCGCGCCGGTTGAGCACCGTGTCGACGCCCTTGTGCGCGATCCAGTCCTTGAGATTGGTCGGATCTACGCCTTCCTTCTTGAAATCGTGAAACGCGTATTCAAGCTCGTGCGCTTCGAGCCATTTGCGCGCCTTTTTGACTGTGTCGCAATTGGGAATGCCATAAAGATGGATGGCCATATTGCCTCCTGTCGCAAACCAGAGCCGGTAGATCGCATTGGTTAACGGTTTCTAGAGTGTTTTCGCGTATCGCGACACGGTAATTGGAGCAATTATGCCGAAAACAGCACAGAAACTCCTGACCGCCCTTGCTGCTGGCAGTCTCGTCTTTACGCCCGTTGTGGCGCAAGCGAACACGCGCGCGGGCGACAGCGCGTCGCTCTACACCAGCGCGCAGGTCCAGCCGGGCCTTGGTCGCTCGGCCGAGGGTGAAGGAGTCGTCGGAGAAAGCGGCGACATCATCGCTCTTATCCTCGTCGCCCTGTGGACCGCCGGGATTATCGTGATCGTGGCTGACGTCGGCGACGACGACAACGAAAATCAGTCGCCAGGCGCCAACTAGAGTTCGCTCCGCGTCAGATGCGCATCGGCGATCGCAACCGCCAGCGCGTCTGCGGCGTCTGCACCGATAACGTCAGCGCCCGGCAGCAAGATCTTCAACATCGCCTGGATCTGATCCTTTTCCGCTGAGCCCGTCCCGACGACGGCTTTCTTGACCAGCCGCGCGGCGTGTTCCTCGACCGGCAGTCCGACCGCCCCGCATGCTGCCAACACTGCGCCACGCGCTTGTGCGAGCTTTAGCGTCGATTGCGGGTTCTTGTTGACGAACACTTCCTCACAAGCGGCGCGTTCGGGCCGGTGCTGCGCGATCACGCCTGAGATCATCCGATGCAGATCGGCCAGCCGTTCTGCCATCGGAGCGCGCGGCGAGGTCTTCACTTCGCCATTTGCGATATGGCTGATGCGCGCACCTTCTGCCCTGATAACGCCCCAGCCGGTGCAGGAGAGCGAAGGATCAAGGCCGAGGATGATCATCTTCACTCCGACCGAACTCACGATCAAAAAGGCTGCCCTCAGTTTCCGGCCTGGAAACTGCTTTGTCGTGTCTTTCGCGCAAATCATTGAACCGGCCAAGCCGATGGAGGTCTGAGCCTTGCTCTTGGCATTTCAGTTCGGGCGGCTGAATTTCGCCGTCAAGGTTTAGGACGGTCACGTAGCCACTGCTCTGAATGGGCTTCCCTCCTGCGCTATTTTCAATCAGTCGAATGAAAAAAATGTGGCTAGTTTGGGCAAAGTGTTGGCCACCAAGGCCGAACTGTTTCTCCTCGAGGCGAATATGTCGATACTCATTGTCGGTCGAGTATCGATGCTTCACATTCACAGCGGTGTCTTCATAAGAATGGCTGAAGCTGATCTCTTCGTCGGGGGTCAAGCGTCCCACCACCCCCTCGGGATCGACAAACAAGCCAAACCTCATCCCGTTCGTGTGGCAGACGATGATTTCGGTCTCTTCGTAGCCTCCAAATAGAAAATCTGAACACTCGCTCAAAGCAAGCGACAGAGTTCCGAGCATGACGAGGTGCGTGTTATTGCCCAACGCAGCCCCTCCTCACAACCCGATCCGCCATCCCAGCCTCCAGAAAATCGCCAGCAGGAAGGCTGTGCCGAGCGTAAGCGCGAAGAGCCATTCGCGCCATGTCACGCGTCGAGCTTGTCCATCACCTCGTCGCTGATCTCGTAGTTGCCCCACACGGTCTGCACATCGTCATCGTCGTCGAGCGCGTCGACCAGTTTGAGCAGCACACCCGCGTCTTTTTCATCGAGCTCGACCGAGAGATTGGGCTTCCAGGCGAGCTTCACTTCCTTCGCCTCGCCCAGCGCCTTCTCGAGCGCGTCGGCGACTGCGTGCAGATCTTCGGCGGCGGTCCAGATTTCGTGGCCATCCTCCGACGAGGAAATGTCTTCCGCACCGGCTTCCAGCGCTGCTTCGAGCACCTTGTCCTCGCCGCCCGCCTCCGCGCCGTATTCGATATAGCCGAGCCGCTCGAAGCCATGCGCCACCGAGCCTTCGGTGCCGAGATTGCCGCCATTCTTGCTGAAGGCGGTGCGCACTGCGGTGGCGGTGCGGTTGCGATTATCGGTCAGCGCTTCGACAATGATCGCGCTGCCGCCGGGGCCATAACCTTCGTAGCGAACTTCTTCGTAATTCTCTTCGTCGCCGCCGCTGGCCTAGTCGATCGCGCGCTGGATGTTGTCCTTGGGCATCGACTGCGCCTTGGCGTTGTTGACCGCTAGCCTCAGGCGCGGGTTCATGTCCGGATCGGGCGCGCCCATCTTGGCCGCCACCGTGATTTCACGGCTGAGCTTGGAAAACAGGTTAGAACGCTTTTTGTCCTGCGCACCCTTGCGGTGCATGATATTCTTGAATTTGGAATGGCCTGCCATGGTCTATCCTTGGGGGAACTCTTCGAATTGCGTTAAACTTCGCGCGCAGCCCTAGCGAAGGCCAGCGCGCGCGACAATTGCCTAGGGAGCAATATCGAAGTGCAGCGCGGTCAGCTCATTGACTGCGAGCTTGCGATAGAGTGCCTGAGCCGGCGCATCCTCTGGAGTGGTGTCGGCTTGCACGAATACGGTCCAGGCACCGGCTTCTCGCGCTATCCGACGCGTCTCTTCGATCATGGCGGTGGCCGCGCCCTTGCGCCGGTGGCTTTCGAGCACAGCGAGATCGTAGATGAAAAGCTCGTTACGCTCCTGCTCGAATTTCGGCAGGACGTATCCCGCCAGCGCTCCCACCGGCTCGCCCTCGGCTTCGGCGAGGATCGCTATGTTGTTCGTGTCGGCAAGCCACGCCTCGGCATGGAAATCGGTTGGTGGCCTGTCGGCATAATTCTCTGGCTCTTCGAACACGTCGGAGAATACGGCATTCATCGCTCGAAATCCGGGCAGATCGCCCGGGGCGAGACGACGTACGGAAATCACGGATCAGACCTTCACCGCTGTACCGCTGGCGCTCACCATCAGCATCGAGCCGGTGTCGCCGATCACCTCGTAATCGAGATCAATCCCGACCACTGCGTTGGCCCCACGCGCGGCCGCCTCGGCCTGCAATTCTTCGATCGCTTCGTCGCGAGCGCGCTGAAGGATGCGTTCATAGCTACCCGAACGCCCGCCAACGATGTCGCGGATATTGGCGAACAGATCGCGGAACAGGTTGGCACCGACGATGACTTCGCCGACAACGATGCCGCAATATTCCTGGATCGGTTTCCCTTCGATCGAAGGGGTTGTGGTGACGATAATACCGCGCGCGTCTCTCCATTCGCTGGCCATGATTTCCTCCCTGAGTTGCTGTATTATCAATATAATACGCTGCCGGAGGTAATCAAGACAGCGTCATCCCATCCCGAGCGCCGCCTTGTAGGTTTCCAGGATCGTTTCCTGTTCGCTGCGATCGTCGGGCTTCATCTTCCGCAGGCGTACGATCTGGCGCATGATCTTGGTGTCGTAGCCGACCGCCTTCGCCTCGGCGTAGACATCGCGGATGTCGTCGGCGATGCCCTTCTTTTCCTCTTCGAGGCGTTCGATGCGCTCGATCAGCAGGCGCAGGCGGTCGTCGGTGGCTTCTGCCATGATAGTCCTTCAGGTCTGGATTGGATTCGTGAGCGCGAAATAGCATCCACAAGCGGCATGACCAGCCCCTTCCGAACACATTTTCGTCGTTATTCATAACTAGGAAAACACGCAGAAAACCATAAGCAAAAACAGGTGGTCGCGCCCGGATTACTATTGCCGTGGAGCATCACATGCACAAAAAGCGTTCGGCGTTACTGGTTGGCCTTGCGGGACTGAGCCTCGCTGTGGCCGGCTGTTCGAGCCACCTCATCAATTCAGGTTTCGACGACGGGGTCTGCGCTGCGGGCGAATGCGAGCGCGGACAAACGTCCTTCGCCGGACGGGCCGGCGCCAACACCAATGCGGCGAGTGGCGTGATCCCGGCCGAGTGTGGCAATCGCGGCTTCACGCGCGTCGAGGTGCGGCGCACTTTCGGACAGGGTCTTGCGACCGTCCTTTCGCTCGGTCTGGTCAATCCGGCGACGATCTATTTCGCCTGCAGGAAGGCGCCGCAACAATCCGAGATTGCGTGCAATTTTGTCCCCGGAGTGGACGGGGTCATCGAGTGCCAACGTCGCGCAACCAATGCGAGGCCGGAAGCGGTCAAATTCGATTGCGAGATCACGCCCGCCGATGACGATCCCGACGAAATCGCCGCGTTCACCTGCGTGCCCTCGCAAGCTGCGCTCGACCGGCTGATTCCGCTGCTCGAAGCGACCGAACAGGCAGAGGGGTGAGCCATGCCTGACGACGACACGATGTTCCTGCGCACCAAGGAAGACACCGAGTGGGAGAATTGGCACGAGACGGTGAAAGGACCGATCAAACGGGTCGACGTGATCAACCGGCCGCCCGACGATCTCAGCTATTCGAAGGAGGCGGTGCTGCGCTGCACCGCGCAGATCAAGCGCGCGATCCGCGAAGCGAAAGCAGACGGGCAGGAATGCCGGGCAGTGGGTCGCGGATGGTCGCTGTCCGATGCGCCCCTGACCACCGGCACGATGATCGATATTTCCAACCTGAACCTGATCCGCAAGGTTCACCACATGCAGGTCGATCCCGAATACAAGGGCGGCGTCGAGCGCCGCCGCACGCTGGTGATGGCCCAGGCCGGAACCTATGTGGCGGAACTCAATCGCTGGCTCGAGGCGCCCGAACAGAAGCTCTCGCTCCGCACCACCGGAGCCGCCAATGGCCAGACGCTGGCTGGGGCGACGCAGACCGGCACGCACGGTTCGGTGCTCGGGCGCGGAGCGATGCACGACCAGGTGGTCGCGCTGCACATAATCACCGGTCCGGACAGCGAAGTGTGGCTCGAACGCAAGAGCTACCCGGTGATCAAGGAGAAGGTCGCCAAGGCCTATGGCGCGCCGCTGCTGCGTGACGACGACCTGTTCAACGCAGCCGTCATGGGGCTCGGCAGTTTCGGCGTCATTCACAACATGGTGATGGAGACGCGCGGCCGATTCATGCTCAGCGCGTTCAACATGAACAAGGACCGCAACGGCAACACGCTGAAATTCGACACCGACATGCGCCACCGCATCGCCACGCTCGACTTCTCCACCGAGAACCGGCTCGATCCGGCAGGGCGGAGCGGCGATCCGTATTTTTATCAGCCGATCATCAACCCCAACACCGCGGCGCCGCACGGTGTGTTGCTGACGCACATGTACGAGGAAGAGTGGGACGAAGATCACGACATTGATTACGCGCTCAAGGAGGACAAATGGGGCCCCGGCTACGACTTCGTCAGCATCGCCGGGCGGATACTGAACGTCGCCGAATTTCTCGTCCCGATCTTTTCCGGCGTGGTCGAAAAAAGCCTGTTCAGCGTCGGCGAGAACTTCGGCACCTGGGGCGAGCTGTTCGGCTACAAGACCAAGCGCACGCTGGTCGCCAGCGGGACTGTCGCAGTCGACCTGCCCGATGCGCTCGAGACGCTCGACGCGCTGATCGAACTCAATGACGAAATCGGGCCGATCCCGGTCGTCTATGGCTGCCGCTACGTCAAGAAATCCGACGCGTTCCTCGCCTTCAATCGCTGGGACACGACCTTCGTCGTCAGCATCGACGGGCTCCACAACGAGGATTCGGTCAAGCTGTTCGACCGACTCCCGGCAAGGCTCGACCAGAAGGGCATCACATTCTCACAGCATTGGGGCAAGACCAACGCCTACGACACGCAGCGTGTGCGCAAGGTCTATGGCGATGCTGCGGTCGACAAGTGGATCGCCGCTCGCAAGAAACTGTTGCCGAACAAGGACATCCGCGACATGTTCGCCAATGCTCTGATCCGCCGCTGCGGGTTGGATGGGTAGGAAACAGGCAAGGGGTACGACGATGACGAAACGGCTCAGGATTCTCGCCGCCGGCCTTGCGGTGATGGCGATCTCGCCGATCAGTGCCCAGAATGCCAGCCCCTACGAAAGTCGCGAACTGACGATCGAACCGGTCGAAGCGATTGCGATCGATGGGGCGTTCAAGGTGCTGGTCTTCGGGAATTCCGAAAACGCTGAAGTGACATTGTCCGGCCCGCCCGAACTGCTCGCCGATGCTGAAGCCGTCATTGAGGATGGCGAGCTGCGCATCCGCTTTCGCGAAGGCGCCGTGTGGAGCTGGAATCCCGGATCGGGCATGCAAGCAGTGGTCAGTCTGCCCAAGGTCAGTTCCATTGGAGTCGGAGGACCCGCGCATGTCGAAGTCTTCGGAACGAAGACCGAGCTATTGCGAGCGGGGATCGGCGGGGCTGGCAAAATCGATTTGGCCGGAATTGAAGCCGAGACTGTCGAATTCGGCACTGGCGGTTCAGGCTCCATCACCGCTAGCGGCACAGCCGGATCGGCCAGATATGGTGTAGGCGGCGCGGGCTCGATCGATGCCAAGCGACTGCGCGTGAAGTCCGCGCAGATTGGGATCGGCGGCGCGGGCAATGTTTTTGCTGATGTGTCCGACAGCGCCGAGATCGGTGTGAGCGGATCGGGCAAGGTCGAAGTCGTCGGCGGCGCGGCCTGCGAATTCGATCCAGATCAGGCCGATCACATCGAGTGTGGTTAAGCGTCGGCTAGCGCAGATCCGCCTTGTTGCGCGTCAGGCTCGCTTCCATCGCTGCGATCTGTTCCTCGGTGGCGGGAGTTTGCTTGGTCGCCTTCCATTCGTCCATCGGCATGCCGTGGATCAGCTCGCGCGCGGCGGCCTTGTCGCCTTCGTAGCCGGCATCGCGGATCCAGTCGGCGAGGCAATTCCGACAGAACCCCGCAAGCGCCATCAGCTCGATGTTCTGCGCGTCGTGGCGGTGACGCAGATGCCGGACCAGCCGACGGAAAGCAGCGGCGGCATGAGCATCGTCGAGTTGGTCCAGGGGGTCGGATGAATTCGTATCCATGTGACATTTCCTTGAGTTGCAACTTGGCTGTGCCATAGCTTCCCGACACGTCTCGAAGGTATGTTTGGAATCTATGGTCAAACGTGACGCGACAAGGATCGACCCGCGCGGTCGGAAGGTCAAGATTCTGGCGACAATCGGCCCTGCCAGCCGCTCGCCGGAAATGCTGCGCAAGCTGTTCAAGGCCGGGGCGGACGCGTTCCGTGTCAATATGAGCCATGGCAGCCATGCCGACCATGAGAAGACGATCAAGGCAATCCGTGCGCTGGAAAAGGAATTCGCGCGGCCGATCGCCATTCTCGCTGACCTCCAGGGGCCGAAGCTTCGCGTGGGGACATTCAAGGATGGCGAGGCGGTGATCCGCCATTCGGGCCATTTCACACTGGATCGCGACGAGACCCCGGGCGACGAGACACGCTGCAATCTGCCACACCCCGAACTGTTCGGCATCCTTAAGGGCGGGCAGCGCTTGTTGATCAACGACGGCAAGATTCGGCTGGTGGTGAAGGAAGCGGATGAGAACCGCATCTTCTGCTCGGCCGAAGTCGGCGGAGTGATCTCAGACCGCAAGGGCGTAAATGTGCCCGATGCGGAAGTGCCAATCCCGGCCCTTACCGACAAGGACCGCAAGGATCTCGTCTTCGCCGTCGAACATGGCGCGGACTGGATTGCGCTCAGCTTCGTGCAGCGCCCGGACGATCTCGCCGAAGCACGCAAGCTGATCGCCTCGGCGGGCGGCAAGAACGTCGCCCTTTGCGCCAAGATCGAAAAGCCGATGGCGGTCAATCGCCTGCCCGAGATCATCGACATGGCCGACGGGATTATGGTCGCGCGCGGGGACCTGGGCGTCGAACTCGAACCGCAGGAAGTGCCCCCGCTGCAAAAGCGTATCGTCAACGCCGCGCGCACTGCCGGCAAGCCGGTGATCGTGGCAACGCAGATGCTCGAATCGATGATCGAAAGCCCGATGCCGACGCGCGCGGAAGTCTCGGACGTTGCCAATGCGGTCTATGACGGAGCCGACGCGGTTATGCTTTCGGCGGAAAGCGCAGCGGGCGACTGGCCAGAGGAATCGGTTGCCATGATGCACGCGATCACCGCGCAGGTGGAGAGCGATGAGGGCTATATGGAGCGGGTGCGGTTTCTGGAAACTCCGCCCGATGCGACCACGTCGGACGCGCTCGCCCATGCCTGCATGACCATCGCCGACACCGTGCCGATCAGCGCGATTACTGTGTTCACCTCGAGCGGCTCGACCGCGCGCCGCGTGGCGCGCGAGCGTCCGGCGACGCCAATGCTGGTTCTGACCCCATCGATGCGCACCGCACGCCGCATGGCATTGCTCTGGGGCGCGCATGCGGTCGCGACCAAGGATATCGGCAGCTTCGAAGAGATGATCGCCAAGGGCAAGCGTATGGCGTTGCGCCACGGCTTCGGCACGGCGGGCAGCAAATTGATTGCACTGGCGGGTGTACCATTCGGCACGCCGGGCAGCACAAACCTGCTGCACATTGTAACGCTGACGGGCGACGAGTTGGAGAAGCACGGAGGTTAAGTGGTGCGTGAGTCCTTGTGAAGGGGTTTCAGGCTGGCATCCGATTGAGCGAAAAGAAGGCAAGGAATGCGAGGCCGAACGGAAGCGAGAACTGATTTTCTGAACATCCCTTTTTCGGACTCGAGACGAAAGCGATTGCGCAGCCTACACTGGCAGACGACGTACTATTCAGCCTTTCCGATGGGCGATACGCGGAAGTCCACTTGACATGGAACGTCGAGAAAACACCCGACTACCCGACCTTCGCTATCTTCTCCTCGATTTAGGACTGGAA
>JAAUYI010098450.1_pt1 | contig 10113 bp, 10 predicted proteins | sample 7278041 | NCBI WGS metagenome assembly JAAUYI01 (sample SAMN14350216, study PRJNA611818) | marine sediment metagenome | isolation source: surface marine sediment (0.6m) | place: French Polynesia: Moorea | collected 2018-08
CAGCAAATTCTAATGTATAGGGGTCGAACCAAAAATAATCGGGAGTACGAAAAGTATCTTGATAAAGTTTTTTCTTGAATTCTCTATCTGTATTTGCTGTTGATTCTGAAAGAATTTCGACAATGACATGAGGATATTTACCATCTTCTTCCCAAACAACCCAACTTTTACGAAGTTTACGTTCCGTGTCTAATACCACAAAAAAATCTGGTCCGCGGAAGTCTTCTGATTTGCGTTGATGGGGACTGTAATAAATGGTTAAGTTACCAGCAGCATAAAAATCATTTCTGTCTCTCCATAGCCACTTGAGACATTTGAGTAGGAGCATTATTTGCTCTAAATGCAGTTCTGTTTCCAAGGGAGGTTCATCGCTGTATAAATCACTTGGGGGAAAGATAACATTTTCGGTGATGTCTTGGGGAGTGTCTAATTCTTTAGCAAGGGACATGGCTAGGGATGGAGTTACGAGGGTATTATGGGTTTATTGTAACGTCCCCGTGGTAAAGCTATTGTAATGGGTAGTAACTCAGTTTACTCATATCTTGCACCACCCTGAGAAACCGGATTTATTGAGAATCACTCAACCTCAAAACCTTAATTTTTAGTTGATAAACGCGGTTTCTTTGCTTTTGTTGAAAATGGTCCAAGATGTAACTTGACAAAGGTGCGTTGCGCTTTGCAACAACACACCCTACAAATCTTATTCAGTAATTTCCACTATCCTAACGTTGCAAATAAATCCCTTCCAGTCTTACCCTAAAAACCTCTTTCTTTGTGTCTACCCTGCGGGAAGCGCAAAGCGCTATGTGCCTTAGTGTTTTTTCATCAATTGACTTGTCATCAGATAAGCGATAGCTTACGCTGACTTGTCAGTTCGCACAACACCCAACAAATCTTTAACTGGCTTTTGCTTCATTTTCCATAGACTCAGCTATCGTAGCAAACCTCTCTGCTGTAGCTTTAGCGATGATTGCGAGTTGGGACAAAGGCATGAGTTTGATTTGTTTGACAATCTGATTCACATCTGAAGTTTCTGATGCTGGCTTAAGACCCAAATAATTCATCAATTCTTCCATCGTGTAGCCAGCACGATCTGCTATCTGAGCCAAATTCTTGATGTCGGGAATAGTCTCTCCCTTTTCCCAAAGTTGTACCGCAGTTGCTGAAACACCCAAAAGTTTACCAAAGCCACGTTGACTCATGGAACCACGAGCCATTTTTATCACTTCAATTAGTTTCTTTTTTGCTTCTGAATCCACTGCTGTAGTATTCTGCCATTACTATAGGGAGTTTATCTTGTCGAATATAAATAAATGTAAAGGCTAGTTTACAAGCAAAATTGTAACCGCTACTCTAAAAGTAGAGTTGGAATTTAAAAGTGTACTTGCAAATTTATCTAGACAAAAGGGCTAGACTAGTCCATTATATAGGTGATCGCACAATAACGAACAAATATTTAACTTGCTTTTGCTTCGTCCCCTGGTATTTCAGCCGCAGTAGCCAGTCTATCCATTACAACTCTACCAATTATCGCCACCTCATTTAGTGGCATCGACTTAATATGCTTTACAATCTGCTGTAAATCAGAGCTTTCTGACAGTGGCTTAACACCCAAATAGTTGAGCAATTCTTCCATCGTATAACCTGCTCTATCAGCAATGTTAGCCATATTCACGACATCTGGAATTGACTCTCCCTTTTCCCACAGTTGCACAGTGGTATAAGACACACCCAGAAGCTTTGCAAATCCTCGTTGGCTCATAGAATCACGAGCCGTTTTTACAATTTCACCTAGTTTCTTCCTAGCTTCTAAATCCACTGTTGTAGTATATGAACGCAACTGTACTGACCAATAAAATGTTTTCTTTTCAGATTGTAAATCCACCATTGACAAGTCTAGTTGTCAATGGTATTCTTTTAATAGATTTGTCGATGACAAATTAATTATTGCAAGCTTACTCAGAAAGAACAACCAAACTAATTAATTTTATCCCTGAACTGATTCATGTGTAGCTTGCAGTCAAACAATTTTGGAGGATACATCATAAATTCCAAGCTACACAAACAAAATAGTCGCAAATGTCGAATTCTAGTGATCGTACAATAACGAACAAATCTTTAACTTGCTTTTGCTTCATCCCCTGGTGTTTGAGCAGCAGTAGCCAATCTATTTACACCAGCTTGTACAATCTCCGCTACCTGAGACAAAGGCATATGATTAATCTGTCTAAGAATCACGCTCAAATCAGAAGCCTCTTGTATTGGCTTACCCGCTAAACAACTGAGTAACTCTTCCAGTGTATAACCTGCTCTTGGTGCAATTTTTGCCAAGTATTCCGTATCTGGCACATTTACACCCTTTTCCCACAACTGGACAGCAGTCGCAGAAACTCCCAAAAGCTTGCCAAATGCTCTTTGGCTCATGGAACCACGAGCCTGCTTGATAATTTCAATCAGTTTTTCTCTGCTTTCGATGTTCACTGCGCCTGTGGCTACTCAACTGGATTTACAAGTTTAGTTTACTAAGGAATGTTAAAAAGTTTCGTTCTATGTTGACAATCTTCGTTGAAATAGTTAATCTTAAATGTAGATTGTCACCCAATAACTTTAATTATAGGTTACAGCCACAAATATTGGCTTCTCTACCAACAACACGGAGGGTGCATCATGAATACCAAGATCCATAATATTACCTCCAAGCGACGCCCTAGTCGCAGCTTAATAGCCACTAAAAAGATTAAACCAGATTTTTGGTTTCTTTCCAAGGTTGAAATTAGAGAAGCATTAGAAGCACAAGGCTATAAAGTCAAAGAAATCAGGAAAGTCCGCTATCTCAAGCATCAAATCTGTATTTCTTACATAAACAAACAAGGTGGTACATGCAGTGGCTTTTTCAGCTACCGGATTTTTTGGCGTTGGCAAAATGCAGTAGAAAGGTTAATTAAAGGTTGTTTCAGCCTCAAAGAATGGGTTTTATTAAATTATACTCTCCAGTATGAATTTTCCCATTATCCCTATCCTGGTGAAATGGTAGACACCATCAACGCTGCACTCGAAAATCGTTTGTGTATATTAAAAGCCAGCACAACTAACCCAGATGCACTTACTTTGGCTTTTCTCCAGGTGAACCAGGAAGAACAGATTGAAAAACCGCTTGCCTGTATTTCATAAAACAAATAGACAAAGGGTTTTTACTGATAAAATATAGCCTTGGGCGCAAGCCGAAGCGCCCCTACTAGAATTCTATATCCCCTTCCAAGACTGGAGCCAGAGAGAAGTTTTGATGCAAACGGTGGTTAGTAGCGCAGTTATCTTTGTAATTTTAAGTACGTATTTTCTCGGTAATATTTACTCCACAACAGCCAAAGCTTCGATTACCGCTTCCAGAGCGATCGCCACATGAGTCCAATGGGTTCCTCCTTGACAATAAACCACATAGGGTTCCCGCAGGGGACCATCAGCAGAAAATTCCAGGGTACTCCCCTCGATAAACGTCCCCCCAGCCATGACTACCTGGCTCTCGTAACCGGGCATTTCGTCGGGAATGGGGTCTAAGTAGGAACCGATGGGAGAATGGCGTTGAATGGCTTTACAGAAGGCAATTAGCTTTTGGGCAGAACCAAGTTTAATTGCTTGAATTACATCCCGACGGGGTGCCAGGGGTGCGGGATTTACGGGATAGCCTAATTTGTCGAACACATAACCCGTCAGGTGAGTACCTTTCATTGCTTCACCCACCATTTGCGGTGCTAAAAATAAGCCTTGGAAGAGTAAGCGTAATTGGTCAAAAGTCGCACCACCAGCGCTACCAATACCCGGTGCAGTCAAACGACAAGCTGCGGCTTCTACCAAATCAGCACGACCAGCAATATAACCGCCAGCTGTGACAATTGTACCACCAGGATTTTTGATTAAAGAACCCGCCATTAAGTCTGTACCCACGTGGGTAGGTTCACGGGTTTCGATAAATTCCCCGTAGCAATTATCAACGAAGCAGACAGTGTTGGGATTTTGTTGCTTAACTATTTCCACAATTTTGGCAATCTCAGCAATTGAGAGACTAGAACGCCAAGAATACCCACAAGAACGCTGAATAAATACTAAACTAGTATTATCCCTGACTGATTGACTTAAAGCTTGCCAATCTACAGTTCCCTGTGGGGTCAGGTCTAATTGTCGATAGCGGATGCCAAAATCTATAAGTGAACCTTGACCTTGCCCCCTTAAACCAATTACTTCTTCTAATGTATCGTAGGGCGAACCTACCACCGATAGCATTTCGTCACCGGGACGAAGAACCCCAAATAAACCACAGGCGATCGCATGGGTTCCGGAAACGAATTGTACCCGCACTGCGGCAGCTGAGGCACCCATAATTTGGGCAAACACTTGATCTAAAATTTCTCGTCCTAAATCATCATGTCCATATCCTGTAACCCCTGCAAAATGGTGCGACCCTACATTATGATCACGAAAGGAATTTAATACTCGTTGGAGATTTTCCTTGACCTGAGCGTCAATTCCAGAAAAAATCTGTAACAGAGCCTGTTGTGCTTGTTGCAGCATATCCAAGCTGTTCATCAGTTCCCCTTTCACAAAAAAATACTAATTTGCGGATTTTGACATCGCGCAGATTCAAAGCGAACAATTTATTATTCAGGTTTCTGCATGACGATTGCTACATCAACCAAACGACAAGTCAACTGGGTGAATACCCTGTTCTTTGTTAGTTTACATATCGGAGCTTTATTTGCATTCCTACCCATGTTTTTTAGTTGGAAAGGAGTGGGTGTAGCTCTATTACTTTACTGGGTGAGCGGGGGTTTAGGAATTACTCTCGGATTTCACCGTCTGGTGACCCACCGCAGCTTTCAAACTCCAAAGTGGCTGGAGTATTTTCTCGTGCTTTGTGGTACTCTTGCTTGTCAAGGTGGACCCATTGAATGGGTTGGTACCCATCGCATCCACCATTTATACTCCGATCAAGAGTTAGATCCCCATGATTCTAATCAAGGGTTCTGGTGGAGTCATATGGGTTGGCTGATTTATTTTCGACCCGATACGATGGAAATTCCTCGCTTTACGAAAGATATTGCCGATGACCCAGTTTACCAGTTTTTGGAAAAGAATATGATTCTGCTCCAAGTAGCACTAGGTGTAGTGTTATTACTATTGGGTGGCTGGTCTTTCGTTTTTTGGGGAATTTTTGTGCGCATTGTTTATGTCTACCACTGTACTTGGTTAGTCAACAGTGCCACCCATAAATTTGGTTATCGTAGCCATGATGCTGGTGACAGATCCACCAATTGTTGGTGGGTAGCGCTATTAGTTTTCGGTGAAGGCTGGCATAATAATCACCATGCCTATCAATATTCTGCTCGTCACGGGTTGCAATGGTGGGAAATTGACCTCACTTGGATGACCATTCAATTGCTGCAAGTTCTAGGTTTAGCTACCAATGTCAAGCTAGCTGATACTAAGCAGTAATTGCTGATTACAGCCCCTACTTCTGGGCTAAGATTACCTAAAGTAGGAGTGGGGGCTAATACCAATTGACAATACTCACTCCGTGAGAAGCAAGCTACGCAATTAAAAATTGGTCTTATATGCTCTTTCTCACACAAGTAGAGAGCGCAATCTAGATGCGCTAGAGTTCTTTGGATTGATATAATCCGAGACGCTAAGGTTCTGACACTTTGCTGCAAGGCACTTTTGAAGTGACTTGATGGTGAAGTTTGTTTTTTTGAAGGTATTCATGACTACAACAGTAAACAACCAGAAACAAGTTGATATCGGTGCTTCTTCCGACTTGAAGTTACAAGACATTATCAAAAGTCTGCCCAAGGAATGTTTTGAAAAGAAACCCCTCAAAGCTTGGACAGGGGTTTTAATGAGTGTATTAATGGTCGGTTTGGGCTATTTCAGCCTGACTATTGCTCCTTGGTATCTTTTGCCTTTAGCATGGATATTTACGGGTACTGCTTTAACAGGTTTTTTTGTTATCGGTCATGATTGCGGTCACCGTTCGTTTTCCCAAAAGCGCTGGGTAAATGATTTGGTGGGACATGTGATATTTATGCCGTTAATTTATCCGTTCCATTCTTGGCGTATTGGTCATAATTATCACCATACTCACACCAACAAGTTAGACGAAGATAACGCTTGGCACCCCATTAGACCAGAAATTTTTGAAAGTTGGGGTACAGTTTCTCAGTGGAGTTTTAAGAGGTTCATTCTTAACCGTCTCTGGTGGGTAGGTTCCGTAGGACATTGGGCTGTAATACATTTTGATTGGCGCAATTTTCGCAAGCAAGACCAATCCGATGTGAAATTCTCTGTAGCAGTGGTAGTTTTATTTGCGGCGATCGCAACCCCCACTCTCATCGCTACAACTGGTATTTGGGGATTTATCAAGTTCTGGTTTATTCCCTGGCTGGTTTACCATTTTTGGATGAGTACCTTTACTTACGTTCATCATACAGCTCCAGAAATTCCTTTTGTGGAAACAAGTAAGTGGAATCAGGCTTTAGCACAGTTATCTGGAACGGTTCATTGCAATTATCCCCATTGGATTGAAATCCTTTGCCACGATATTAACGTCCACATTCCCCATCACATTTCTACAGCGATTCCTTCCTATAATTTGCGCATGGCTTATAGCAGTTTGCAAGAAAATTGGGCAGATTATCTATATCCTGAATGTCAGTTTTCTTGGTCTTTAATGAAGAAACTGACAGACAAGTGTCACCTCTACTGCACAGACGAAGGATATCGTTCTTTTCAGGAATATTATTCTGGTAAATAAATATTGCTGCTGTAACTAGATTTCGGAATTCCTAGTTTTACTAATTCCCATTTTGTGGTTTATTATAAGGAATTCCGAATTATTTTGTCTGTTTTTCAATCATTAACAAATTAAACAACCAAGTGCAATCTACAACTACCGGATTAGAGAATCTTCACCTACCAGCATCTTCTGAAAATACAAACAAACTGCCTTTCACTCTAGGTGATTTAAAAGCAGCAATCCCTAGGGAATATTTTATCCCTAACGTTGGCAAGTCGCTGTTTTTCTTTTTTCGTGATATCTTGATTATTGGTCTGCTTTATGCATTGGCATTTTACCTAGATTCCTGGTGGTTCTTGCCAATTTTTTGGCTGATGCAAGGAACCATGTTTTGGGCTTTATTTGTAGTTGGACACGATTGCGGACACCAATCTTTTTCTCAGAAAAAATGGCTCAATGATTTAATTGGTCATATTTGTCATACTCCCATACTCGTACCTTATCACGGCTGGCGCATCAGCCACAGAACGCATCATTTAAATACTGGTCATCTTGACAACGATGAAAGCTGGTATCCAGTTACAGAATCAGAGTATAAGGTGATGTCTTGGGAAGAAAAAATCGGACGTTATTATATTTTCTTCTTGGCTTATCCTATATATCTGTTTATGCGTTCTCCTAATAAGGAAGGTTCCCATTTTTTACCCAGCAGCCCACTGTTTAAACCATCGGAAAAATGGGACGTAATTACCAGTACTATCCTCTGGACTTTAATGGTGTGTTTCCTTGGCTTCCTCACTTATCAGTGGGGTTGGATGTGGTTATTAAAATACTATGCTGCACCCTACATTGTGTTTATTGTTTGGCTAGATTTAGTAACTTTCTTGCATCACACAGAAGAAGATATTCCCTGGTATCGTGAAGGAGAATGGACATTTTTGAAGGGTGCATTGTCTACCATTGACAGAGACTATGGTTTTATTAACCATATTCATCATGATATCGGTACTCATGTTGCTCACCACATATTTTTGAATATTCCTCACTACAATTTAAAGAAAGCAACAGCAGCGATTAAACCTGTTTTGGGAGATTATTTCCGTAAATCAGAAGAACCAATTTGGGTTTCTGTTTGGCATTCTTGTATCAGTTGTCATTTTGTCCCGGATGTAGGAAATAAGGTTTATTATACATCTCCTGTGAAGTCACCAAAAAAATAATCGAAATTGGCTTATAGGGAATAAAAAAAGTAGGGGTTTAGCAATGCTAAACCCCTATTTTTCTGTTCCCCTTCCCTAGTAGGGAAGGGGTTAGGGGTTAGGTTTTTAGGGTTGTGATGTTAAACATAATACTTTTCAAACATCCTCTAAGTAAGGAGAGGGGTGGCTTTAGCCGGGGTGAGGTGGAATCTGTACTTCATTTAACTGAGAACCGCTATATATTGCTAAAAAACTTGAAATCCTGATTGTAGAGAATTGGATTCTTGACTCGATATTATTAATCAGCTATAGCAATCCTGAATCATTTGTGAGAAAATACGATAGGGGCTGTTAGTAGTGATTGTAACAACCGATAGGGGTGTATCGATGTGGATTCAGTCATTGGATAATTTTATCAAATATAGCCAAGATAAACTGGAAATTACACGAGCGACCGCAGTAAAAATGCTGTTGTGTGGATATAAACATAAAGAAATAATGCCTATATTGGGCGTTTCATCGGGGTTCATTAGTAAATGGAAGAAAGCCTTTTTTCAAAACGGAGTAGAAGGCTTAAAACTAGCATATAAAGGAAGCAAAGGGTTTCTAGATATACAACAACATACTGAGATAGTTGAGTGGTTACGTTCTAAAGAAAGATGGACTTTAGATGAGCTAGAATACCAACTTGCATCAAAATACGAAGTTGCATTCGAGTCAAAGCAAAGTTATTATGAACTATTTGATGAAGCAGGTATAAGTTGGAAGAAGACCCAATCTAATAATCCTAAGTATGATTCAGAATTAGTCGCTTCAAAAAAAAAGAAATTAGAGAGTTGTTGGAGACGCGACGAGCCGAAATAGAGTCTGGAGAAGTAGCTGTTTTCATGGTTGACGAATGTCATTTGTTGTGGGGAGATAGTGAAGGTTATGTTTGGGGAAAGAAGAAAGAACGAGTTTCAATCCCAATAGTAAATGAGAGGGAACGTCAAACATATTTCGGTGGATTAGACTATAGAACTAAATAATTTTTAATTTATCCAGCCCAAAAAGGAAATTCAGAGAATACAATTAATTTCTTAGAATTTTTGCGCTCGCAGCGTCCAGAATCAAAACTTTTAATAATTTGGGATGGTGCTAGCTATCATCGTTCACAAGCAATTAAAGATTACTTAGATTCCTTAAATAGTGGTTTGAGTAAAGAAGAATGGTTGATAACAGCTTGTAGATTTGCTCCAAACGCACCGCAACAAAATCCTGTTGTTCGCGTAGCGTCTCCGATAGGAGAAGATATTTGGTTGCAAGCTAAAAGACTGATTCGAGAATTTTACTTCTTCTGTCATTCTTTCTCTGTAGTCAAGGCTTTATTTGAGCTATCGATTTCTGGTCAAATTTTTGACTTTGCCAAAATTTATGAGTATGGTGTTTTCTCATGAATCATTTAGGATTGCTATATTGTGCTTTGAATTTGTATTAAAGGGCAGGCAGGGATGCCTACCCCACAAGAGTTGTTTACTAGTAGGTAATCTTAACAACTATACATCTTAAATACTTCAGTAAAAACTCGGAATATACGCAAACACTTCAGTAAATACACGAGGACTTACGCATTGACAAAAACAATCAAGTACGAGTATGGTTTTTCAGATATTCGATCTTGGTTTTTTGAGCATTAATTAGCGATCGCTCTGGGATGAGTTGCTGCGAGATGAATCCATGTATGATGCAGGATGTTGTGTAATTCCAAAAAGTAGAGACGTTGCAGTGCAACGTCTCTAGACTGGGATTCATACTTGAAATCAACAATGCCCTTTTTTTGTCCAAGATATGAATTAGATTGTATGTGCCATTTTATTCCCCATTCCTTTTCCTAAACTCGGTAGGTTGGGTGGAGAGAAACAACTGTACAGTAAATGAAAAATCTCCAATGCGTCACAACCCAACACCTACGAGTAATTACTTAAGAGCCTGTATTTTGCTCAAGGCAAGGAACCAAATCAGTGTTTATAGCGGTTTTCACTTGGATAGAATACAGATGAACCTCACCCCCTTCCCCTCTCCGAACTTGCGGAGAGGGGTGTCCGCAGGACGGGGTGAGGTTCCCTCGTGTATTGGACTCAACTGAAA
>JAAUYI010192844.1_pt1 | contig 10109 bp, 11 predicted proteins | sample 7278041 | NCBI WGS metagenome assembly JAAUYI01 (sample SAMN14350216, study PRJNA611818) | marine sediment metagenome | isolation source: surface marine sediment (0.6m) | place: French Polynesia: Moorea | collected 2018-08
AGAACAGAAAACTGCTCAAAACTATGAAATAAATTACCTTCTGCCCTATTCCCACCATCGATTCTAATGCCAGTATCAATGTTAGTTAAAGTAGTATTAGTAGTTCCGTCAGTAGTTATTTGTGCTTTAACGGGTAGTGCTATAGAACTACTCAGAAATAATCCGACCAGTAGAGAATACCAGGTTTTCATTGTAGATACTTCTCGAATTGATTCCTCTAAATTATACAAATAACAGAATAGATGCGCTCGACAGCTGGTAAGACATCAAGCTTACGGAAAAAGTATTCTGGCAACGAGAGAGAACAGGCAAAGAATTTGAGCTTAAGTAGGTAAGCCAAATTCTTTGTATATTAATTAAGTATATTTACAGTCATCTTTCCTCCTCTGCTCATCTCAACCGTTAAAGCTTAAAATCATACCCCTGAAAGTGCTCCCCTGCACCCTCTGCTTCCTCTGCTCCCTTGCCCCTCTGCCTACTTACTGCTGTTTACTCAAAATTCCTAATGTTTCTATGGCTTTTTCCAAAGAATCTGACCAGGGAATACCACAATTTAGGCGTAAGCAATTGTTATAACCCCCTGATGCAGAAAAAATGATTCCTGGAGCAATACTAATATTATGTTCGCAAGCTTGCTGATATAAAACCATCGCATCAAAATGTTGTGGTAATTCTAACCATAAAACATGACCCCCTTGAGGTTGAGTTACTCTTGTTTCAGCAGGAAAATAATGACAAATGGCTTGTAGCATAAGTTCCATGTGCGATCGATAAGAACGACGTAATTTTCTTAAATGGCGATCGTAACCACCATTAGCTAAAAACGCTGCTACTGTTAACTGAGGAGCAATAGTAGTACTATAATTCATAACTGCTTTTAACTGTTCTATTTTAGACTGATAAGCTTCGGCGACAATCCAACCCACTCTTAATCCTGGGGAGAGGGTTTTACTAACGGAGGCGCAGTGGAGGACTTTCCCCTCAGTATCAAAAGCTTTAATTGCTTGGGGACGTTGTTCCGTAAAATAAAGATCTCCAAAGATATCATCTTCAATTAAAGGAATATTGTATTGATTTAGCAGTGAAACTAACTGCCGTTTTTTAGTTGCACTCATACAACTTCCCAAAGGATTACTAAAATTAGAAACGATCGCACAAGCAGCAACTTGTTGTTTTTGGAACGCAGATTCTAAATGTGCCAAAGAAATTCCTTCTCTAGGATGGGTAGGCAATTCTAAAGCTTTCAAGTGTAAAGCTTCTAAGGCTTCTAATAATCCATAATAGGTAGGAGATTCGATCGCTACAGTATCTCCTGGTTTAGTTACTGCCTTAAGAGCTAAGAAGATTGCTTCGGTTGTCCCGTTGGTAATGACAATTTGATTAGGATTAACAGAACAACCAGCATCAATTAAACGTTTAGAAATCTGCTGGCGGAGAGATTCACAACCGATAGGCACATTATAGCGATGAACAGCTTCAGGTTGAGCGCGAATTTCCTGTCCCATCAAACGATTAAGAGTGGCTACAGGAAAAAGTGCTGGATCTGGTATGGCTGCACCCAATTGAATCAGTTGAGGATTATTAATTGCTGTCCGAATGCGGAAAGCTAGAGAAGTATCGACAAAACAAGCTGTTTGAGTAGAAGGTTGTGAGGGAAATGGTTCTGCTGCTTTAATGGTTGTTTTAACATAGTATCCAGACTGGGGACGAACCGTAATTAAATGACGATCTTCCAGTAAACGATAAGCTTCTAAAACTGTAGAAATACTCACCGATAATTGTTGATGTAATTTACGTACCGAAGGCAAGCGATCGCCTGGTTGTAAAATTCCTTCATTAATTAAATTATGAACATATTCTGCTACTTGTTCGTAGAGATTTTTTTGTTGAGATGGAAGAGTTGATAAATAATTTTTCATTATCGATCGTAACCAATACAGTTTGGCTTTCAAACGAGCATAACAGTTAGTAAAAAATTAACTGTACCGATCACAATTTAGATCAACTGCCTCTGTTTTTGTCAATAAAAATATTACAAAATTAAAGAAGTGATTAGCTGTTAGTTATCAATGGGCAATTGATAATTGACAGTTGACAATTATTTAATTTATTTAAGAGGGATTGATTATGAAAGCGATCGCCTCATTATTTTCTAACTTGAAACCAAAAGAATTATTAGCTAATTTGCTAGGGAAAGCGAACGAACCTAAGATTATTTCTCGAAAAAACAATTGTGGAAATGCATATTTTAAAGTTTACGATCCACAAACACGATGGAAGGGTACATTTAGCTCTGAAGGAGAAGTAAGAATCTGGTTAGAGGAACGCTACCATTCAAGATTTTAAGTTGTTTAAAGGATTATGCTGACAGAACAAGAAGGAATTGAATTTGCCCAGAAATGGATTGAAGACTGGAATAATCATGATTTAGATGCCATCATGTCTCATTACGCAGAAGAGGTTGAACTAGTATCACCCTTAGCTATTAAAATCCTCGGACATCCTGATGGTAAAGTTAAAGGTAAAACGGCGTTAAGAGAATATTTTGCTAAAGGATTAGAAGTCTATCCTGAACTAAGATTCGATCTAATTAAAACCTTAATTGGTGTCGAAAGTATCGTTATGTATTACCGCAAAGATAATTCACTATCAGCCGAATTTGTCATGGTAAATAGTGAAAATTTAATAACTCAAGTAAAAGCTCATTACATTTCGATCGAGCTTGAATAATGAGCAGAAACAATATACTTATTAAGCAACAATTACAGGCGTATCTTTTGGGTTTATTAGCTGTTACTGCATTTGCTCTAACTTTACCTGCTACTAAACTTGCTGTGCCTTTTTTTGGTTTTACTGCCGTTGGTTTCGGTAGAGCAGCAGTAGCAGGAATATTAAGCTTAATTTTACTAAAAGTTACAGGTAGTATTTTCCCTAGATTTAGACATATTAAAGGATTGGTAATTGTTGCTTTAGGTGTTGTTTTTGGCTTTCCTATTTTGAGTGCCTATGGTATGAAATATGCACCAGCTTCTCATGGCGCAATTATTATTGGTGTTTTACCCTTGTTTACTGCTATTTTTGGTGTTTTATTAGCTAAAGAAAGACCATCATTAGAATATTGGTTAGCAGGAGTAGCAGGAAGTTCAAGTATTATTATTTATTCTCTTTATATTGGTCAAGGAAGTTTACAGCTTACTGATTTGGCTTTATTATTTGCTGCTTTAAGTGGGGGTATTGGTTATGCAGAAGGAGCAAGATTAGCTAAAGAGTTAAGCAGTTGGCGAGTAATTTGTTATGCTTTGGTTATTTCACTACCTATTACTCTTCCTCTAGCTATAACTACGGCAGAAATGAACTCGTCCTATAATTCATTATCTTCATGGTTAGGACTTGGTTATTTAAGTTTTATTAGTATGTTTCTTGGTTTTTTCGCCTGGTATAAAGCCTTGAAAATGGGAGGTATAGCCAAAATCGGACAGTTACAATTGCTACAACCTTTTATTACTATTTTTGTTTCTTATTTTTTATTTGACGAATCAATTTCAACTACTATGATATTGGTTTTAATAGTTGTTTTATTGTGTGTTAACTGGACTAGAACAGCAAGAGTAATAGGTAATAGGTAATAGGTAATAGGTAATAGCAGGTCTTAAACAATTTCCCTTGATAAAAATTAATTTCTGTGTCGATCGCTTTTTTGGATAAAAGTTATGACTAACAACTAACAACCAACTCTTTAAATGCTAATGTAGCATCTTAAAAGATCAAACTTATACTAATTTAAATCCACTCAATGAAAATCAAACTCTTTCTGACAACTTTATTGCTAAGTCTAGGTCTAGTCAGCAGTTGTAATTTGGCAAAGGATAGCAGTACATCTGCTGAAAACACAAAAAAAGCTATATCAATACCAAGCATATCTTATAACGATACTGAATTTAGCAACCGCACTGAGTTAATCATTAAGAATGGCAACACAACACAAACAATAAAAGCTAGTAGCTTGAAAATTAAATTGATGGATACTCCTCCTTCCTTTTGTGTTAGTGATTCTGAACTTTCTGAAAATCAATTTCCTGGTAGGTTATTTTTTAGGGGAAACGCATCTTAATGCTCTTGACAAATTGCTAGTTATGTGGGTTTCAAGTCCTCGTGATGTAACCTAGGGCGATCGCCGATTCGCCAACCGAGGTTTTCCAGTTTTCGCAACCGCTATAATCTTCAAAAAGATTAATTGACAGGTAATGAAACTCAGACCGAAAATTACAATTAACGACCATTTTAGCGAACTAGAAGATCCGAGAATAGAAAGAACAAAACGTCATAAATTAATTGATATTATTACCATTAGTATTTGTGCAGTTATTTGTGGAGCAGATGGGTGGAAGGATATCGAATTATATGGAAAATGTAAGTATAAATGGTTGAAAAAATTTTTAGAACTGCCCAATGGAATTCCATCTCATGATACATTTGCCCGAGTATTTTCTCTACTTAATCCAGAACAATTGCAACAATGTTTTTTAAGGGGGATTATGTAATTGCCTTAAAGAAAAACCAAGGTGGTTTGTATGAGCGAGTAGAAAAACTATTTGAACAAGCCATTCTTCAGGATTTTAAAGGGTTGATAAAAACTGAATATCGACTGTCTGAAGATGACCATGGACGTCAGGAAACCAGATATTGTCAAATCTTAACTAATATCAGTCAAGACATTGACCCCAAGGGAGAATGGAAGGGTTTAAATTCCATAGCTTATGTAGATTATTTACGAACAGAAAAAGGGGGAACTACTCTGGAAAGAAGATATTTTATTAGTAGCCTAAAGGCTGAAAATCACCAAGCAATTGCTATAGCTATCAGAAAACATTGGTGTATAGAGAATCAATTACATTGGGTTTTAGATGTGAGTTTTAATGAAGATGCTTCTCGGATTAGAAAAGAGCATGCACCTGAGAATTTAGCTGTAATTAGACACATAGCTTTAAATCTTTTAAAACAGGAAAAAACTCTCAAAGCAGGAGTGAAGAATAAACGCAAGAACGCGGGATGGGACAATAAATATTTACTCAAAGTTTTAACTAGTTAATCTGGCAAATTTCCAGAAAACAAATTGGATATTTTCCTCTTATTTCGTCAGTTGATAACTGATATTGATTGCCTTGTTTATTTTAGTTGCCTTCGGTCAAAAAATAGCTAATTTTCGGGGATTTATTGAGAACTACTCTTGTTTTTTCCTGATGACAAGTGTCATCACACTTTTTTGGTTAAGTAAAAACATTATCTGACAAGGATTTCATCAATTAGATGCGTTTTCCCTAGGTTATTTTTTGACCATGCCATCGATCGAAAAACTGGTAATGTGGCAGTTGGAGTATTAATGGATGAATGCGTTGAGACTCAGTACAGTGCTGTCTTTATATTGAAACCACAAGATAGTTGGCTTGATTATGAAATCTATCCTGTCCAATTACCAGGAGAAAAAACCTTACCTGATGAATTTTCTAGTTATTCCTTTCGCAGTATTTCTCATATCGGTTTTATCGGTAGTCATTTAATGGTCGAACACGGTGATGCGTCTGGTTTTAGTAAAATTGAGTTGTTTGCTCCATCTGAGACTTCTGTTGGAAAGTATTTGGGCTGTACAGTAACAGAATGGGGAGAAAGAACAGAACAGAATATCTGTCTATGACTAACTAATAAATATTTCCCCACAGCAAGTTGTCAATAAAGCTCATATTTCAGTAACGTACAAGGCAAAGAACCATTATAAACAGGTAGACGGCGAGAAGTTCTTAGACCTATTTTTTTAGATAATTCTTTGTTTCCTGTCAGCACATAGGCTGTCCAACCAGTAAAGCGTTGTTTAAAAATATCCCCTAGTAATTTGTACAATGCTCCCAATTCTTCTGTATTGCCAATGCGTTGACCATAGGGAGGATTACAAATAATCACGCCTTTGTCTGCTGGTGCTTCTATTTCAGCTAATTCTTGTTGGTAAAATTCAACTTGTGCTGCCAGTCCACAATTGATAGCATTATCTTCGGCTTGCTCAATAATATCTAAATCGCGATCGCTTCCCCTAATAGGTTCAGATAATTCAAATAATTTACCTGCTTCTGCTTCTTGGCGTATTTCTTGCCACAAAGATTCATCAAAATCGAGCCAAGTTTGAAAACCAAATTGCTGACGATATAAACCAGGAGCAATATTCAAAGCTATTAAAGCAGATTCAATGGGTAAAGTTCCCGAACCGCATAAAGGATCGAGAAAAGGTAAATCGGGATTCCATTCCGACATAGCGATCAAAGCAGCAGCAAGGGTTTCTTTGAGAGGAGCAATACCCATAGCTGGACGATATCCGCGTCGATGTAAGCTAGAACCAGAGCTATCTAGACTGAGAATACAGTGATTTTTATGGATATGAGCATTAATCAGTAAATCGGGATTTTTGATATCGACATCAGAACGTTCTCCATATTGATCTCGTTGCCGATCGACGATCGCATTTTTAATTTGGAGGGCAGTAAAGTGAGTGTGGTTAAGATTATTATTTTTACCAGTGCAGTTAACTGCTATACTCATGTCAGGCTGGAGGTATTCTGTCCAATCTAGCTTTTGCACACTACGATAAAGTTGTTGAGCATTGTAACTTTTAACTTCAGCAAGGGGAACAAGCACGCGAAAAATAGTTCTTGCCCAGAGATTTACCCGATAAAGTAAAGCTTTATCTCCTTGGAAATGAACCCCAGTAAAATCAGGACTAATGTTTTTTGCCCCTAATTGCTCTAATTCTTGAGCAGCGATCGCTTCTAACCCACGAGCAACTGTAGCGAAGTAATTATTCATAACTATTATTTTTATTATTAACTTGCTGTGCCGTCAAACTTTTTAACCATTGAGAGAGATTAGTTTCTAATTCGGGTGAAAACAAAGAAGATAAATTTCCCATGCGTAGATGCAAATCTCTCTGAGGAAAAGGAATCTGAATTTCTTCCTTTCTTAATATCTCTTCGATACAATAATAAAGATCGCTAGTAATAATTGCTTGACGACTGGGATCGGAAGTCCACACTAACAACTCAAAATTAAGAGAATTGTCCCCAAAACCAGTAAAAAAGACTTGAGTTTGGGGATAACGTAAAACTTCTGGATGTTCTTCGGCTGCTTGTAATAAACTTGCTTTAACCTTAGGTACATCAGAACCATAAGCAACACCGACAGGTATATGTAACCTAGCAGAAGGATTACCATGAGTCCAATTAATTACCTCTTCTGCCAATAAGCGAGAGTTAGGAACAATTATAGAAACACAATCTAGGGTTTTGAGGACAATACTTCTTGCTCCCACTCGTTCCACTGTACCAATATGTTCCCCTACTTGAATAAAATCTCCTACTTGTACCGATCGCTCAAACAAAAGCACTAACCCACTAGCAAAGTTTTTGGCAATATCTTGTAAACCGAAGCCAATACCTACCCCTAACACACTACCGATAATAGTTAGGGAACTAAGATTAAGTCCTGAGGCTTGCAATAAAATAATCGTACCAATAAAAATTAAACCATATCTAGTGATAACTAAGATAACTTCTTGAGAACCTCGGTTGATCCCCGTTGCTTGTAAAACTCTAGTACGTAACAGATTAGTAAGAAAGCGAATAATTGCTAGTAGTGCAAGAAATAAACCCAGAATAATTAGTAAATCTAAAATAGAATAACTTGTACCACTAAGAGTAAAAAGCTTAGTGGTAAAAATACTAATAAAACCATTGCCAAAATGATTAATTAAGTAGTATCTCCACTGGCGAGAATAGGGAAATAAATCACTAATAATAAAAATAACCACGCCCCAAAGAATAAATTGGGCAATACTTAATTGCAAACGAAAAAGAATAGTTAAAAACTTAGAATTTTCCTGCTGTTCTTCGGTTTGTGCTTGATCTTCTGCTTTGAACTTAAAAGAAACTACTTTTTGGATTGCTTCAGATAAAGGGTGTTCTTCTAACTGTTTTAAAAGTCGACTACCGAAAATAGCGATCGCCAAAATTGCAATTGCAATAATAGATTGTTGCGTTAAATATCTAAAATCCCTCTCTCTTTTGCCGATAGTTATTGCTTGTTCCAGAATAGTTTTTAATCTTTCTGCTCGTTCTTGTAAAGTCTCTGCATCTAATTTATCCTGATTAGTAACAGTATGTAGATATCGTTCATTTAAATATAAAACAGGTAATTGATTTCTTTGTTCAATATCAACCTGAGGAGTTTGTACCGAATTAATAGCTAACTGTAATTCAGATTGAATTTGGTTAACACGATCTTTAGCACTAACATCTCTAGATTCACTAACAAAAAATAACTCTCTTCCATCCAAAACAACAGGGGATTTAAGAGTATCAGTAGTTCTTTGGGGATTGATGAGAAAATTATCAAAAATTAACGGAGTATTATCAATACTAAACTGTGCTACTCCTGAACTAGCCAAAAACACTACTAGTAAACAAGTAACTACTGCCGTTTTAACTAAATAAAGTAGCTTTTTAAGCTTCATATAATAATTAATTAAAAGTCAAATTTTATTGGTTAAGAAGAACCATTATTTTCATAGTGAACTCTTGTTCCTGTCCATTGCAATTTTTCTCTTAAAGTTTGATAGAAAGAATAACTTTTGCGTAGAAGAATAAATTTTGCTTGACAATCTGCCATACGTACAGATACTTTTTGTCCTGGCCAAATAGTAGTTGCCAATACTCCATCAGTCCATAGTTTGGTATTAATTTCGTAATCTCCTAAAGGCCACACATCGACGATACTACCTGGAGGAAGCACAAGAGGACGACCAGAAAGACTGAGAGGACAAATTGGTGTTACCGAAATTGCTTCCATCCCAGGATGTAAAATAGGGCCATTAGCAGAAATAGTATAGCCAGTAGAACCAGTAGGGGTAGCTACTAATAATCCATCCCCACTATACTGATCTACTACTGCCCCATCTACTTCCATTTCTAGAATAGAAGTAGGCATTCTGTCTATGCTAGCGGGTTTAATACACATCTCATTGAGACAAAAAAACGTCTCACTTACTGGTATTGAAGTAGATCGATCGCCCTCAAAAAGATTGGCTTCTAACATCATCCGTTTCTGTACGGCATATAAATCAGATTCTAAAAGTTGCCAAAGGTTTTCTGTATCTTTAAATAATTCAAAAGGCTCAGTCAAAAAACCTAAATGTCCACCAACATTTACCGCTAGGATAGGGATATTTTCTGGCGCGAGATGACGGGCAGCAGCCAAAACTGTACCATCTCCTCCTAAAACTACCGCTAAATCAATTTTAGCAGTGGCAGAAGCCAAAAAGACTGGATAAGGATTGTCTTTGAACCCACTTGGTCCAAGTAAAACTTGACAGTGACGTACTTCTAGTTCTTTCGCACATCTTTCTGCCCAGATTTTACTATTGCTGTCTCCTGCTTTATACGCAATGATTACGTGCTTTAGCTCCACTTAAAACTTAAATTATTATCTAGATATCTTTTTTATCCTATCGCTTAGTGTTAACTGATAACTGTTAACTAATAACTGTAAGGGTGGTTCGCGAACTTTATCTAACTGATGACTAGTACTAATAACTAATTAGGACTTGCTAAAAATTCAAAAATTATTATCATAGAAAGAGTTCCACTGCTACGTTGGTGACTGCCAATATAGTTTGTTGATCTATGCTTGATTTATTCGGGAATCAGTAGCTTTTGCAAAAGTAGACCGAGCTTGTACTCGGAAATGGAATGCATACAGCACAGATACCCACCTGGGTTTCCCAGGTCATAAACTGAGGTAAAACGGCGTGGCGGTGAACTAATTGCTTAAGAATCTTCTATGAACTAATTGCTTAAGAATCTTCTATTTTCTCAAGAAAAGTTTATTCTGTCGGGACACAGCTATCCCTTTATCTAGTCAAATATCGTCGAAGTAGTAAGCCCGTGTGGGTTTACCCCAAGTGTGCGTTACTTAAACTATACATTTCCAATTAGACGCAGTTTAAATCCCCTTTTTTTTCCAAAATGAGAATTGCTGTAATCCACTTTTGATTCAACAAAATGATTCCAAGC
>JAAUYI010083601.1_pt1 | contig 10094 bp, 10 predicted proteins | sample 7278041 | NCBI WGS metagenome assembly JAAUYI01 (sample SAMN14350216, study PRJNA611818) | marine sediment metagenome | isolation source: surface marine sediment (0.6m) | place: French Polynesia: Moorea | collected 2018-08
TCCAGGCTGCCGCCGCCGAGGTCGCCCATGATGCCGTCGGCCAGCGGCGTGCCCGCCACCAGACCCTCGGCCGAGAGCAGCGCCTCTTCCGTGCCGTCCAGCACCCGGACCGGCAGGCCGCAGCGGCGTTCCACCTCCTCGGCGAAGGCGTCGCCGTCCTCGGCCTCGCGCACGGCGGCCGTGGCCAGCATGTCGACCTTGTCGGCACCCATCGCGGCCGCCAGCTTGGTGAAGCGCTCGAGGTTCTTCAGCGCCAGCTCGACGCTTTCCGGATCCAGGCGCCCGTTGTCGCTCAGCCCGCGCGCCAGGCCACAGAAGACCTTCTCGTTGAAGATCGGCACGGGAACCCGCTGCGGCCCCAGGAAGGCGACCAAGCGGATCGAGTTGGATCCGATGTCGATGACGGCGATGTGCCGGTCCCGCTCGCCCCTTTTGCGGGACGCGCGAGACTCTGCCGCCGGCCTCGCCGGCGCGGCGAGCCCTCGGGCGCCTTTGAGACTCGTCATGCGGCGGATTATGCCTCTTTGAGTTTAAGGCGGGGTGCCTTTTTTGCGGACTTGATGGCGCTGCCCCGGCCGGAGAGGCTGGGGTTGGTCATGAAGTAGGTGTGGGCGCTGAAGCTTTCGGAGTCCCAGGGCAGGCGCCGGTACTCGCCCGCCTGGTTCATGATCCAGGTCTGCGCCTCGTCCTTGAAGTTGGCGATCATGATCTGCTCGACCACCTGCTGGTGCACGGTCGCGTTCTCGATCGGCACCAGGGTCTCGACCCGGCGGTCCAGGTTGCGCGGCATCCAGTCGGCGGAGGAGATGAAGACCTTGGCCGAGCGCGACGGCAGGCCGTGGCCGGCGCCGAAACAGACGATCCGGCTGTGCTCCAGGAAGCGCCCGACCAGGCTCTTGACCGAGATGTTCTCGGACAGGCCGGGCACGCCTGGGCGCAGGCAGCAGATGCCGCGCACCACCAGCTCGATGCGGACGCCGGCCTGGGAGGCGCGGTAGAGCGCATCGATGATCTCGCCGTCGACCACCGAATTCATCTTTGCCCAAATGGCCGCGGGCCGTCCGGCCTTGGCGTGCGCGATCTCCTCGTCGATCAGCTGAAGCAGGCTCTTCCGCAGGGTGATCGGCGAGACGGCCAGCTTCTCCATCCGCTCGGGCCGGGCATAGCCGGTCATGAAATTGAAGAGCCGCACGGCATCGTGGCACAGCGGCAGGTCGCAGGTGAAGAAGGAGAGGTCGGTGTAGATCTTCGCCGTGATCGGATGATAGTTGCCGGTCCCGAAGTGGACGTAGGAGCGCAGGGCATGGCCTTCGCGGCGCACGACCAGCGAGACCTTGGCGTGGGTCTTGAGGTCGATGAAGCCGTAGACCACCTGCACCCCGGCCCGCTCGAGATTGCGCGCCCAGCGTATGTTGCTGGCCTCGTCGAAGCGGGCCTTGAGCTCGACCAGCGCGGTCACGGACTTGCCGGCCTCCGCGGCCTCGGCCAGGGCCGCGACGATCGGCGAGTCCTCGCTGGTCCGATAGAGCGTCTGCTTGATCGACACCACGGCCGGGTCCAGCGCCGCCTGGCGGACGAACTGGACGACGACGTCGAAGCTCTCGTAGGGATGGTGGACGATGATGTCCTTGTCGCGGATCGCCGCGAAGCAGTCGCCGCCGAAGTCCCGGATCCGCTCGGGGAAGCGGATGTTGAAGGGGTCGAAGACCAGGTCGCGGCGATCGTCGACGATCAGCTGCTTGATGTCCGAGAGACCCAGCATGCCGTCGAGGGCGTAGACGTCGCTTTCCTCCACATCCAGCTCGTCGATCACGAAGGCGCGCAGCGACTCCGACATCTCCGCGTTGACCGAAAGCCGGATCACGCTGCCGCGGCGCCGGCGTTTCAGCGCCGTCTCGAAGACCCGCACCAGGTCCTCGGCTTCTTCCTCGATCTCGATGTCGCTGTCGCGCACCACCCGGAAGTAGCCCAGTTCCTCGACCTCGAAACCCGGGAACATGCGGTCGAGATGCAGCTCGACCACCTGCTCCAGCCGGATGAAGCGGTGCTGCGTGCCCGGCAGGCGCACGAAGCGCACCAGCTGGTGCGGCACCGGGATCAGGCCGGTGATATGCTTCTCGTCCTCGCCCCGGTCCAGCCGGATGACCATGCTGAAGCCGAGGTTGGGGATGAAGGGGAAGGGATGCGAGGGGTCGATGGCGATCGGGGTCAGGACCGGAAAGATCTCCGCGACGAAGTAGCGGGCCAGCCAGGCCTGATCCTTCTTGGTCAGCTCCTTCGGGTCCAGGACCGTGATCCCCGCCTCGCGCAGGTCACCGCGCAGGCCGCGCCAGCAGCGCTGCTGCTCCTGCATCAGGGCGGCGACCCGGGCGTTGATGGCGCTCAGCTGCTCGGCGGGGGTCATGCCCTCCTGGCTTGGCGTCTTGACGCCGGCCTGCTGCTGGCCCTTCAGGCCCGCCACGCGGACCATGTAGAATTCGTCCAGGTTGCTGGCCGAGATCGACAGGAAGCGCAGCCGTTCCAGCAGGGGATGGGCGGCGTTGTCGGCCTCCTCCATGACCCGCTCGTTGAAGGCGAGCCAGGAGAGCTCCCGGTTGATGAAGCGTTCGGGCGACTCGGCCGTGATCAGGGGCAGCTCAGCCGGTTCCTCCCGGCTCGGAACCTCGGCGTCTGAGGTTTGGGCGTTGGATGTCTTCTTCACCTTGTATCCCGGGGTTGTGGCGAGGCTGGAGGGGACCCGCTCAGCCGGTCCCGCCGAGTCCACCGACTTCAGGGTTCATCTCAATAGATAGCCCAAGGCGGCGGAGTTTAAATGCTACAGTTCGAGGCTAGCAAACTAGCCTCAAGTCCAGGCATAGCAACCAAAGATTGGCCGCCGGAAGGACCCGAAGAAACGATGCCGACCCTGATGCTTCTGCGCCACGCCAAGTCGGACTGGAGCGACCCCGCTCTGGCCGACTTCGACCGGCCCCTGAACAAGCGCGGCCGCCGCGCCGCGCCCCTGATCGGCCGCTACCTGCGAAAGCAAGGCTTGCTGCCGGACCTGGTCCTCTGCTCCAGCGCCCGGCGCGCGCGCCAGACCTGGGAACTGGTCTCGGCTGAGCTTAAGGCCGAGGTTCCGGTCAAGTTCCTGCGCAGCCTCTATCTCGCACCACCCAGCAAGCTGCTTGCCAGCCTCCAGCGCCAGCCCGAGAAGATCGGGCGGGTGATGCTGGTCGGCCACAACCCGGGCATGGAGCACCTCGCGGCGCACCTGGCCGGCAGCGGGAGTCCCGAGCTGCGCACCCGCATGCGGGAGAAGTTCCCGACCGCGACCCTGGCCGTCCTGGATTTCCGCGCCGAGACCTGGGGCGGGGTTACCGCCGGCAGCGGCGAGCTTGCGCGCTTCGTCGTCGCGCGGGACCTGGAGTGAGCCGCGGCCAGAGCCTGCCCGGACCGGCGCCGCGACAAAGCGGCAGGCTCCGGCCGGCGCGGTTGCCGGCCCGGGCGCTGGAGAGGAAGGTGCCGGCCCGCCCCGGTTCCTTGCCGGCCGCGCGGATCGGTGCCTACCTGCCGTCATTCCCCTGACCCAAGGCTCTCCTCCCCGGCTTCTGGTGCATTTTCCGGCCCTGTCGTCTCCAGCACCCGCCGGACCAGCGACACGGAGATGTTGCGGTGATCCGACAGCGCCGCGTCGTCGATCGCCTCGACCAGCTCGCGCAGGGCGGCGAAGGAGCGCTCGATCCGCGGCACGAGATACTTGACCACCGGGGCCGAGACCCGCAGCTGGCGGTCCGAGAACAGCTTGACCAGCAGGGCCTCGATCAGACGGTCGTCGGGCGCGCCCAAGGCCACCGCCTGCGCCGCGGTGAGGCGGGAGCGGAGGTCCGGCAGGCCGCAGGGCCAGCGCGCAGGCGCCGAGGCGGCGGTCAACAGCAGCTGGCCACGCGCCTCGATGACCAGGTTGTAGAGGTGCAGCAGGCGTTCTTCCCGGGCCGGGTCCCCGGCCGACAGCAGGCGGTCCACGTCCTCGATCAGCACCGCCTTGCCGTCGCCCGCCAACTCCGGCGGCTCGCCGGTCTCGAAGGCCCCGGGGCTGACCTCCTGGGCACCGCTCGCCCGCCGCCATACCTGGGCCAGATGGCTCTTGCCGGCGCCCGGCGGCCCGTGCACCGCAAGGACCGGCTGCGGCCAGTCCGGCCAGCGGTCGATCCAGGCGACGGCGGTCTCGTTGCAGGGCGCGACGACGAAGTCCGCGCGCCCCAGGGCCGGACGCTGCGGCAGGTCGAGGGTCAGCTGCCGGAGCGCCGCCATCAGTCCTGCGCACCCTCGCCGCCTTCGGCGACCGCCCCGCCCTCCGGCCCCTGGTAGAGGCGGCTGTCCAGGTAGCGGCGCAGGAAGAAGCGGACCAGGACGCCGAGCACGGCGGCGACCGGCACCGCCAGCAGGATTCCGAGGAAACCGAAGAGCGCCCCGCCGGCGAGCAGGGCGAAGATCACCCAGACCGGATGCAGGCCGACCCGCTCACCGACCAGCTTGGGCGTCAGGAAGTTGCCTTCGACGACCTGCCCGATCACGAAGATCGCCGCCACGATGCCGATCTTGTACCACTCGTCGAACTGCGCGAAGGCCAGGCCCACCGAGAGACCGAGCCCGACCAGCGAGCCGACGTAGGGGATGAAGGACAGCAGCCCGGCGATCAGGCCGATGATCAGGCCGAAGTTCAGCCCGGCCAGGCTCAGGCCGATGCTGTAGAACACCCCCAGCAGCAGGCAGACCGAGGCCTGGCCGCGGAGAAAGCCGGCCAGGGTCTCGTCGACCCGGCGCAGCTCGGCGCGGATCTCCCCCGCGTGCTCCCGCGGCAGCCAGTCGTCGACCTGCTGGACCAGCCGGTCCCAGTCGCGCATCAGATAGAAGGCGACGATCGGCGTGATCACCAGCAGCGACAGGAAGTTCGCGAAGTCGAAGCCGGCGCGAAGGAAGCCGCCGAGGAAGTCGGTGATCCAGCGCACGGCCGTCCCGGCCGATTGGCTGATCGCCTCGCGCAGCTTTTCGGCCAGGGCCGGGTCGATGCGGTCCTGCAGGCGGAGGAGCTGATCGGTCAGATAGCCGCGCAGGTCCCTGAGGAAGCCGGGCAGCCACTCGGCCAGCTCCACGACCTGGTTGACGATCAGGGGCACCAGCAGAAGCAGCACGGCGATCACCAGCAGGGCGAAGACCAGGGACACGATGCTCACCGCCAGGGTGCGGCTCAGCTTGTAGCCCTCCAGCCGGTCGCAGACCGGATCCAAGAGATAGGCCACCGCCATGCCGGCCACGAAGGGCAGCAGGACGCTGCGGAAGAGGTAGAGGACCAGGAAGAAGACGGCGATCCCGACCAGCCAGAAACGCAGTTCCCGCCCGATGGTCACAGGTCCCCCTCCATATCCAAGGCGCGCAATCCCCATTTGTAGATGTAGGCGCCCCCGGAGAGAATCGTCGTCGCGGCGACCACCCAGGTCAACGTCTCAGTGATCCAGGGCTGGGTCACCCCGAAACCCGACTTGCCAAGGACCACGAGCGCCAGGACGATCTGGCAGGCGGTGTTGACCTTGCTGATCCACAGGGGCTCCATCCTGAGCGACTGGGTCAGAGTCTGGAAGAGGATGGCGCCGCCGATGATCATCAGGTCGCGCGACACGATCAGGATCACCAGCCAGGGGTCGATCTTGCCCAGGTGGCCGAGGGTCACGTAGACCGAGACCAGCAGGGCCTTGTCGGCGATCGGATCGAGGTAGGCGCCGATTTCCGTGACCGCGCCGAACTGCTTGGCGATCAGCCCGTCTAGGGCATCCGAGATGCCGGCCGCCAGGAACAGCCAGAAGGCGAAGACGTAGGCCTCCTCCAGCAGCACGAAGATCATCAGCGGCACCGCGAGCAGCCGGGCAAGCGTGATCAGGTTCGGCAGGAGCGATAGCAGTGTCGATGGGTTCACTTTGGTGTCATCGGGACCCGGCCCGCGAAGCGCCGCAAGGGCGCCCCTTCGGACCCTGCCCGCCTCAGGAATCCATGGCTCAGGGCGCGAGAACGAGCTGCGGTGCGCCGTCCTCGCCGTCGGTCAGCTGAAGGTCGTTCTGCGCCAGGGACTGGGCCAGCTGCTCGACGTCGCCGAAGTAGCTCAACTGCAGCTGGGCGCTTTCGGTGGTCAGGTAGATCAGGGTCGCCTTCTCGACCGCGGGGACCTTCTCGAGCCGGCGCTTGACCTCGAGCCAGGCCTTGAGGTCACCGATCGGCACCCGGACCAGAAGCTCGCCCTCGCTCTCGAAGCGCAGCCGGCTGGAGCGCTTCCAGGCCTCGTTGATCTCGGCGGCGACCGCCTCGGCCGCCCGCGCGAGAAGCTGCTGGAACGATTCGCCCTGGTTCTGCTGCAGGGTCAGGACCCGGGTCCGCTCCTGCTGGGTCGTCGCGCCGGAGCGCGCCGTGATGATCTGCAGGCTGGCACCGCCCGCCGCGGGATCGCCGGCCATCACGGCTTGGGTGGTGACCACCTCCTTGGCCCCGTAGCGTTCGGCCAGAGGCTGGAGGCGCGGGTTGTCGGGATTGAGGGCATCGCGCGAGGCCGCGCTGGAGATGTCGGCCAGGTCGCCCAGCGGCACCAGGATCGGCACCAGGCCGCTGCGGTTGTCCCGGGACGCCCAGGCGTTGCGCCAGGGGTTCGGGTCCTCCCAGAGCACCGCCTGGTTGGCGGCCCCGAAGACCGGCAGTAGCAGCACGGGCCGGCCGCGGGCATCGGCGAAGCGAACGCCCCGGGCGCGCAGGTAGTCCCGGACCGAGGCCGGGTTGAACTGGAAGGTCAGGCGCGCGAGATAGCGGACGGCGGAGGTGCGCTCGTCGTCGACCCCGAAGTTGTAGACCAGCTCCACGACCTGCTCCGCCGACAGCGGCGGCAGCAGTCCCAGATCCTCCCGCAGAACCAGGCGCGACAGCAGGCGCTGCATGGCCTGCAGGTGGCCGCTGGCCAAGGCCGCCTTGCGCGCCTCGGCGGCGTTGCCGGCGGTCGCGTCGACGCGGATGTTCTTGACCGTGAAGATATCCTCGGCCGCCGCCGGCAGGGCCAGGGCGGTCGTGAGGACGATGCTTGCCAAAGCGCGGCGAATCTGCATTACAGGGCTTTCCGGTTCCAAAGGTGTCGCCGGTCCCGGCTCGACCGGGCCTGTAATACTCCAACTTGGAGGACAAAGCCATATCCAGCCAGACCTACAAGGCCGCCGGCGTCGACATCGAGGCGGGCGAGGCCTTGGTCGAGGCCATCAAGCCCCTGGCCGCCAGCACCGCGCGGCCGGGCAGCATGGCGGGCCCGGAGGCTGGACTTGGCGGCTTCGGCGCCTTTTTCGATCCCAAGGCCGCCGGCTACAGCGACCCGATCCTGGTCGCCGCCACCGACGGCGCCGGCACCAAGGTGAGGATCGCGGCCGCCATGGGGCGTCACCAGACCATCGGCATCGACCTGGTCGCCATGTGCGTCAACGACCTGGTCGTGCAGGGCGCCGAGCCCTTGTTCTTCCTGGACTACTATGCCGCCGGGCGCCTGGAGCCAGCCGCCGCCGAGGCGGTGATCGCCGGCATCGCCGAGGGCTGCCGCCAGGCCGGCTGCGCCCTGATCGGCGGCGAGACCGCGGAGATGCCGGGCCACTACGCGCCGGGGGAGTACGACCTGGCCGGCTTCGCTGTGGGCGCCGTCGAGCGCGGCCAGGCCCTGACTGGGGCCGGGATCGAACCCGGTGACGTCGTCCTGGGGCTGGCGTCGGACGGGCTGCATTCGAACGGCTTCTCCCTGGTCCGCAGGCTGGTCGACAGCCGGGGCCTGAGCTACGACGACCCGGCTCCCTTCGCGGCGGGACAGTCTCTGGGCGAGGCGCTGCTGACCCCGACCCGGATCTACGTCCGCTCCTGCCTCGCGGCCCTGCGCGGCCCCGGCGTTCAAGGAGAACCGCACGGGGGCGTCAAGGCCCTGGCCCACATCACCGGCGGCGGCCTGATCGAAAACCTGCCGCGGGTCCTGCCCGCCGGCCTGGGCGCGGCCTTGCGGGCCGACTGGCCGCAACCCGCGGTCTTCGACTGGCTCGCCGGCGCCGGCGAGGTCGCGCCGGACGAGATGTTCAGAACATTCAATTGCGGCATCGGCATGGCGCTGGTCACCGCCCCGCAAGCGGCCGAGGCCGTCGCCGCCCGCCTGACCGCGGGCGGCGAGACGGTTCACCGGATCGGCGAGATCGCCGAGGCCGCGGACTGGCCGCGCCGGGTCCGCTTCGACTGATGCCGGCCGGCCCGAGGCGGCGCCGCACGGCGGTCCTGATCTCCGGGCGGGGCAGCAACCTCCAGGCCCTGATCGATGCCGCGGCCGCCCCGGACTACCCGGCCGAGATCGTGCTGGTCCTGTCCAACCGCCCGGAAGCCAAGGGCCTCGAGCGGGCCGCGGCGGCCGGCATCCCGACCCGGGTGGTCCCACACCGCGACTACGAAACGCGGGCTGCCTTCGAGGCGGCCGTAACCGAGGCCCTGACCGAGGCCGGGGCCGAGCTGGTCTGCCTGGCCGGCTTCATGCGGGTCCTGACCGAGGCCTTCGTGACCCGCTGGCAAGGCCGGCTGGTCAACATCCATCCCTCCCTGCTGCCGGCCTTTCCCGGGCTGGACACCCACGCCCGGGCGCTGGCGGCCGGGGTCAAGCTGCACGGCTGCAGCGTCCATCTCGTCAGCGCGGAGCTCGATCAGGGCCCGATCATCGGCCAGGCGGCGGTCCCGGTGCTGCCGGGAGACGACGAGGAAGCGCTGGCCGCGCGGGTCCTGGAAGCCGAGCACCGGCTCTACCCGCTTTGCCTGGGCCTGCTGGCGGGAGACCGGGTCCGGGTCGAGGACGGCCGGGCCGAGATCCTGGGCCCCATGGACGCCGGCGGCGTGATCATGAATCCCGATCAAAAGCGCCCGGGCTAGTCTCTTGCGGCTTGAGACAAGTCTCGCTATCAAGACCCCGCGCCGCGGGCGCAGGACAAGGATCTAGGGGAACGTGTCATGGCCGAACAGGATGAGATGCTGCGCGAGCATCAGGAAACTTGGAGCGGTTTCGTCAAGCTGATCGCGATCAGCAGTGCGGTGATCATCGTGATCCTGATCCTGATGGGCATCTTCCTGGTCTAGCCCAGCCGGCGGGCCGCCTTGGCCCCGGCTCAGCCGACGATCTCTTCGTCCTTGAAGAAGAACGCGATCTCCCGCGCCGCGTTGTCCGCGGAATCGGATCCGTGCACTGAGTTGGCCTCGATCGACTCGGCGAAGTCGGCCCGGATCGTGCCGGGCCCGGCATCGGCGGGATTGGTGGCGCCCATGACCTCGCGGTTGCGCTCGACCGCCTTGTCGCCTTCCAGGACCTGGACCACCACCGGGCCCGAGGTCATGAAGTCGCAGAGGCTGCCATAGAAGGGCCGTTCCTTGTGCACCTCGTAGAAGGCCTCGGCCTGGTCCCGGCCGAGCTGGATGCGCTTCTGTGCGACGATCCGCAAGCCGGCCTCCTCGAGGCGGGCGTTGATCTTGCCCGTGATGTTGCGACGCGTAGCGTCCGGCTTGATGATGGACAGGGTCCGCTCCACAGCCATTCTCCCTGGTACTCCCGCGAGCCGCTTGATCGACGCGCGGCTTATAGCCGCTTTGCCACCCCGCGACAATCCCGGATGGGCCCCTATATCCGCGGGATTCCGACGGGTTTCGAGGCGGGCGCAGGTCTGCTATCTAGCCGGCCATGATCCAGATCCGAAAGCTGAGCTATCGGGTGGCCGGCCGGCCGCTTCTCGAGAACGCCGACCTCAGCCTCGAGACCCGCTGGCGGGTCGGCCTGGTCGGGCGCAACGGCAGCGGCAAGTCGACCCTGCTGAAAATTCTCGCCGGCCAGATACGCGTCGACGACGGCGAGTTGATTCACGACCCCGGGCTGCGAATCGCCGGCCTGCGGCAGGACGTGCCGAGCGATTTCGACGGCAGCGTCTACGACTGCGTCGCACTCGGCATCGGCGGTCTCGCCGGCCTGATCAGCGACTGGCACCACGCGGCGCAGCGCGCGGCCAGCGACGAAGCTGCCCTGCGCGAGA
>JAAUYI010011671.1_pt1 | contig 10093 bp, 6 predicted proteins | sample 7278041 | NCBI WGS metagenome assembly JAAUYI01 (sample SAMN14350216, study PRJNA611818) | marine sediment metagenome | isolation source: surface marine sediment (0.6m) | place: French Polynesia: Moorea | collected 2018-08
CAGCAGTAGAAGAACTCCAGGATGCGCTGAACAAGGAACTATCGGTATGTGTTTCAACTGAAAAGGACATTCTCGAGGCGTATAAAAAGTATTATGAAATAACCGATGAGGATGCTCGGGCGCTCATTTCATCTGGTCTCGAAGAGGAATCAGAAGAACTTTCCGTAACGGAAATTGACGACTTTGGTTCTATTGTTGCCGATGCAGCAGATGAATTTGAGATAGAGAGTCTTGACGAGGAAGAGGGGCCTGATCAATTTGCTGCCTCCGATGCTCCAATTATCAAGCTTGTGAACGGTATTCTCGTTAAAGCGGTTCAAGACGGGGTTTCAGACGTTCATGTCGAACCTTACGAAAAAAGCATGCAGGTTCGGTATCGTAAAGACGGTTCCCTATTTAAGTCAATGAACCTGCCGCTCACCATTAAAAATGCCTTGATAGCGCGTGTAAAAATCCTTGCAGGTCTTGATATTACAGAAAGACGAGTACCTCAGGATGGTCGTATAAAAATGAGGATGGGAAGGAATAGATCCGTTGATTTCCGTGTTTCTTCGCTTCCAACACTTTTTGGTGAGTCAGTTGTTTTACGTATTTTAGATAAAAGCTCCCTCAACGTCGACTTAACACAGCTTGGTTTCGAGAAATCAACCTTTGAGATGCTGAAAAGATGTCTCTCGCGTCCTCAGGGGCTTTTGCTTGTAACCGGGCCCACCGGATCTGGAAAAACTGTTACATTGTATTCGGCGTTGAATTCCTTAAACAGTGAAGATATTAAGATATTGACAGCTGAAGATCCTGTAGAGTTCAACTTCAAGGGTATAAACCAGGTCAACGTCCACACAGATGTCGGGATGACCTTTGCTGCTGCATTGAAAGCATTTTTGCGACAGGATCCCGATATTATCATGGTTGGTGAGATTCGTGATATTGAAACCGCCGAAATTGCTATTAAAGCAGCTATGACAGGTCACTTAGTTTTTTCCACCCTACATACCAATGATAGTGCCGCCACCATTGCCCGTCTAGTTGATATTGGTATTCCACCATATATGCTGTCATCGTCGGTGACCATGGTTCTAGCTCAGCGTTTGGGGAGAAGACTGTGTCAGAGTTGCAAGAAAATTGTAAATTATAAGCCCGAAGAGTTGCTCAGCATGGGGTTTCGTGAAGATGAGGTTGAGGAACTGAAAATCTATGGCCCAAATGGCTGTCCGGAGTGCAATGGTCTGGGGTACAGAGGCAGGGTTGGTTTCTTTGAATTAATGGAAGTTACCGATGAGGTAGCAAAAGCAATCAGTGCTGAAGTTCCTGAAGATCAGCTAAGAAAAGTTGCCATACAGGAAGGTATGACACCGTTGAGGGAAGCGGCACTGGAAAAAGTGCGGGTTGGAATAACCAGTGTTGATGAAGCACTACGCAGAACAGTTGCACACAAAGAGAGCCTGCCTGCCTATCTCATTAACCCGGATGTAGAAGAATATGAAGACGGTGATGTTATTATTCGTGAGAACAATACCGATATTGATTTCTTCAAGCTAATTCGCGGTGGCCTTACAGTCATCAAAGGTGGTAAGAAAATAGCCGAACTGACTGAACCGGGAGAGTATTTTGGTGAAATGGCGGCCATATCAGGTGAACAGCGAACTGCGTCAATTATCTCTCAAGGTAGAAGCACTGTAAAAAGATTTCCCGGTGATAAACTTGATGAGATTATCGAAAAATACCCCGATGTTTCAGCTCATCTTTTTCGCACAATGACAACTCGTCTGCTTAAGTCAAATCAGATATTGGTGAAACTAGCCGGAGGTAAAAAACGACCTCCAACGCAACGTTAGTTTTCCAATATCCTCTAATTCTATATCTTGGCAGTAAAGAGATTACCGGAATTGCTCAATAGTCTTGTTTTCCTCGGACAAATATTCTACCTTGTTGACCATGTGAGTGAAAGAGTTACATCCTTAAACATTCTCACCTGGAATGATAAAGAGCAAAATATCAAAAGTAGCAGTATTCTTGGATGGTACGCCGGGACACGAAAAGCAGACCCTTGGCATAGTCGAACAGCTTAAGAAAAAAACTGACTTTGAAACATGTAAATGCCAGTTAGAAAAACCGTCCCTAACTGCCCAAACAAGTATTTGGCTGAGCTACCTCATTGGCTTACCTCAGAAAATAAATACTACATTAGCTGATGTTGATGTTGCTATAGGTACCGGTACACATACCCATTTACCGATGCTTTTGGCAAAGAAATTATATAATTTCAAAGTTGTCACCTGTATGACACCGGCAAACCTGCTGTTGAATAAATTCGACTTGGTTTTCGCCCCTGTCCATGACAATGTGGCTTCTCGCAAGAATATTGTTACAACCATAGGACCACCAAACACCAATGTGAATAAAGGACTACATCAGGAAAACAGGGTTTTAATTCTGATTGGTGGTGTAGATCCCAAAAGTCATGTGTGGAATTCTCAGGAGATCATTGAATCATTAGAAATACTCATTTCACGTGATCCTCAAAAACAGTTTGTCATATCTTCATCCCCAAGAACTCCCGATGAAACAGAAGATAAATTATCTGAACTCCAACAAAAATTCAGAAATGTTCAGTTCTATAGGTTCAGAGAGACAGCTGGTGGGTGGGTTGAACAAGAATACAGCAAGTGTAAATGTGTTTGGGTTACTGGGGACTCCATCTCGATGGTGTATGAAGCGTTAAGTTCAGGGTGCAAGGTGGGCATAATTCCCGTGCTTTGGAAATCAAAAAACTCTAAGTTTTCTAGAAGTGTAAAGTTCCTGCAAGAAAAGCAGTTGACAGTTGGTCTTGAATCATATTTAAAAGGCGAGATACATTGGAACAATAACGACTCACTCAATGAGGCGGAGCGTTGCGCGGAAGAAATATTAAGGCGTTGGGGATGACTAGATTAAATATTGTTCAGATTCTTCCTTAGCTTGATTAGGGTGGTGTTGAGTTAGAAAATCTTTATCTTGCAATATATCTTGCGGAAAAGGTTCACAGATCGATAGTGATTTCCGGAGGTGGGAGGCTAGTACCACTACTTGAGGAATCCGGTGGTGAGCATATCACCTGGGATCACATTGGAGAGAAGAGTATTCGGTGCCTCAAATATATAAATCGCCTCCGTCGATTCTTTATCGAAGAAAATATAGATATTGTTCACCTCCGCTCAAGATTGCCAGCATGGATTGGGTATATGGCATGGAAAATGATGCCGCCAATACTGCGGCCTGCGTTGGTCACCACCTTCCATGGCTTTTATTCGGTAAACTCCTACTCTACCATAATGACCAAAGGTGAGAAGGTTATTGCCGTATCAAAAGTTATTACCAATCATATACTTGAGCATTATCGGGTTGATAAATCAAAGATTGAACTTGTGCATGGTGGTTGTGATACCAAGGCATTTGATCCTGATGTAGTTTCACCCGAAAGAGTTAGTGCTCTGCGAAAAAAGTGGCAGATTCCAGAAGATGAAACTCCAGTAATCATGCTTCCGGGTCGTCTGACGCAGTGGAAAGGACAGGACGTTTTTATTGAAAGTCTAGCTCATATAAATTCATTACCTTTCTACGCTGTTTGCGTTGGCGAAACAGAGGAGAATTCATCGTTTACCAAAAAACTCCTGGATAGGATACGACGTCATAATCTGCAGGATAAGGTGAAACTCGTAGGCCATTGTTCTGATATGCCAGCTGCATTGATGGTTGCAGATCTTGTGGTATCAGCATCTTCAAGTCAGCCGGAAGCTTTCGGGAAGGTGGCTATTGAAGCCATGGCAATGTCCAAACCAGTTGTTTCCACCCGACATGGAGGTAGCCTTGAGACTATTGTGGAAAACGAAACTGGGTGGTTTGTTCCTCCATCAAATCCATATCAGATGGCAGATGCAATCAAAAAAGTAATCCTCAATAGAGAGCTTTTGACTGAAGCAGGTAAGAAGGGAAGAAATTGGGTTCAGCAGAATTTCACCGCTTTCCGTATGTGTGAAAAAACCCTTTGGCTGTATGAACGGATTTACCAGGACAAACAGGAGAAGAGAAAAGGGAAAAGAATTACTACCGTGCAGATGTTGCCTGAACTTGAGGGTGGCGGTGTGGAAAGGGGTACCTTGGAAATGGGTAGGTATCTAGCTGCGAATGGACATCACTCTATCGTTGTCTCTGCAGGAGGTCGTATGGTTGAGCAACTGGAGCGAGAGGGCAGTCAGCATATAAAATGGGCTGTTGGATCAAAAAGTCCGCGATGTTTACTGTATATTTTACCACTAAGAAGATTAATGATTGATAAAGAGGTTGATATACTTCACTTACGTTCGAGGATGCCAGCATGGGTAGGATACATATCTTGGTTAAGTCTCCCCAAAAAAAGAAGGCCTGTATTGGTGACAACATTTCATGGATTCTATTCACTGAACAAATATAGTGCCATAATGACTAAAGGTGATGGTACTATTGCTGTATCCGAGAGCATTAAAAAACATATTTATGACAAGTATAATGTTCAAGATGGGGTAAGACTTATTTTCAGAGGTGTTGATGAAGACATATTTAACCCAGATAATGTTGATCAATCTCGTGTTTCTTCATTAAAAGAAAAATGGAAAATCAAGAATAACCAATCAGTCATAATGTTGCCTGGTAGAATAACTCGTTTAAAAGGCCTTGATATATTTGTAAAGAGTCTAAATTACGTTAAAAGTCACAACTTTCAAGCGCTAATTGTCGGGGATGTGAAAGAAAATCCAAATCTAGTTAATGAACTCCAAGAACTTATATCGGAAAATCACTTACAAGATCGAGTTAATTTTGTTGGCCATTGTGCTGATATGCCTGCCGGATTAATGCTTGCTGATATTGTCATAAGTGCATCTTCAACTGAGCCTGAGGCTTTTGGTCGAACTACAGTTGAAGCAATGGCAATGGGTAAACCAGTAATTGCAACTGCTCATGGTGGAAGTCTGGAAACGGTAATCCATGGTGAGACAGGTTGGCTAGTTAGGCCATCTGCCCCTAAAGAAATGGGGAAGAAAATAGATGAAGCTCTATGTGATGCGAATAAATTGAAGGTTTTTGGTGCAAGAGGAAAAGAAAGGGTAAGGAAAAATTTTACAACAAAGTCAATGTGTGAAAAGACCACACTGCTCTATCAGGAGCTGTTGTTAAAACGGCGCAATAAGCTGATAAACTAGTACATAATGTACCAAGAAATAATCGCAGTAGGTGATTGTAATACACTAGGAACAAAGACTTTCGAGTCCAATAGCTATCCTGAAATATTAGGAACACTGCTTAATGCTAAAGTAACAAATCTTGGTCACACTATGGCGACGAGTCGCGAGGGTATACGTTTACTTCATGATCGTTTGAAAGAAGGTGATAGTGTTATAGTTATTCAATTCGGTTTAGTCGATTCATATCAGACATTTAAGTATTCTCCATATGTTTTGTATTATCCAGATAACATCCTTCGCAAACAGCTTCGCTCATTGACAAAGAAGTTTAAGAAGATTTGTAGAAATATTGGCTTAAATAAAAAATTAGGTGAGATAAATGTTGTACCAATAGAGGAGTACGAAAGCAATATTCGAAAAATGATCGAAATTGCATTGCCAAGAACAATTCTTCTACTTGACACCATTCCGAATAAACAGGAGTATCGGAACTCTGAAATTCAAAGATACAATAAATGTCTAGATAAAATTTGCAGAGATTTCCCGCAGTGTATCAAAGTAGATCTATATGCAAAATTTCATCAATGTTATGATAACTATTACATGGATGAGACCCATGCAAACGAAGCAGGTTATAGATACATCGCTGGTGAAATAGAAAAAAAACTTAAAGAATTTTCCAAATAGTAGAAGGTATTCAGAATCAATGAGAATTGTCCAGTTCATGGCTTCACAGAGGTGGGGAGGAGCTGAGAAAGTGTTTGTAGAATTAACGAATGAATTGGCAAAAAGTCATATTGTTGTTGCTCTACTCTTGAGGGACACGCTCTATAAAGATAGATTTTCAAAAGAAGTCGAAGTCGTAGAACTTTCCTCTCATCCCACGAGGCATAACCCATTTTTACGATTGGAGATTTTGCAGAAACTCAGAAAGGTTGATGCAGATATAATACACACCCATGCTGTAAAGGCTACTGAGCTTGTTTACCCGCTATCCAGATTCACTAAGAGCAAACATTTGGGTACCAAACATAATGCGCGTAAGGGTAAAATATTTAATAAACTAAAATGGGTAACAGTTGTTTCTGCAGAGGCGAAGAATTCTGTCAATGTGATGAACAATGGAGATGTTCGGATTATTCGTAATGGTATAATCCCTCAGAAAACTAAGCAGTTTCAGAGGAATGAGGTTTTTGAAATAATTACCATCGGCAGATTGGATAAAATTAAGGGCTTTGATATTCTAATCGATCAGCTTGCGCTCGCAGACTTTGATTTTCGCCTTTCAATTGTGGGAGAGGGAGGAGAAGCATCTAATCTGCAACAGAAGATCGATCATATGGGACTAAACAGTTCAATATTTTTAAAAGGATTTTGTGAGGGTATCCCAAACCTTATGAAAAAATCTGATTTGATAGTAATTTCCTCTCATAGTGAAGGTTTTCCCAAGGTTATGATCGAAGCCTTATTTTATGGCAATGTCCTTCTTTCGACTCCTGTCGGTGGAGTAACCGAAGTCATACCATCGTTATTTTTAGCTGAGCAGAGGGATTTGGGAGAGAAAATTAGTGAAATAAAAAACAGCTACGATACTTATTATGAACAATTTCAAAAGTTAAAGGAGAATAAAGCCCATCTCTTTACACTTGATAGAATCACACAACAATATGAATCATTCTATGAAGAAATATTAGTAGATCCTATCTAGTAATTTCATCACTTTGTGGTAATCCAGAAAAGTATATGGCAGAGAGAATCGCCCAGAAGTGACCTTGATGAGTATCAAAAAGAAAGGAGTTCATACTGCAACCTATTATCATCGCGATAATCACACCTTGCACGAGATAGGCATCAGACCTTTCAAGTTTAATTGAGTAGTAGAGTTGTGTGAGGAAGAGTAAAACAAAGATTGCAAGGCCTGTAAACCCAAGTTGAATCCCTATCAAAAGATACTCGTTGTGAGGGTTGTCTGTTTTTACCATCTTTGAGCCATTGATAAAACGATCATGTTCTATCTCAAAAGAGCCTGTCCCATAACCTAATAGTGGTTTTTCTTTGATTATCTTAATACTATTTATCCACCAGTCAAAACGCATTCCGAGAGATGTCCGTGAGGCTCCATATTCATAAGTTTTAATCTCCTCTATTGCTTGCTGAGACCTAGTCTTAAAATTATCAGAAGTTATGTATGTCAAAGATATAGTGCAGACTAGTAATAGAAAGCAGACTGTCTGTTTAAGCAGTGAGAGCCTTTGAACGAGTACAAGGCACATAAGGAAAAAAAACACCAACATACCCGTTCTTCCTGGAGCGATGTAAAATATGTTGATCACTGATAATAAGAATAAAACGCTCCATAGAAAAGTAGTTCTTTTAACTGACGAATCGAAAGATTTCTGTATTGCATAAAAGGCTAATATAGAGACAAAATAGCTATGAGTGATGTGATATAAGGTAGAATCACCGTATTTAATTGAGGGGATAATTGAAAAGTACATGCTATATGAAGTGATTAGCAGAAGTGTGCAGCCCAAGAGAAAACCATATTCGCACCTTCTCTTAAGTATTGGCTTATTACGAAGGATTGATAGAACTATAGGAATAAATAATAATTCCCTGTACTTTTTTAAATAGCTGAGTGAATCGCCTAGACTAGCATTCGTGTATGATAATCCAATAACAAAAAGGAATAATAGCAGCAGAGAAAGGAGTGCCACTCTATTGGTCCTTAAAATATCTGGAAAGTTTTTTATATTCCCAGATAACAGCCAGAAAAAGAGTGTTGATATAGAGAAAACCGACAATAAAGCTGTTGAAAGTGGTAAAACAGTGCAGCAAGCAATCAGTGAAAATGAAGTTGCGGTTTGGATTACTTCTCTATTGGTCCAGTTCATTAAATAATAATTTGAAAATAATACATTTATTTTTTTATAAATTTATCTAGGAAACTGCAATAGGACAAGTTTTACATCTATTTATACTGCATGTTATAGAGAAACTCATATTCACCATGCTGAGCCATGAGATCTTCGTGGTTACCTTCCTCCACTATTACGCCATCTTTGATGACAATGATTCGATTTGCATTTTTAATAGTTGATAGTCTATGAGCAATTACTAGGGTAGTCCGATTTTTCATAAGATTTTCTAATGCCTTTTGAACCTCTCTTTCTGATTCTGTGTCTAATGAAGATGTTGCCTCATCAAGGATGAGAATTGGGGCATCCTTCAAAATTGCACGAGCAATCGAGACTCTTTGGCGTTCACCTCCTGATAGACGACTTCCACCCTCGCCAATAATAGTATCAAAACCTTGTGGTAAGCGGTTTATGAAATCATAGGCATGGGCAGCCTTTGCAGCTTCGAAAATTTTCTCATCCGAAGCTAAAAGGTCACCATATGCAATGTTATTTTTTACACTGTCATTAAAGAGAATTGTTTGCTGGGTAACAATTGATATCTGTGTTCTGAGTGAAGCTAGAGTGCAGTCTTTGATATTCATGCCGTCGATACGTATTTTACCCTGGTGAACATCTAAAAATCTCGGAATAAGATTTGTAAGTGTTGTCTTACCGCCTCCACTTGGTCCAACTATGGCCAACGCCTCACCGGCCGGCACTGTAAGGTTGATATTTTTGAGTACATCCTCTTCATCATTATAACTGAAGGTGAGAGAATCAAATTCAATAGAAGAGCTGAATGGAGGAAGCACTTTTGCATTTGGTGGGTCTGTGATTTCGGGTTTTATATCTAATAGAGAGAACACTCGTGTAGCAGCCGCCATCCCCTGTTGAATGGTCGAATTTATTCTACTTATTCCTTTAACAGGGTCATAGGCTGTTATAAGTGCCACAATAAATGCGACAAATTCACCAGGAGTAGATTTATCAGAAATAACTGCCTGACCGCCATACCATACAATTAACGCAATGGCAATTCCACCGATGAACTCCATGAGTGGATGTTGCAAACTTCTGAACTTGGCATCACGGATGGTAATTGAGAAGAGGTCTCCTATTTGTTTGACGAATCTCTTCGATTCATATTCTTCTCTGCAGAACGCTTTGACGATTTTACTTCCTGTTATTGTCTCAAAAAGCATATTAGAAACATGTGCTGTTTTCTCCTGGGTTCTGATGCTGAGTCTTCTGAAGAGTTTTCCAAAATAAACGATTGGGATAGCAGCAATTGGCAAAATAATAAATGAAATCATTGCCAGTCTCCAATTCATATAAAAGACAACTCCCATAAGAATTACAAATGTACAACTGTCGCGTATGATATGGATTAGCGCATTGGAAACTGCTTGCTGCATAAGGGTAACGTCAGAGATTACTCGCGAAATAAGGGTACCTGTTGGTGTAGAATTAAAAAAAGAAAGAGGTAATGTATGAATATGTTTAAATATGTTAATGCGAAAATCTCGAATTATTGACTGACCGATAATTTCAAGAAGAACTTGATATGTGTAATACGCGATACATTTAATGGCGAAAACAACAATGATAAGAAGGGGTATCAATTTGAGAAAAAAGAGATTCTTTGCGATAAATATCTTATCAATAAGATCTTTTAAAATAAAAGTTTGAACACCATTCATTGCAGCAACAATGATCATGGCAATTATTGCCACGTAAAATTTGAACCTGAATTTTTTTATTATGGTGTAAAGCCTTGATAATATTTCTTTGTTCGTCATTAAGTTTATTGAGCAGTACGGTGGAAATTTATTGCATTAATATGATTGATAAAAAATAAATGGTGAGGTGTTATTAAATTCGCTCTACTTCTACACTACTTCACAACAATATAAAAGTTTAAAAACTTGTGAATGATGTATGTGATGAAAATTAATAGCTATATCAGCTTAAGCCAATTAGGATATTTATTGGTTC
>JAAUYI010068193.1_pt1 | contig 10089 bp, 10 predicted proteins | sample 7278041 | NCBI WGS metagenome assembly JAAUYI01 (sample SAMN14350216, study PRJNA611818) | marine sediment metagenome | isolation source: surface marine sediment (0.6m) | place: French Polynesia: Moorea | collected 2018-08
AAGACGGTAGGGTGGGCAAGTTAAAGACTTATCTAAACTAACTTCATCCTTGGAAACCTTGCCCACCCTACAAAATTCGTTGTTATTATTTCTTTAGGAACAGTCTCTTAATGAGTGTAATTTTGTCAATGTTACTGGAGATTATCAAAAATGTTACAAACTGAAAATGTACAAACAATAGTCAAAGAACAGAATCAGTATTTTTTATCAGGAAAAACCTATGATATTGAGTTTCGTCAGGAAAAGCTAAAACAATTAAAACAGCTAATTATTGATCACGAAAATGAGATAGTAGAAGCTTTATATAAAGACTTAGGTAAATGTCACTTTGAAAGTTACTTATCAGAAATCAGAATTATCAAAAAAGAAGTTGATAATACTATAAATAATCTCAGAAAATGGGTGAAACCTCATTATGTTTCAACTCCCATAGAACAATTTCCTGCTACTGCATTTATTCAACCTCAACCTAAAGGTACTATACTCATTATTAGTCCTTGGAATTATCCTTTTTCCTTAACCATTATGCCATTAATTGGAGCGATCGCTGCTGGAAACTGTTCCATTATTAAACCATCAGAATTAAGCCCAAATACCTCAAAAATTCTTGAGCAAATTATTAATCATAATTATGAAGAAAGTTATGTTAAAGTTATTCAAGGAGGCAAAGAAACCAGTCAACAATTATTAAAAGAAAAATTTGATCACATCTTTTTTACAGGCAGTCCTTCCATTGGAAAAATTATTATGGAAGCTGCTGCTAAACAGTTAACCCCAGTCACTTTAGAATTAGGGGGAAAAAGCCCTTGTATTGTTGATAAAAATATCAACGTAAAAGAGACAGCAAAGCGAATTGTTTGGGGTAAGTTTCTGAACGCTGGACAAAGTTGTGTTGCCCCAGATTATTTATTCATCAATCAATCAATAAAATCACAACTATTAGAAGCCATTAAGGAAGTAATTAAAGAATTTTATGGAGAAGATCCCTCTCAAAGTATGGACTATGGAAGAATTATTAACGAACATCACTTTAAGCGATTATCTACCTTATTAGCATCAGGAAACATTATTTTAGGGGGAAAACTCATTCCAGAAGAAAATTATATTTCCCCTACCATCATTGATAACATTACACCTGATTGTCCTATTATGGAAGACGAGATCTTCGGACCAATTTTGCCCATTTTAGAGTATGAGCAATTAGAAGAAGCCATCACCTTTATCAATAAAAGACCAAAACCCTTGGCCATTTATTTATTTTCTAACGATAGAAAGCAACAGAAAATGATACTAGAAAAAACCAGATCAGGAGGGGTGGGGATTAATGATACAGTAATGCAATATGGTGTGTTAACCTTACCTTTTGGTGGCATAGGAAAAAGTGGAATCGGTTGCTATCACGGTAAAGCTAGTTTTGATACATTCTCTCATTATAAAAGCGTCTTAAAACGTTCCTTTTGGCTAGAAACAAATTTACGCTTCCCACCCTATCAAGGTAAATTAAAGTGGATAAAACGCCTGTTAGGTTAAGATAGGATTGCGGGTTTAGGTTATTCTAGAAAAAGGGTTTGATCGTAGCAACCGTTGGTAAGGATCAACGGTGGTTAACCCATTAACATTTTAAGTCGATGCTTTCCATCACCCTCTGTAAATGACCGACTCTCCTATTGTTGTTCTTTTAATTGACGATCAACCCACTATTGGCGAAGCCATTCGCCGTATGTTAGCAACAGAAACCGACATTATCTTTCATTATTGCCGTGACCCCACAGAAACCCTGCAACGGGCAAAAGAAATCAAACCCACAGTTATCTTACAAGATTTGGTCATGCCTGACATAGAAGGACTAATGTTAGTCCGATTTTTGCGGGCAAAAGATGCACCCACCCAGGACATTCCCTTAATTGTTCTTTCCAGTAAAGAAGAACCTTTAGTCAAAGCAGAAGCGTTTCAACTAGGGGCTAATGATTATTTAGTTAAATTACCCGATCAAGTGGAATTAATCGCCCGTATTCGTTACCATTCTGCTGCCTATAATAACCTTTTAAAGCGCAAAGAAGCAGAAGAAAAACTCAAAGAAGAAAACCTCCGTCTTAGCGCGGAAATTGAGATTACCCGCCGACTGCAACAGATGATTTTACCCAAAACCGACGAATTGAAACAAATTAAAGGGTTAGATATTGCTGGGTTTATGGAACCAGCAACCGATGTAGGAGGAGACTATTATGATGTTTTAAATCAAAATGGTCGGGTTAAAATTGGCATTGGAGATGTAACCGGTCATGGGTTAGAAAGTGGTGTGGTTATGATTATGGTGCAAACTGCCATTCGTACCTTAATGACCCAAAATGAAGCAGATCCCCTTAAGTTTTTGTCTGTCATTAATCGGACTATTTTTGATAACGTTGAACGGATTAACTCAGATAAAAATTTAACCCTATCTTTATTAGATTACGAAGATCATTGTCTACGCTTAAGTGGTCAACATGAATCCTTAATTGTGGTCAGAAAAGGAGGAGACATTGAGATTGTTGATACCATTGATCTAGGATTTCCCGTAGGACTAGAAGAAGATATTAGTGATTTCTTAGGAGAAACTGAGATACGATTAAATCCTGGAGATGGGGTGGTTCTCTATACCGATGGCATCACTGAGGCTGAAAATCCGTTTGGAGAAATGTATGGCTTAGAACGTTTATGCGAGATTGTGAGTCAAAATTGGGAACAATCAGCACAAGAGATCAAAAACGCTGTGATCGATGATCTCAAGCAACACATTCATACCCAAACCGTCTATGATGACATCACTTTATTGGTAATTAAGCAAAAATAACACAAATGACAGCACCCTGATGAGGATTGCAATTGTTAATGACACAGTGATGATCGTAGAAATGCTACGGCGCGTTGTTACTTCTGTTCCTAGCTATGACATAGCTTGGGTGGCTTATGATGGCAAAAGTGCGATCGCCTATTGTGCCAAAGATACCCCTGATCTAATCCTGATGGATATGATTATGCCAGAAATGGATGGAGTTGAAGTCACCAGAATAATTATGCAACAGTCTCCCTGTGCTATTTTAATCGTGACGGCTGATATCAAAAAGAATTCAGCTAAAGTCTTTGAAGCAATGGGTCATGGGGCTTTAGATGTGGTCAGTACCCCCATTATGGGCATCTCACAAGACGAAAAACTCAATCACGCTTTGTTAAAGACCATTGGCTCCATTGGCATTATTATTGGTAGAGTCGAACCTCAATGGCCTTCTGCTAAGTTAGTCAGCAATAGGGAAAAATCAGTTCTTAATAAGTTATCCTATCCCCCGCGCCATTTCCCCCCATTAATTGTCATGGGGGCTTCCACTGGCGGACCTAAAGCCTTAGCCCATATTTTAAGCGAATTACCGCCCAATTTTGAGGCCAGCATTGTTATTATTCAGCACGTTGATCTGCAATTTTCTTCTGGGTTAGCGAAATGGTTAGATGAGCAAACACCCCTCTGTGTGATGTTAGCCTCTGAAGGGGATAGGTTGCAAGGAAGTAAAGTTTTGTTAGCAGGAACCAACGATCACTTAGTGCTACGCCCCAATTTAACGTTAACATACACTAAGGAGCCTCAAGATTATCCCTATCGTCCCTCCATTGATGTTTTTTGTGAGAGTGTGGCTCAATATTGGAGTCGAAAAGGAATGGCTGTGTTACTCACAGGTATGGGACGAGATGGAGCTATGGGACTGAAAAAGTTACGTCGTAGAGGATGGCATACCATTGCCCAAAATCAACAAACTTGCGTCGTTTATGGGATGCCTAAAGCGGCCATAGAAATGGGTTCCGCTACGGAAGTGCTGTCCTTATCGGAGATTGCGTCAACCCTCATCAAACGAGTCACCCATATTCCTTAGCTAACTAAAAGTCAATGATGAAAACTTATGAGATATATGGAGATTTTCAAGAGAACCTACCAGAAAGTGATCAATTCCTGGTGATTAGTTTTTATCCTTCTTCTATTCCTTTAAAACAACGCTGGCGCAATAATGGATTATCGGCGGATTTTGTAGCAGATTATCTAACCACTTTTTTTCCAGTCAAGGAAGATGAACCCAGTACCATTGAACGACAAAAAGAACTGAAAGGGGCTGTTAGTTATATTGCTAATGAACTTTTGGAAAATGCCATGAAATTCCACGATGAAACCATCCATAGCACCATTCAGTTTGGTATTCATTTATTAGATGAGACAGTAATTTTATTTTCTAAAAATTGTATTTCCTCTCAAGATTGGCCGAAATTCAAAACCATTATTAATAACTTAGTTACTTATGATCTTGAAGATCTATATGTGGCACAAATGGAAAAATTAGCAGAGGAAGAAAATAGCAATGCTTCAGGGTTGGGACTGATTACAATCTGCTGTGATTATGGAGCTAAACTCGGGTGGAAAATTGATAAAAATCCAGAAGAAATTGGTATCTTAACGGTTAATACTATGGTAAAATTAAAAGTATAATTATTAAATAATCAATGTTTAAATTTCACATTAATTAAGGAGTAATTAATCAAATTATGGAAATTAAAACCGACGACTATTGTGTTACTTATCATCCAGAAACAACGACAGTCACTTTTAAAGGTTCATTAAGATTAAGTGGCAGTGACGAATATAGACCTATAGTTGAATTACTCGATGAAGCAAGCAAAGATGATCCCGAAATTATTACCCTAGATTTGAAAGAACTAGAATTTCTCAATAGTTCAGGTATTAGTATGTTATCAAAATTTGTGATTAATGTTCGTAAGAAAAAAAATAGTTCCATCACCGTAAAAGGGTCTAATAGTATTCCTTGGCAGGGAAAATCCTTAAAAAATCTACAGCGATTAATGCCCACGTTGACCCTAGAATTAGAATAAGTATTGATTATGATTGATAAGCAACTGTCACAAGACCAATTAATTGAGCAAAATAAAGCCCTTCAAAAAGAAATTGAAGAGTTAAAAGATGAGCAAGAAGACCTGGAAATTTTGCTGGATACGATTACCGAACATTCAACGGATTTAGAAAACGAAATCTATCAAAAAAATCAAATCATGTTGAAGTATTTAGAACAGGTTAAATTAATAACAGAAGCTTCTGCTGCTGTGGAAAATGAATCTTTTGCGATCGAGAGTCTTGATGAAGTTGCTGCACGAGAAGACGAATTAGGGCAACTGGCAAGGGTGTTTCAAAACATGGCTAGGCAAGTTGAAATTAGGGAAACGAAACTCCGCCAACAAGTTGAAGAGTTAAAAATTGAAATTGATAGAGGTAAACAGGCAAAACAAGTAGCAGAAATTGTCCAAACTGACTCTTTTAAAAATCTCAAACAAAAACTAAAACGCTTAAAAAATGCACGAAAAAATAATAAAGCTGATTCCTAGTTAAAGGTTTTTGTTACCCCGTCAGGATGTCAGGATATAATTACTCCATTAACTGCTGATTCAGCAACGCCGTTTTAATGAGACTGTGAGGGGTAAATCCCTGTTTGGGGATGATACTAGCAGTCCCTATATAAATCTTTAGGTTGTTGAATTCATCAGACTGATTTAAGTTTTTTTGCCAAGGAGTAAACCACTTCATAAACCGATCGATTACACATTGAACCCCTTCAGGATGGGTATTAGGCAAAACAGCAATACATTGATGATTATTATATTGTCCAACAAAATCCCCCACTCGCTTTAAACTAAAAGCTAACCCATAACTGAGTTGTTGAAGAACTTGAGACATGCGGGTTTCTTTCTGGTGGCTATCTTGTAAATCAATTTGACATAAAAGCAAGGATAAATACTGTTCTGCACGGAACATTCTCTGCCATTCTTGTTCTAAATAATTATTGAAATGAGAATAATTATAAATTTGAACCGATTGCACCGATAAATTTGCCTGAGTTTCTTCTGTTTTCATCAACTCGAAGAGATTGGAGTGAGCCAGTGATAACTGATTGGGGTTTTCGGGATGGGATTCCTGCGTGATGACATCATTTTCTGGTTCGTTATTAATTTCTTGCTCTAAGGGTTGTTCTTGATTACTTTTGATAAGTTGTTTAGCAAAAGAAAAGCTAATCGTTTGACCTTGCTTAGCTTTTTCTAACGCCTGATTGCGAACTTCTTTCGGGGTTGAGGGGGCTGCCAAAATATAGAGAGCTGAAGGAGAAATTTCTACTTTTTCTAACTCATCTAGTTTAAACCGTTGACTAACGTGCATAAATTTATTGGCAGCTGAAACACTCCAATCAAATTCTGCCTTTAACCAGGTGCGAAATTGTCCATGTTTTAATTGTTGTTTGATTTGGCATAAATTATTACCAATCACATAGATGTCTTGGGCGCAGTGACGTAGCCGATTTTTAATATCAACGGTTAATTCCTGAATCTCATCTCTCACCTCTGGATTTAATTGCTGATAGTTAAAATTGCTACTATTCTTATTAGAAGTTAAGAAAACTTCATTTTTATTCATATTAACGCGTTTCCTTACTTAGACTGTTGTTTACATTTATTTTTGCCGTAATATCATATCTAAAACAATTAGAGGAAGTAGCTACTTAGAATAAGTGGATAGGATAGAGCTACTATTTAAAGCAATAATTGTCTTCAACAAGCATTACATTAAACAGGCTAGGGAATTAAACAAGTAAAAAAGATTTGATAATCATTGATTCAACATAATACCTTGATAAGAGTCAAAAGTGAGTCAACTCTTGTTTTAAAAAGATTAGATTGCTAAAAATGGACAAATCTGGACACAAAAAAGAATATGACTTGTTTTACAGCGTGTCTTAATTATACACAATTCCTGTCTATTACAAACTGTTTCTTAATTAGAGCTTAATATAATTGTAGGGGATATTAGGGGAGCCTAATACACCGTATTTATCTAAATGTATAAAATTTACACATTTGCTACCCTCAGAAAAACGATTATTTTTTTAACTACTTATTGATGATTGAATTAAAATGATGAGATGTAACATAATTTTACACTAAAAATATAAATTAAATTAAAGAAAACTTGACAAAGTAAAATAGGATCAATTAGGCTTTAAGAGAATTGTTTTTGAATTTCACTTTACTTAGTAGTTAATTTCAATAAAAGTTGAGTTTTTAATAATTGGTTAATTTTACGAAATCAAGCTCATCAGACTCAGTTAATAGCCAAAAATGACTTGATTTTTATCTCAAATCTAAGTGAAGCAGTGGAAGAATGTAATTAAATAATCAACCCTAACCTAGTAAAACTGACGAACTTTCCTTTAAAGAAAAGATTAATCAAATCCATAAAAGATTTACTATGTCAATCTACTTAAATCGAACGGAAAAGCCATTTGTCCAGGGTTCAAATCAACATGAAGACCCCTCATCAGTTACTCAGAAATACCAGGAAAATTGTATCACTCCTGAAAACTCCCACAAGATTTATGGTGGGGTCAGTAGTAACGCGGTGGAACTTCCCAAAACCGCCTATCAACCAACCGTCCCATCTCATACACCCCAGTTTAAAGAACCTGCCCATCACTGGTCTTGCTCTGTCCAAACCCTCTTAGACCAGCCCCCCGCCAGCTTACCGCAAAGGTTTATTGTGGGGGGAATCGTGTTTTGTCTTGCCTTTGGGGCTTGGGCATGGTTAGGAACCCTGGAAGAAGTGGGGAAAGCTCAAGGAAAATTAGTGCCAGAAGGAGAAACCTATAAAATTCAACCCGTTGAATTAGGGAAAGTCACTGACATTGCGGTTGAAGAAGGACAAGAGGTACAAGCTGGGCAATTATTAGTGGGACTGGATACAGAATTAGCCCAAAAAGAAATTAATCGACTTCAAGAAATGATCCGAGTCTCTCAAATGGAGTTAGGGCAGAAACAGACCTTGCAACAACGGATTAAATTAGAGGCCGAAACAGACGCAGCCATTGCTTCAGCCGAACTACAAGCCCAACAAGCTACCATCGCCCAGACTCAAGAAAAAATTACCACAGTCCGTCAATTATTGGCTCACCAACGAAGTGAAGCTGCGGCCTATCAATTACGAAAACAACAGTTACAACCCCTAGCTACTATCGCCCAACAACGACTGGATCAATTACAGGCCGAAAAAGTTGCCCATCAAGAACGGCTCGACCGACTTAAACCCCTACAAGAAGAGGGTGCCATTTCTCAAGAATATCTCTATGAAGCAGAACAAACCCTGAGACAGACAGAACAACGTCTCACCAGTAGTCGACTCCAAGAAGTGACCCAAGCTAACGAACAAATCTTTCAAGCTAACCAAGCCTTACGGGATCTGCGATCGCAAATGACCCAAAATCAAGGAGAACTTTTGTTAGCGCAAGCAACGGTTCAACAGTCTCAAGCTGAATTAACTCAGAAAAAAGCTCAAGCTCAACGGAAGCAATTAGAAGCTATGCAGAAACTTCAGCGACTTGAAGTAGAAATAACCCAACTGCGAGGCAAAATAGCAGAGAACGAAAATTTGTTAATGGCTGCCCAAAGCAAACTGCAATACAAGTATCTTAAAGCTCCTATCAGTGGCACCATTTTATCCCTCGATCTCAAAAACACCGGTGAAGTTATTGAAGCAGGACAAACCGTTGCCGAGATCGCACCCGACCATGTACCGCTAGTGGTGTCTGCGGTTCTCCCTGACGAAGAAGCTGGTTTTGTCAACGTAGGAATGCCCGCCCAAGTTAAGTTAGATGCTTATCCTTATCAGGATTATGGAGTGATTACCGGAAAAGTAACCGAAATTTCCGCCGATGCTGAATCTGACGAAAAATTAGGTGAAATCTATCGAGTCGAGATCGAACTAGAACGGGATCATATCTTGAAAAATCAAGAAATGATTCCTTTTAAACCAGGACAAACCGTAACAGCAGACATTATCATTCGTCGCCGTCGCATTATTGATGTTTTGATAGACCCCATCAAGCAAATGCAAAAAGATGGACTTGATCTTTAAGCTCAGTTTTTAATTAGGTGTATCAATATGTCCGTTCAGTGAGTGTGGGAAGCGATAGGGTGACGGGGTGACGGGGTGTGTGGGAAGTCAGAATAGTCTCCCTTGTCTCCCTTGTCCCCCAGTCTCCCCATCTCCCCTACAGTCTCAACCAACAGTTGAGATGCTTAAAAGCTTATCAGTTCCTAACTTTAACTTAATCATTTTGTTGTGTACTCATTTATGAAAGTTTAAGAGGGTTTTTTATCATGACTCAATCTTTTTATAACCAAAAAAATCAGCTAACCAGAAGCATGACCGAACAGCAATTTGAAGAAATTGTTGGTGCCATTGTGGCCGGTAAATATTCTTGGGCTTGTGTGTTGATTTTACAAACGGCTGGTTATAATCCCCTTCACTATATTCCCTATCGTACTTACAATCGTTTAATTAAAGATAATTGTCTTAATAAGTCCAATCAAAAAGTAAAATCTGCTCAAAAACAGTCCTCTAATCAGGTCAAATCAGCCCAACAATCTCAGAAATGTTCATCGCGTCAACGAAGCCATAAAATTCAGGATCTCAACTACATAGAAAACTTAAATGAGCAGACCCAAGAAGTGATGGGGGGTTATCAAATACAAACCTATTTTGACTTAATCATACGGTAATTAATTCTGAAAGCATTGAATAGCTCAAGTGGTTAAAACTTGGGCTGCTTTTCGTGGACATATAACATCAAAAAAAGTTCAAAAAATAAAATAATTAATCTGCCAAATTGGCAACACAATCTCAATTAAATTGACTATATTCAGAGATAGGGGGGAACAAGAATTCTTCTCAATGAAATTCCCAAGTGAATTAGGGGTATAACAATGATCATTTCTGATATGGCTTATCTCGAAACCGTTGAAGCTAATGAAATTCAAGGTGGATTTTTAACTTTCCCTTTCCCTGGTGTTCCTTATTCAACACAATCTTATGCTGATGCTGATGCGACCTCTTTTGGTCGAGCTGCTGCTCAAACCTTAACTTTTACCGATAGTAATACCTCGGCGGATATTGGACTTAAAAATGCTGACGCTACTTCTCAATCAGCTGCTTTTGGAGAAGTATAATTCAACTAA
>JAAUYI010177993.1_pt1 | contig 10084 bp, 6 predicted proteins | sample 7278041 | NCBI WGS metagenome assembly JAAUYI01 (sample SAMN14350216, study PRJNA611818) | marine sediment metagenome | isolation source: surface marine sediment (0.6m) | place: French Polynesia: Moorea | collected 2018-08
ACCAATCAGTCGGAGTGGTCTTACCGTGAACAACCTCGTGTATTCACACACCTAGCTCGCCCGGGCCCCGAATCTGGGCGACGCGCCCGGCTCCGACTCAGACCCCGCTACGACCCACTGACAAACTGCGACCCCTGCCGCCGGCGGTCGCCGATCGCATGCAGGCTGCCGTTCTCGTCGATACCGGCGACGTTGAGAGCACCGAAGTACATATCGGGAGCGTCGAAGGCTCGCAGGGCGAAATGCTTACCGGCAAGGCTGACGTCGATGCCGGGTTCGTGCTGCACGACGAAGCGACCGCCGATGTTTTCCACGTGCAGGCGCGGCGCGCGGACCGCGTCTTCGATGGTCAGCTTTTCATAGCCGAAGCGGGTCCAGCCCTGGAGGATGCTTGTTGTGATGCGACTGGCGCCCGGTGATCCCATGGCCAGCTGTGTTCCGCGATCATCCCACACCACCGTCGGCGCCATGTTCGACACCATTCGTCCGCCGGCGCGAATCCGGAAGTAGCCGGCGGGATTGAGCTCCGGCTCGCCAAGGCTGTTGTTGGTATGTATGCCGGTTCCCGGGATCGTGATACCCGATCCGTAACCGTTGCTCATGGTGATCGCGACCACTCCGCCGTCACCGGTGGCCACGCTCATGTGCATCGTGTTCGGCGAAAAGGTCTTGTGGAAGTATTCCTCGAGCCAGGCGCGCTCCAGGATCTGACCAGCCCGCTCATCACCCCAGTCGCCGCCCCCTTCCTGGTGTCGCAGGGAGAACATCGCTCGCTGCACGCGCGCGAGCAACAGCACGCGCTCCGCTTCGCTCATCGCGTCAGACCAGTGCATGTCGTACATGTTCATCATGGAGCCGACCATTGCACCGCCGATGGAAGGCGGCGGGTTCAGGGCCAGGTGGTAACCGTGGGATGTCAGGAGCAGTGGCGTTCGCACCTGCGCGGCATAGGACGCCAGATCGTCGCGGGTCACGTAGCCGCCGTGGGCAGTGATCTCATCGGAGAAGGCTTTCGCAAGATCGCCGATATACAGGGCATCGGCGCCGTGGCGGGCGATGTGCTCCAGGGAATCGCCCAGTTGCGCCTGGCGGTACCATTCGCCCTTCCGCAGTGGCTTCTCCCCGTCGGGGAAGAACAGCGCGCGGCTCGCCGCTTGCTCATAGAAGATCACACGCCCGGCCATGCCCAGCCACATAACCAGGGTCTGGTTGGCGCTGACACCGTCCCGCGCCAGCGCGATCGCGGGCTTCAGGACCTCGGCCCAGGGTAGGGAACCGTGGCGCTCCCAGGCCAATTCGAGGGCGCGCAGCATACCGGGAACGGCCACGGACGCATGCCCGACGTTTACGGCGATTCCGTCTCCATAGGGCACGCTCGCGATCCGCCAGGCTTTCTCTTCGCCACGCAGCTCCTGCTCGGGCACACGCGGCATGGCGTCCGCACCGTCGATCAGTTCCGGATCACGGCCGGGGTGCTTGATGTGGATAAACGCGGAGCCGCCGAGGGAGCACATCAGCGCTTCGGAGACCGTCGCCGCCAGGGCACTGGCGACGGCGATATCGACGGCGTTGCCACCGAGTTCGGCGATCTGCCGGCCCGCCTCGACCGTGTGGTGCGATTCCGAGGCGATGGCGACGCTGGTATGGCCTGGGGCGGCGCGGGTCAAAGGACTCTCTCCGCAGGTAGACTCTGCATCGTAGCAGGACTGAGCCCGAGGGCTCAGGCTTACCCATTCTTTCGGCGTCATCAGCCAACGCCGGCACCAGGCGCGTAACGATGACGCGACCCGAACGCGAATCGGGTCCGGTCTGACATTTTTCCTATGCCACAGCGTTCTTTATGCTATTTATTGGTGAGGGTGTCGTCACACATCACGCCTTCACGCAGCGCCTGCTTCTCGAAAATCCAGCGACGGAGGATTTTTGACCGTGTACAGCTTTGCGAAACCACAGTCTTCGAAACAGTCCTCCGCTGCCCGGGCTTCCGCCGCCGGGCCGCCAAGAAGTGAATCCCTGTGGCGAAAGCGCAGGGTGGAATCCATTTCCAAATTCCTGCGCGCAATGGGCGACCAGGGCGGGCGGCCCGCGCCACAGAAAAATGACGAGAATGGCTGCGCGTCTCCAGGCTGCGGAGCGTCCCGGAAAGCCGGCCACCGCTTCGATCGGGTTCCTGTCCTGAATAACTCCGCGGCGCGGCCGCAGTCCGGTTTGACTATCGGCGAGCCTGGCGATGCGTACGAGCGCGATGCCGACCGTGCCGCCGACCAGGTCATGCGCATGCCGCAGCCTACCGGCAAGCGCGCCTGCGCCTGTGGCGGGAGCTGCCCCAAGTGCAAGAAGAAAGGGAGCACGCAAGCGCAGCTGAAGGCGGTGCCGTCGCGCAAAGCCAGCACTTCCGGGGCGGCGGGTTCAGCGGAGAGGGGCGTGGCGTCCCCGGCACAAGAGCTGGACTCCGCCACGCGCAGCTACTTCGAGCCTCGCTTCGACCATGACTTCAGGAACGTGCGCATACACCGGGACGGCACGGCCGCCAGGTCCGCCCGGGAGCTGGGAGCGCGCGCCTACACCGTCGGCACCGACATCGTCTTCGACCGGGGACAGTACGCGCCGCAGAGCGAAGGCGGCCGGCGACTTCTCGCACACGAACTGGCCCACGTGGTGCAGCAAAGTAACTCCAGCCAGGCGCCCCAGGTGCAGCGCTGGGCCTACGGCACGGGCAATCACACCACCGGAGGCGGCGCCAACCTCAGCGAGGTGACGGCCGATGAGCGCCGCGGTGCGAACGGCTTCGACGCCGCCATGCGCATCGTCGACCGCGTTGTTGGCAACCGGCGCTGCGCGCAGTGGTTCGTCGACAACTGCACCGATGTCCCCCAACCCACGTTGGCCGATCTGAACAACCGTGCCGTGGTCTGGATGTGGCGTATCGCCGATGGGGCGCCTACGGGTAACAACGGGCTGACGGACGGTACCAACCGCGAGAACCACGCGATCAATGAGCGGCTGTACAACTTCCGCAGTCGCTGGGCGATGGCGGCGACGATGATCCACGAGTACTGGCACGACTGCGAACGCGGTCAGCCGGATATTGGCGACGACGCCAAGGCCGCCTGCGGTCTGCCGAATATCTGAGACATCGGCCCGAGTGCGAACCCGGATCGGCGCCCGGCGGCGTCCTGCTCAGCCGCCGCCTAGGTCAACCACCGCTGCCCGCGGTACCGGCGCCTGAATCGCTCGCCGAACGCGCGACGAAGAAGAAGTCACCCACCTCATCGCCGGCACGCCTGATGGCCTTGAATTCGGGATCGAGTTCGGGCTGCCGGATGGCCAACTCGTTGAGCAACGACAGGAACAGCGCCGGCGCGGTAAGCACGCCTGTATTCTTGCCCAGAGCATCGATCAGGGCATCCGCAAACACCGAGGGGTCCGTCGTGTTCCGGCGGGGCAAGGGGGCGTCCACACCAGACGTCATCAGCAGTCGCGCCCGGTTCGGGAGACGCAGATCGATGTAGGGATCGCTGCGCAGCATTGCGGGATCGCTGGCGAAAAGGAAGGCGGGGTTGTCCGCCAGAAGTCCGGCGAACGCGGAGTCGGCGATCACCAGGATACGTTTGGCCTTGAGCCTGGCCAGGTGGCCCGCAACCTGCTCCGTGGGCACCCAGAAAGTGTCGTCGGGCGGAGCCTGTGCGTTGATCGGCAGCCAGTAACCCGAGTTGTAATTGGCCATGGCGCGCCGATTCCCGTGACCCGAGTAGAAAATCAGGAGGTTGTCGTCTTCGCGCAGAACAGCGTTGAGCTCATTCAGGGCCCGGAGCATGGCGACGTCGTCGCCATTGTTAATAAGCTGCAGCGAAAACTGGTAGTTGTCCGTCAGGACCTCTGCCAGGCGACGCCCATCGGCGAGCGGAGTTTTAAGGGGACTGAGGTTCTCGTAGTCGGCGTTGCCGATGATCAGCGCAAAAAAGCGGCCGTAGTTCCGACCATCCGCACTGACACTGGGGGCATCGGGCGGCATGGTCGCTGCGAATCCCCCACCTGACGCTTGCGAGGCCGGGGTCTGCGATGCGCTCTGTTCAGCAGGGATCTCGCCACCAGTTGCGATGGCTTCCTCGACTCGTCGCGCTGTGACCCTGCGTTCTGACTCGGCCTTGCGCGCTGCTTCGGCCCTTCGTTCTTCCTCGGCCTTACGCTCGGCTTCTGCCTTTCGCTCCGCCTCGGCTTTCCGTTCTGCTTCGGCCATGGCGCGCGCACGCGCATGCGCATCGGCCTCCACTTCCGACCGCAAAACCAGTTCGTCATCCGCTATGCCCCAGGCCCGGCGGTACCAGTTCATCGCGATCCGTTGATCGCGGGGCACGCCGCGGCCAACTTCGTAGAGCATGGCCAGGTTTACCTGCGCCGCTTTGTACCCCTGCTCCGCTGCCCTGCGGTACCAGACCGCGGCGAGTTCTTCGTTGGGTACAGTTCCCAGACCGCGCTCGAAGATTTCACCGACGGCGTTCTGCGCCTCCGGGTCACCCTCTTCCGCAGCGGGCAGCCATACGCGGAGCGCCGTCTTGTAGTCCGCGCGGTCGAAGGCGACGTACTCGCCGCCCCGGATGTTGCAGTCTGCTGCCGTGGTTCGCGTAGGTCGCCGCGCGGTGACGTAGGTGTTGTTGCCGAGACGCCTGATCTGTCCCGGAAGCAGGCAATCGACTATGTAGAAATCCTTTACCTGCGCGGACTGCACCTCCGCCGACTGCGCGGTCGCGGGCACCTGAGGTGTGGTCGCGCAACTGCCCAGGGCGACGGTAACGATCGCGGCCATCAATGCCGCTGGCTTGGACCGATTCACGCGTAACACTCCTACCGTGGTCGCGGGCGCATTGCCTGCGGTCGAAGTCGCAGGCACTTGTAAAGCCCCACCTGATTGGCGTTTATCCAAGCTAGCACAGATGACATCCGACCGCGTGGCAGCTCGCTATTGCGGCTGCGAGCCCCCTTCGCCCGAGTTCGTAGTGGACTCGTTCAGCGCATCGGTCAGTCGCTCGTGCAGTGCGCGGTAAGTGCTGTCACCGGCAAAGTAAGGATGATCGGCGTAGGCATCGACGTACGCGAGCAGGAATTCCAGCTCGCGTCGGGTCGCGGCCGTCCCTACTCTCGACTCCAGCTGTCCTACGATTTCGGCGAGTCCCGCCCTGGCATCCGGGTTGCGCGGATGCAGATCCCAGCTTTCGATGAAGTATCGTGAGGCACCGTCGAGATCCCCTATGTCCAGAAACTGGTTCCCTTTTGTCAGCTTGTCCGTAATTTCCGCCTGCAGGGCGCCGGGCAATTCGTCGAAGGGCACGCTGGGGCCCTCTTCCCGTGCTGCCTGATAGGCGAAGAAGGCGGAACTTAGAAGAAGCAGCAGTACCGCGCCCACCGCGAACCGGCGGCCGCGCCTCGCGCCACTGAAGACATGCAGGAATTCGCCTGCTGTCTGGGTGCGGTCGCTGCGATGAAAGCGGAGCGTCTTCTCAACAGCCTTCCACTGGTGACGCGCCATCTGCTTGGGGTGTTTTGGCTTTAGTTTCTTCGCGAGCGCTTCGTCGGCCGGTAGCCCGTCAAACGGATGCTCCCCCGCGTAGAGTTCGTAGGCCATAAGGCCCAGGGCATAGAGATCATCAGCTGCTGCGGGCTCCGAACGGCGGCCCAGCATCTCCAGGGAGGCATAGCGCGGTGTGAGCGCGCCAAGCACGCCTGCATCGAAGGAGTCGTCTATCGCTGCCTCATCGGCTATCCGGGCGATGCCGAAATCGAGGATCTTGACGCGGCCATCGGTGGTCAGGAACACGTTTTCGGGCTTCAGGTCCGAGTGGATGAAGCCCTTGCTGTGCGCATAGGCGAGCCCTTCGGCGAGCTGGGTGACGATCGATGCGGGCTCAGCCTGCGCCATCGCTTTCGCACGCCCGCTTGCCCTGTCGGACAGCACCTCGCCCTCGAGCAACTCCATGGTCATGTAGACGTGCGATTCGTCGCGGTCAAAGTCGTAGACCGTAACGATATTCGGATGCGCCAGGGCCTGGGTTTTCTTTGCCTCGCGCTGCAGACTGATCAGCGCCCGCGGGTGTTTGCTGAAAGCCTCCCCCAGGAACTTGATGGCAACGTGGGGTTGGTCGTCCTTCAGTTCCCGCTTGCGCAGGTCCAGCGCGCGATAGACTTCTCCCATGCCGCCTTTTCCGAGTTTCTCCTCGAGGACAAAGCGGTCCTTGATGGTCCGGGGACGCTCGCTCGCGGCGGGAGCTTCCTGGCGGTCGCCGCTATCCTGCGTATCAGCGCTTTCAGCAGCGGCAGATGTGAACTGTTGTCCTGTCCGGGTGTATTCGGTTGCCGACGCAGGGCTGCTTTCGAATGCCGTGAGAACCTCGGTCTCCTGGGAATCGCCTTCGCCGTGCCCTTCGTTGTTATCGTTTTGCATCGCTCGGATATTGAAGCCGCGGTGAGTTCGATCGCCTTATCGTCCGTACACTCGAATCAAAGCTCGCGGCGAAGACCCAGCGAGACCTGGTGCCGGTTCCTGTCCTCGTAGCCGAACATGCCCTCGTAATTCACAAAGCCGATCCAGCCGTTGGGGAATATCGCTACCAGGCCGGCGCCGGCCATGAAGTAGTCGCGGTCAGGACCATCGCCGTCGATGGTGTAGGTGTTGCGCGACGCATCGAGCACGAATGCCGTCGTTGAGGATTGCGCGTCCTCGTCGAACTCGTGCTGATACTCCACGTTCAGCTGAGGAATCAGCACACCCCAGTTTGTACTCACGGCTTTGTTGATGCGCAGACCCAGCGCGGAGGTGAAAGAGTCGCGGCTGTTGTCGTTTACGATCATGGCGAGGCCGGAGCCGTTCAGGTCCTGTTCCTGGTAGCCGTCAATCTCCGAGCGGATCAGGTTCAGACCCGCATAGGGCGTCGCCGACCACGATCCGTTCACGTAGCGATAGCCGAATCCCACGCTCGCCCAGTACGACTCGCCATCGGGATCGCCGCGGGCGATGACGTCGGTCTGACCGACAGTCCGCGTACTTTCCTGGAAGACGACGTTGCGCTGGAAGCTGTGTTCGCTCCAGCTATAGCCCAGGCTTCCCTCGGCATACCACGCATCGCTGAAATCGTAGGCACCGAAAACCGTGAATGAAACTGTATCGGTCTCACTCGTGCCGGAGTTTCGCTGCGGGGTGAAGTTGCGCCCGACTTCGTCCTGATCGAAGTCGAGTTCGCTGCTTTCCCACCCCAGAAAGGCGCCGAACACCGCTTTATCCGAAAGGCGCTTGTCGAAGCCGAGCTCGATGGCCCAGCTATCGCCATCGAAGCCTCTCTCGAATGCACCGGCGTCCTGATCGAAGTTCGTGAAACTTCCGTCCATAAGGAGACTGAAGGGCCCGATGGCGATTTCCGAACCTGTCTGGCTGCTTTCCTCGCCGTTCAGGCGATCCACGCGTTCCTGCGCGCGGCCGATCTGACTCCGGGCGTTGGCCAGGGGGGTCTGGTTGCTGCTCGTGGTCTGGTTGGGATTGAGGGAAGTCTCGCTGCTGCCGGACAGGTCGCCAAGGGCATCCTGGGTTTCGCCGCAGCGCTCGGCGAGGCCGCCGGTGGGATTCTCACAGACGGCAAAGAAGAAGTCCTGAAATTCCGCATTTTGGCCGTGGGCCGTTCCCGCAACGCCGGCCAGCATGCACAGAGCAGTTGAGAAAACGCATTGCTTGATGGGCTTCATAAACGGTCTCCCCCCACGCAGACTCAGAGTCATCGAATCGACGTATGCGCAATTATTGTGTTTGTATCGGATACCGTCGTGAAAAAGTCAGTCGCAGTCAAGCGGCGCGGATCGGCGCCTATAAAGGAGAACTCGGAACGGTGCTCGCTAACCTGAGCCGGTGAACGCTCTTGTTCCTAAGAGATACTCCGTTCATCCGGTCGCCCGGTCGGTGAGAAAACGGTGGCCGGACAGTAGAGTGTTCTACTGAACGCGAGTGTTTCTACGACGCTGATGGCGCTTAGCCGCGCGTTCATCGAACTCGTCGAGGCAATTTTTAAAGGGGACTTCACGTGTTGAACTTTCTATCGAGGACCTGGGTTCTGGTGGCGCTGTTCATCGCAATGATCGCGATCGGTTACTCCTTCGGCCCCGTTCAGAAGGCAATCGGTGGTCCATTGCTCGATATGATGTGGTCCGGCGCCGATGCGTCGGCGCGGCTTGCGGAGATGAATACCGATCAGAAACGCGCGCATCTGCTGGCAACCGTTTTGAACGATACCGCCTATCCGTTGGCCTATGGCGGCTTGTTTGCCGGGCTTATCTGGCGGTTCGCGGGATCATCCCGGCGCTGGCTCATCGTCCCGCCGCTGGCGGCCATCGTGGTGGATCTGGCTGAGAACCTTGTTCAGGCACTGGCCCTCGCCGGTAACGACGCCCTGCTTGGCCTCAAGGACGTTCTAACACCCGCAAAGTTTGCATTGTCTTTGATCGCCGTGGTGCTGGTGCTTATCAGCGTGATTCTGGCGATTGTCAGACGCGTTCGCGCTTCCTGACCCAGGCGGCTCTCGACCGCGCGCAAGTTATGAGTATGCTTACGCTCCCCGAATCTGCGAAGGCGATAAAACATGAGAATCTGCAGGACCAATCTGGCCACGATCACACTGGCCCTGGGTCTCATCGTGAGCGGCGCCACCGTCGCCGCAGAAAGCGGGGAGGAGGCTCTCTTCACGGAGTCGACCTTCAAGGGCCTGGCCCTGCGCAACATCGGGCCGGCTGTCAGGTCCGGACGCGTGGCGGACCTCGCCATTCATCCGCAGGACGAGAGCACCTGGTACGTGGCGGTCGGCTCCGGCGGCGTGTGGAAAACCGTGAATGCCGGTACCACCTTCGAGCCGATCTTTGACCACGAGGGCTCCTATTCCATCGGCGCCGTGGCGCTGGATCCCGAGGACAGCAACACGGTCTGGGTCGGTACGGGCGAGCACGGCGGCGGGCGGCACTTCGGCTTCGGCGACGGCATCTACCGCTCCAGCGACGGCGGCAAGACCTGGACGAACATGGGTCTCAAGGATTCGCAGCATATCGGCAAGATCGTCGTCCACCCGGACGACCCGGATGTCATCTACGTGGCGGCCCAGGGGCCCCTCTGGAGCCCGGGCGGCGATCGCGGTTTCTACAAGTCGACGGACGGCGGGCTGACCTGGATCAAGACCCTCGGCGACGAGGAGTTCACCGGCGTGACCGACATCGCCATCGACCCGCGAAACCCGGAGCGGGTCTACGCCGCGACCTGGCAGCACCATCGCACCGTTGCGTCTCTCTTGGACGGCGGAGCGAAATCCGCGATCTACCGCAGTGAGGACGGTGGCGACACCTGGAAGAAACTCTCCGAAGGCCTGCCCGAGGGCAAGATGGGCAAGATCGGCCTCGCCGTATCGCCCATGCAGCCGGATATCGTCTACGCCGCCATCGAACTCAACCGGCGCGCCGGCGGCATCTGGAAGTCGCTGGACCGCGGGGAGTCGTGGGCGCAGCAGTCCGACGTAATCTCGGGCGGCACCGGCGCCCACTACTACGTGGAACTCTATGCCTCACCGCATCGCTTCGACCATCTGTATCTGATGGATGCGCAGATGAAGCAATCCACCGATGGCGGCCAGACCTGGGGCCCCGTGAACCGGGAGCATCGCCACGGCGACAACCACGCGCTGGCCTTCAAACTCAGCGACCCCGACTACTTGCTCCTGGGAACGGATGGCGGTGTGTACGAAAGCTTCGACCTGGCGGCGAACTGGCGCTACATGCCGAACCTGCCGATCACGCAGTTCTACAAGGTGGCGCTGGACGACGCCGAGCCCTTCTACAACATCTACAGCGGCACCCAGGACAACGGTACCCAGGGCGGCCCCTCGCGCACCGACAGTGTCAACGGCATCCGCAATGCCGACTGGCGCCTGGTGCTGGACTGGGATGGCCACGCGCCGGCCACCGAGCCCGGCAACCCGGACATCGTCTACGCCGAGCGCCAGGAAGGCGCGATTTCGCGCATCGATATGACCACCGGCGAAGTGGTCGACATCCAGCCGCAGCC
>JAAUYI010155926.1_pt1 | contig 10080 bp, 10 predicted proteins | sample 7278041 | NCBI WGS metagenome assembly JAAUYI01 (sample SAMN14350216, study PRJNA611818) | marine sediment metagenome | isolation source: surface marine sediment (0.6m) | place: French Polynesia: Moorea | collected 2018-08
ACAAAGGCTTTGATTCTATCGAGTTCGCCAGGGCTGAGGTAGCGGGCTTCTGCATCAGCATTCACGATGGATTTCGTGACAATACTCATTGATGGATTCCTCCCAATAAATTGAATTAGATGCTCTTAAACTGACATCTTATACGAAATCGGGTTGCTATTGCGTGTTTCAACTTTATTTGTTGCCAAGCAACCTGACCCAATTATTTTCTGGCATTGTGTTGACATTCACTATTGTTTCTTAACATTTTGTAATATTTTGTTCAGAAATTGGGGATCAACTGAGATATTGCACCAGTACATAAAAACTCAACAATGTAAGCATTCAGCCTTCAGCGTTCAGCAGTAAAGAAGAGCGAAGTTTCGGCTAAGCGCGAACAGTGTTCTAAGAATATAGCTGATAACTGATAGCTGATAGCTGATAGCTGACAAACTAGCTAGTTTTATCGAAGGTGCAAGATGTGAGTATAACCTTTTCAGCGCTATTGTAAACGCGATAAGCTATTGGTCACCTCTTCAATCTCTTGGCGACGACCAAATGTACTGAGACGAAGATAACCCTCCCCAGCAGAACCATAAAGATTGCCCGGAATACCGACGATTCCCGTCTTTTGGAACAAATGTTCAAAGAATTGCCAAGATGTCATCTCCTTTGGAGCCTTTAACCACAAATAAGGGTTATCGGTTCCCCCAAAGCAAGAAATCCCAGTTTTTTTCAATCCTTCTTTCAGTATGTGGGCATTCTGCAAATAATAATCCACTCTCTGTAAACAGTCGGACCATCCTTGAGGGGTTAAACAAGCGATCGCGCCATATTGAGCTACATTCGACGGTCCCCAGAATTTTACGGCATGTCTAATTTGCCACATATGTCTCAATTCACCAGGAACAGTATTTTCGATCTTCAGGGTGTGAGGAATAACGCACCATCCAACTCTTAAACCGGTAAAGTTAGCGATTTTAGAGAAACTGCCAATCTCGATCGCACATTCTTCAGCACCAGTGATTTCATAAATACTTTGCGGAACATTCTCTGTTCTGACAAAACCACTATAGGTTGCATCAAAGATGATGACAGAATGATTACTCCTAGCGTAATCGACGATCGTTTTAAGTTGGGCTTTGGTTGCAACAGCACCAGTGGGGTTATTGGGAAAACAAAGATAGATCAGATCGATTTTCCCCTCTGGCATAATTGGCATAAAGTTATTTTCCTCAGAACATTCCAACGAAACATAATGATCTCGACCACTCAATAAAATCGCTTCTATATAGGAGGGATAGACAGGATTTTGGACCGCCACAACATCGTCTAGGTTAAAGAGTTCCAGAATGTTTGTAGCAGCAGATTGAGCACCGTCCGACATAAAGATCTCAGAAGGATCGCGCTGAACTCCGTGTTTGTGGTAAAACTGAGAACAAATTGCTTTGCGCAACTCAGCATTGCCAACGATGTCCTCATAGCTAGTGTAGGTATCAACATTTCCTAAGAGGGCAGCTTTTTCCTGGATTGCCTGGACAGCAATCGGCGAGATCGGCTGTGTTGTCTGTCCCCATCCCATCATGTAAATAGGTTGATGGGGATGGGATTTTCGGTAGGCAGAAACTTTGTTTAGGATTTTTTGATGGATAATTTCTCCATGAGTAGTTCCAGGAGCAAGATAACGATAATTAGGATTTTTCTTTGCCATTTATATCAATAACCTTGAGCTAAATCGACTAGATTTTCCAGTAGCAAACCATTTTGGAAATTATGAATAATATTCGCAATCTGATTTGCCACATCACTAGGTATCCCAGGAGCAGCTATATGGGGAGTAACTATAATTCTCGGATGAAACCAAAAAGGATGATCTTTGGGTAAGGGTTCAGTAGAAAAACAATCGAGAAAAGCTCCTGCGATTTTACCTGAATCCAATGCGGTTAATAAATCAAGTTTTACCAAATGTTCTCCCCTACCAACATTAACTAAATAAGCTCCTTGTGGCAATGCAGAGAATGTATCTAGATTAAGAATATTCTTGGTTTCTGATGTTATCGGCAACAGACACACGAGTAGGCGACATTCACTCAAAAAAGGTCTCAGTTGTTCTCGTCCATAAAAGCATTCAATTCCTGTAATTTCTTTGGAATTTCTACTCCATCCTCTGACAGAAAAACCACTGTCTCTTAGTCTATTAGCTACTATTGAACCCAGCCTCCCCAAACCCATAATTCCCACGGTGAATGATTTAGCATTATATACAGGTAAATATTCCCATTGCTGTGCTTTCTGTAATGCTTGATAATCAAGTAATCTCCTCTGAAAAAACAAAACAGCTAACTTGACATATTCAATCATTTGTAATGTTTTTTCGGGCGAAATCAGACGAACAATTGAGATATTTTGAGGTAAATTATAATCTTTTAAAATATGATCTACACCTGCCCCTAAAGAAATAATCAGCTTAAGGTTAGGGAATTTGGCTAATGCTCCTAATGGTGGGTTCCAGGCTAATGCGATCTCAATATCTTCAGGATTTCCACAATCAGGAAAAACTCGTAAATCTTTCTTGGGCAGAGATTTTTTTAATTCTAAAATTAATTGTATAAACCAATTATCAGTATCTAATAAACCTATTTCTAAGATCACTAATATTGTCATTACTTATATGTATTGTTTTTCATAAAGCAAAGGGGCTTAATTTTTGATAAATTATCATCGCACGTTCAATCATTTCTCGATCTTCAACACGAATTTTTACCTCAATATTGTTAGGTGGTAATATTGTTTTGCTACTATGCAAAGTTTTACGCCATTGTTGGTGAAACTCTGGTGGATGAGAATGTCCTTGTGTAATAGTACTATCATCCCATTCAAGCATTGTTGGTTCAAATTCTACGCCAATTTGTTGGCAATAAGACTTCAATATTTTTGCTGGCTCCTGACGAAAACGATTAGCTTCTACTAAAATGGGTTTTTGTTTTAACTCTTTGGTCACTATATTCCACATTCGCTCTAAGGCGACAAAGCCTAACTCCTCCTCAGTGGGATAATAAGCTCCTACACGATACCAAGAATCAATTACTTCTTGGGGATTACGGATCAGAAAAGTATTAGTGCAACAATTCAAAAAACTTTGATCGATATCATAAGGTAGTGCTTCGTAAGCAAAATCTTTAAAAAATACCAAAGGAGCTATTTTAGATTTAATTCTATTAATTACTGTTTGTTTGTTAATGTTAAGTCGTGTTTGATCATCTCCTAAAATATTTGAGCGTCGCCATTTACTAAAGTAATAGATATCCCCAAAAGGCTCGTGTAATATTGCAGTGTCTTTTCTTTGAGAAAAAGTTTTAAGAAAAGCATTTGAGCAAGACCTAGGTGCAGTCCATAATGCTACAGTTTTTGACATTGATTTCTCAGTTGTGATAATTAGCATTTTTCTTAGCCATGGATATTCTATTTTTTTGATGTATTGGAACCCGATAAAACTAAGACAACCGTTTTCCCCTGTAGCTGCTCAGCTACTTCAGAAAGGCACGCTAGAGTAATAGCAGAAGAGGTTTCCACAATCATGTTGTGAATCTTATTGATATCTTTCACTGCCTTTAAAATAGGCTCATCCTCAACGCAAATGAACTTATCGACAAGCTTTTGGCACAAAGGAAAGGTAATGGCACCTGGTTCAATGGAACCAGCGATCGCATCACAACAAGTCTCTTCATTGCGAAACTCTTGAAGCAAATGGCCTGCCTTTACAGATTCTGCCATACAAGCACTGCGTATTGGCTGACATCCGAAAATATTTACGTCGGTCAACTTAGCTTTCATCGTAGCCGCAATTCCCGCAATTAAGCCGCCGCCTCCAATCGGCACAAAAACAGCATCACAATTACCATTGGGAATCTGCTCTAGCAGATCAAACCCAATAGTTCCTTGGGAAGCAATAATGTCTAGATCATTGTAAGCACTAACATAAATCCGTCCAGTTTGCTCTGCTGTTGTGCGGGCATAGGTCTCAACTTCGGTTCCTGGTGTTCCGTGAAGGTGGACAGATGCTCCCATCTCTCGTAATCGACTAACCTTTTGGGCTTGAGTCTGTTGGGCAACAAAAATCTCACAGGAAATCCCTAATTGCTGACTGGCATAAGCCATGGCAATACCATGATTGCCCGTTGAAGCAGTAACAACTCCTGCTTTTTGTTCTGTTGGGGAAAGGGATAATAACGTACCAAATGCCCCGCGGATTTTAAAGGCATTAGTAAGTTGCTTATTTTCCAGTTTCAGAAAAACTTGGCATCCATACTGTTGACTGAAATGGGGAGAGAACATCAGTGGAGTCTGAAATACATGGTCTTTGATGAGTACCCATTTTTGTTTAGACAACTCCACAAGGCTGGAAACAGGAATTTCCATCATTTTTTTCCTTCTGTGTTTTTAGTAGATTATTGCAGAAAAATGAGGTACAATACCCAAGATAATAAGCTGACACGCATTTATATTGGGATTTTTAAAGCCCAGACCTATTACAGCAAGGCTTGTGAGCGGTCGAAATAAATGCATAACAGCTTAAACAAAGGGAGAAATGAAAGCTAAAGCCTAATTATGAGCAATACATTAGAAACAGTAATTGATAAAAGCGATAAAATTCTGAAACGCCAAGGTAAAATTGCGATCGCTGGAACTGAGATAAATATTACCCTTACCGTTGATGAGCAGGGAAAAATCCTCGACATCAATTGGGGAGAACCAGATAGCTCGTCCCAATATACTGTGGAATGGCTAGTTAATGAGCATAGTCAATCCGTGACCAATTATGGGATCAGGGTTGGCTATGAACTAATTCGCGATGAATTCAAGATCGTAGATTTGAAGATTATGCCTGATTCTTTGGTCATTGTTTTGTCTAATGACACTGAAGTTGCATTCACTTACGAAAGTTTATTGCAAAATAGCAATAAGAAAATTAGCAAGGCATTAGGACATTGTATACCACCTTCTTCCTCAGCAGTCGAGTCATCATTGTCTGTTGTGCTAGGTAGTGATGAGTCTATTCCCACATTTGATTACGCAGAAATAATCGATAACCTAAGCCTGAGAGCTAAGTATCTACACACCGTCAGAAAATATGGTATTGCTCTGGTAACGGGAACTCCTGTTGATCCGGTCGACCCGTTTGACAAAAAGCCAATCCATAAGCTGTGTAACATCACAGGAGGTTTGCAAGTATCTCACTATGGAGATGCTTCCTTTAATCGGATAGATGTCAGAATTGAAAATGAAGATGATACCTATCAGTCACTCACGGGAGAAGAGATAGTAGCGGAGTATCAACATCCAGCAAGCTCTAATGCCATACTACACTCACATATTGACTACTCTTTTTGGGATGCGACTCCAGGGATAGCTCTACTCGAATGCGTGGAGTACGAGAAGATTAAATCCAGAGGGGAAACTGTCTTTTTTGATGGCATCCAAGTAGCTCAGGAATTTAAAGCCCTTTACCCCCAATCCTTTAAAACATTGTGTGAATTGCCAGTGGTATTTTCTACTGACAGACGACCTAATCCTGAGAATCCAGCTTATTACCGATCTCTCAAGCCGATATTTTCCTTCAATTATTATGGTGAATTAGAGGAGATTCGTTTCGAGCAAACTAATTATCATCTGCCCAATCTAGAACCCCAAGACACCAAGCGAATGCTGACAGCATTGTCAGACTTTAAGCATTTCTGCAACAGCATTGAAGAGAAAGGCGAAATGGGTCACGCTGTATATTGGGAGCCTGGTCACACAGTAGTTTGGAACAATCGAAGAATGCTCCATTACCGACCTGCATATATACCAGCTCCCGATGCCAAGCGCAGTCAAATACTTGCCTATGCTAACTATCTCGACTTTCTTAGTTTATGTGCAACAATCGGAGGTAATTCTGTGTGAGTGAAACCAAGGTATTTGAGGATATTCTTGTAACTGAGACCTATGCTCAGATTACGGAAAAGTTTTGTTCCAATAAGCAGCGCCTCTTGTTTGAAAGTTTATCCAAGTGTGATAGATTGTTATACTCTACAGGCTGTAAAGATGGTATATCAACAGATCTCTATGGTCTGATTAAAATACAGTCGATTGCCAACGAAGATCGTTTATTTTTTCCCCAAAATCAGGCTCATGTTCATGTCAAATGGTCACAGGTTTGTATGGCAAATCTTGTCAAATGGCCCGATCATCCTGGGGGGAAGGACTGTTTTTGGATCGGAATCGAGTTTTTAAATCGCGATCGCCAATCTCTATTTTATATTTGGAATTTAAAAGCCGATCAAGAATTTAGCCCAGAGGTTTGTGAGCATTTAGGCGCTCTTTTGTGAATTTAGTTATGGGGTATTTGCAAGTGCCAACAATTGAGAAACGAATAGCAGACAGACCAGACCAAATAGCAGATATACAAGTTAATCAGGAAGGTCTAAAGATTAAGTTATCAGATGGTTATGTATCAGAACTGTTTCCCTGGATCTGGATACGCGATCACGCAACGGAATCCCATTCTTTTTCTGTAGAGACGCAGCAACGGACAGTTGATGTATTTTCTGAGGCAGAAGTCTCTCCCGCAAGTGCGATTCTGGGGGAAGATAATTCCTTTGTTCAAATAGATTGGGGCACTGGTATTGTTAGTCGCTATTCATTACAAGATCTATTAGGTGCGAATCCTCACCGTGACTTGTTGTCTTTTTCACCAAGATTGTGGTCAGAAGTCAATTTTGAACTATCCGATTTGCAAGTCGCCTATTCAGAAACACCGACTGATAGCCAGTTACGGGAATTGCTGCTCAAGGTTCAACATTATGGCTTTTGTTTAGTTGAAAATTGTCCTGCCAATAGCGAGGCAACGGATCAATTCTTAGAGAATTTAGGACCGTACTTTAATTCGCACTGGGGTGATTTTTGGGAATTTGAGAATGATCTTGCTGAAGAGGATTCAGCCTATGGTTGTGAATATATTGGTCCCCATAATGATTGTTGTTACTACGATCATGCTCCCTACCTACAGACCTTCCATTGTTTGATGCATGATGGTACAGGAGGTGACAGTTTATTAGTTGATGGATTTGCCATTGCCAAAGATATGAGAGAATCTGAACCAGAGTCTTATCAGATTTTGACCTCCCAGAAGGTTCCCTATCAATGCATCAATACAGATATTTCCTATTGCTCTCAAAAACCTGTCATCCAGACTAATAATAATGGCGAATTACAACAGATTTGCTTCAATAACGCTGATAGGGGTAAGTTCTGGTATGGCTATGAGAAGACAAAACAGTTTTATGATGCTTACGCCAAATTTTATCAACTGGCAAATGATCCCCAGCGACAGTACCGCTTCAAGTTGACTCCTGGTAATCTCTTAATATTCAATAACTGGCGTTTACTTCATGGCAGAACTGCCTTTACAGGTCTTCGAAAAATGTGTGGTTCTTATCATGGCATTGATAGTGTGGTAGCACGTTATCGCTCTTTAGCTTTAGATAACTAAAATTAATATAGTTTTAAATTCAGCCGCGTCTAAGTTGAAACCCGTAGTTTTTCTTCTTCGGGGTCTAGATGTTTTTTTACCCATGAGCGATCGCTCATGGGTAAAAAAACACCATCATGTAGCCTAATCAGAACTTAACAACATCAAGACAAGATTGGAGCTAAAACCTAACTTTCTAGCTCATTAAGATGGTTTTGCCAGTAAAGTAATCCCCACATTTTTGTCAGTTCTAAGGATAATTTTTGGGCGGAAAACTGATTAAGTCTTAACCAATCTTCCCAGAGTCGGTTTCCAGAGGAGTCTCTTAATTGTTTCCCTGTGGTTAATAATAGTGTTCCTGGAGGGTTACTAGGCGCAATTAAAGGATTTTTATCAGATAACAGAGACTTTAGCTTCTGAGTTACATCACTAGAAATGACCTTGGAAGAGGCTGATTCAGGAGGTAAATCCCAAGGATTGGGAGTTAAATGACTTTGAGAAGAAGTCTTGTTTGTCAGATTATTATTTTTCATTTTAGCCTCCTTCTAATTATGCTTATTCTACATTTTTTTGACTTTTTTTAACCCTTTGAAGCCCATGGAGAGCGTTCCAAGGTCAAAAAGCCCTAGGAGGTGCGTGGATTGTCTTAATGGTTTTTAAGCAGCCCTCACCTCTATTCTACTGAAATATTTTTATCAACTATTGCTCTTTGTTTGCAATGACAAAAATCTTAACCTAATACCCCGATTAATTTGGGGGTAGATAGATCACGACAACGAACAGTAGAGAGAGCTTTTTGAATAACATTGGGGGTCAAGTTCATTGTCAATAAAGGAATGGTTAGAAGGGTTTGTCGAAAGTCTTTAAGGGGACATCTTTTAGAAAAGTGTTTATATTTCCCAAAAATTGATTCAAGAACATCTGAAGTAGCAAGAATTGTTTGGTCATCTTTAACTTTTTCTAGCTCATTTTTTAAATAATTAAGGATTTTATGATAGAATGGTTGAAGAAGAGGAGAAATGGCAAGGTGTGAGATATTTTCGTCGAAGTGATTCAGAGATTCTTGGTTTAATCCCAAAACTTTAAGTTGTTTTTCTAAAGTGCGAGTCATCTCAATCATAGTTGCCCACAAGGGAATTTTCGACTTATATTTGTCTAGCCAAGCCAGTTTATCTTTTAATCTTTTTTCTAGTTTATCCCTAGACATAAAACCTAGTAATTTCTCTAAAATATTCAAAGGGCAATTAAGTAAATACGTTGCCCAATCGGTCAATCTTTCTGCATTAAAGTATCGACATTGTGACCGTTGGGACGGAGGAACTAAAAAACTTAATTCAGTTTGCTTGAGTTGTTGTTTACAGCGATGGCAATCAGTGATGAAACTTTGGTAACTTTCAGAAGAAACTAATTCCTTTTTGAGTAAGTTGGCCATAGCATGAGTAACATCATCGGTAGAGATAAGTTCAGGATTTTTCTCTTGATAAAGTTGGATTCCTTTTTTTAGATTACTGCCATTATCTGTGATAATTTGGCGAGGAATTCCCACGTTTTGGCTCTTGTTTTCTAAGGTATTTTCAATCCATTCTCCTGTAGCTGATTCCGTGACTTCAATTCCTAAAATTTCTCCGTCTGTGTGTTTTAATCCTCTTTCTTCCGCCAAAATGTTTTGAGTCCACAACTCTTCAGAAATCCCATAAATTACCAAGACTTGTTCTTTTCCTAACTCTAAAGTTAAGTCGACAATAAATATCCAATCATCTCGTTTTTCTTTTTTTCGTAATAGCTCGTATAAACCAATTCTTGCCACCCAGTTTCTGATACTATTATACCGAGGACGCTCAGTGAAATAACTCCGAGAAAAGATTTTCATGGTGGTAGCAACCCCTCGATAACTATTGCCTCCTTCTATCACTTGTTCCACTGATACCTGGATTGTTTGAGATGTGTAGTGATGCTCTTTTACTAATACGGTAGGTTCTCGTGTTAGGGCAACTTCTTCAACTGATTGATTTTTTTTTAAGATTTTCTATCTCTTTTTTTAGTTCTTTAATTTCTTGTCTTCCTGATAAAGCTTCTCTTTTCCACTTATCCCGACTCTTTTCTAACTCAGAATTCTTTTGAGAGGAAAATCTTAGTTGTTCTTGTTTGTCTAAAGCTCTCTCTTTCCAATTTTCTCGACTCTCTTTAAAATAACGGACTTGACGGCTTAGAGGCATCGCCGATATCGGCTTTTTTATCATATTATTTATATAATAACATATTTTTTTAACTAAAAAAACTATCATTATAAATACTTTTTTGTCAACTTTTTCCCTCCACCATTCGATTATAAATTTGGCGCACCTCGAAGCGATCGCTATTTTCTTCGAGTTTCTTGAGTAAAAATACTCAAGACTTTTCTAGCGGCGATCGCTCATAAATAACGACATAAAACTTGTCTGAAAATAATCGAGGCTATAAGGCTAATTTGCATCAGCCTACTTCTGAACCGTTCCTAATCGTCCCGTTTTAACCCGTATATTCTCATCCATCCATTCATAAGCATTTTCTAAAATAACCCCACCTTTTTTAAGGGCATTGCCGATTTTTCC
>JAAUYI010123264.1_pt1 | contig 10078 bp, 10 predicted proteins | sample 7278041 | NCBI WGS metagenome assembly JAAUYI01 (sample SAMN14350216, study PRJNA611818) | marine sediment metagenome | isolation source: surface marine sediment (0.6m) | place: French Polynesia: Moorea | collected 2018-08
GGGCTTTATACCTGGTTATTTTATTGCTACAGGATTATATAGTCTGGCAGCAGGTGCGACTGCTTTACCTCTAGCAATGACAGCTAATCGAGCTATTACTGTATTAATTCTAACTATTATCATGTGTTGTGCTTCTGGTACTGTCGCCGTTAGGAAATTAAGCGCAGCCGACCCCGCAGATATTTTTTAGTTGATTTGTTGATTGTTGATTGTTAATGGTTGATTGAGCTATGGGTAGACCAGATTTTGAAAATTTAAGAGTTTATCAATTATCAGAACAATTAGCCAATGAAATTTGGAAAGTTGTCGCAACTTGGGAATATTTTCCTAAAGATACGTTAGGCAAACAAATAGTACGTTCAGCGGATAGTATTGGAGCAAACATTGACGAGCGACCCTGCGGATGTTTCATCCGCTAAGGAACGCGCGAGTTGCAGAAGGTAATGGTCGTTACAACAGCAAAGACAACCAAAGATTTGTAAAAATAGCTAGAGGTTCTTTGTATGAAACAATTCATTGGTTAAGGCTTGCTTGCTACCGCAAATTAATCACTACAGAGCAAATAAACAATATCAAACCAATCATTGATGAACTATCGCCAAAACTTAACGCTTATCTGAATTCTCTTCGTAAAGCCGATCGCGACTAATTTGGGGTCGAGCTATTTTTGACCATCAACTATCAAAAATAATCAATGAACAGTACTCAATTAACAATCAACAATCAATCGAAATGAACAGTACTCAATTAACCATAAACTATCTACAGTCAACAAATAATCGAGTAGTAAATATCCAAAATCTCGATCACTTTTTTGGCGAAGGAAAGTTAAGAAAACAAATATTATTCGATATTAATCTGGTGCTTAATTCGGGAGAAGTGATTATCTTAAAAGGACCTTCTGGTTCTGGGAAAACTACTCTTTTAACTTTGATGGGTGGATTGCGATCGCCCCAGTTCGGTAGTTTAAAAGTGTTTGGCGAAGAGTTAGTTGGAGCGAACAAAAACCAACTTGTAGAAACTAGAAGAAATATTGGCTATATCTTCCAGGCGCATAATTTATTGGCTTCTTTAACTGCCAAACAAAATGTACAGATGTCATTGGAGTTACACGACGGAATAAAAAGAGCCGAAGTAGAGAAAAGAGCGATCGCTCTTCTGTCATCTGTAGGCTTGGGAGAACATATTGATTATTATCCCCAAAACCTTTCTGGAGGACAAAAACAACGGGTAGCGATCGCTCGTGCTTTGGTTTCCCATCCGAAGCTAGTTTTAGCCGATGAACCAACCGCAGCTTTAGATAGTAAATCGGGTAGAGATGTAGTGGAGATAATGCAGCAGCTAGCTAAAGAACAGGGCTGCACGATCTTAATTGTGACTCATGACAACCGCATTCTGGATGTAGCAGATCGCCTTGTCGAACTAGAAGACGGCAGAATTACCCTCGATTCAAACAATCAACAATTAACCATCAACAATTAACCATTAATAAAATAATGAAAAAACTAAGACTAATTTTAGGAATTGCTCTAACTAGCTGGGGAATACTGGCTGTATTTAAACCACCTCCACTAATAGCAGCAGAAAAGATCGCTTTTTCCCTATCTGTTTTTGGTGAATTTACCTTACCAGTCGAAGATTTAGAGATTTTTGCCAAAGAGGGTCGTATTACTTCAAAATTTGCTTACTATGCTAATCGTATAGAGTCAAAAACCCTCCAACAACTGCGACGAATCTTACAAACAAGTTTTACCAAAGATCCCGTCGAGGTTTATCGCCTAACTAATACGCCGATGGGAGAAGATTTTTTAAGACGGCTAGGCAATATAATCTACACTCATCCCCAACGCAATGGTTTTTATGCGATTCGTGCTGCTCTAATTCAGGCATCAGGGGAACCAGAGGGGTTAACGGCGATTAATTTTTTGCAGCATTTTCCTACTAAAGAAATTCAGTTCAATGCTAAATCGATCTTGGCTATTGTTAAAGAAGCCGAAAGCTTTTTTGACTATAAAGATAGTACGGTAAAAGCGATCGCCCAGCAAGCAGAGCGAGAAATTGCTTCACGCTCGAACGCCGAAATAAAAAAAATACCAGATCTACGTCAGCCAGGAGATCGTCAGGTAGACCAAAAAACAATAACTTTTCCTATTGATGAACTGCGTCAAACTGATTCTGGTTTTGCTGGTAATTACAATTTAGATGTGGACATCTATTCGTCGCGAAAATTAAACCAGCCTGCACCATTAGATGTGGACATCTATTCGTCGCGAAAATTAAACCAGCCTGCACCATTGGTAATCATCACCCACGGCTTTGGTTCTCATCGTTCTGATTTTGACTATTTAGCCAAACATTTAGCTTCTTATGGTTATGTAGTTGCCATACCCGAACATATTGGCAGTAGTCATCGATACAAACAAGCATATATGCGAGGAGAAGTGAGTGTAGCGGTTAGTCCAGTAGAATTTTATAGTCGTCCGCGAGACATTACTTATCTATTGGATCGTTTAGAACAACATCCCGATTATCAACCACAAATTAACTGGTCACAGATTGGAGTATTGGGTCATTCTTTGGGTGGGACTACTGCCTTACTAGTCTCTGGTGCGCCGTTGAATCTGACTAGACTAACAGATGTCTGCGATCGCGACCGCTTTCCCCTGAATATTTCTCTATTTTTGCAGTGTCGTGCCAGTAGCTTACCTCCAGGAAACTACAATCTTCGAGATCCCCGAATTAAAGCTGTAGCAGTCTTCAATCCCGTTACTAGTTCGGTGCTGGGAATTGAAAGTATGCAGCAAATCGCTCTTCCTACTCTAATTATTGGCGGAACGAGAGATTTTGTCTCGCCCTATATTGAAGAGCAAGTACATCCTTTTTTGTGGTTGACTACTCCTCATAAGTATCTGGCGACCATAGTTAATGGCAGTCATTTTTCTACGGTAGATGAAGCCAATATCGTCGATATTAACAATTTTATCAACGGTTCTGAGGCAAATTTTGGTCAAGACTATCTTAAAGCTCTGAGTTTGGCTTTTTTAGAAGTTCATTTACGCGATCGCGAGCAATATCGCGCCTCTCTCAGGGCTGCTTATGGTCATAAAATTAGTAATCCCAAATTACCCCTGCATTTAATTCAATCTCTCACTTCAGAACAATTAGAATTAGCCTATGGCAAAACTCCGCCGATAACTCCTATCCCCGAATCCCTTGTAAAAGAACCATCTCAACCAAACCGCAACGTTCTAGCAGAGATCGAACAAACAGGTGTCCTCAAGGTAGGAATGAGGACTGATGCAGCACCTTTTGGCTACACCGAGCGAGAAAATTATTGGAATGGTTATTGTGCCGATCTCGCCGATGCATTAGGCGATCGCTTAACCCAAGAATTAGGGTTCTGCCTGGAAATAAGATACCAGCCTTGAAACCGCACAGATAACTGTTGGGAGCGGAAGATTAACCATGAAGGCTGGTATCTTATTTTTTTGCTCCTCCCTTAAACACGTCTACTTCGATTAAAGTAGTTAAAATACCGTCTTCTCTAGCTAATCGATTTAAATTAGTAGAACAAGGATCGGTTCATCTAGAATGCGGTCCTAATTCTATCGTTAGGGATCGAGAGGAAATAGCTTTCTCAGATCCCTTCTTTAGTAGCGGAACTCGATTTTTGATTAACAAGACTAAAGCTTCTCGACTCGATTTTAGTAGTTCACTTGAAGGCGTAAAATTGGGTGTTTTAGGAGCAACTACAAATAAACAATTTTTACAACAAAACTATCCCGATGCAGAAATAGTAGCTTTTGAAAGCATGGATGGCAGAAGTAAGGCGGTACAAGCAATTAAAGATGGCACTATTGATGCCTTTGCTAGTGATAGTGTTCTATTAATGGGCGAATTAGATCGCCGAGGTTTGAATAGAAAAGACTATCAAACCATACCCGCGCAGCCTCTGACCTGCGATTATTATGGGCTAATTTTGCCCAAAAACGACTCTCTATGGCTTAATACGGTTAATAGCTTTATTTACGACCGTGCTTCTAAATCAATTTTCAATCGCTGGCTAACAAATTATTACGATCGAGCAATTGCCGATTTGGATTATTGTCAAAATCGACTTCCTCAATAAGGCTTGCGGTGATTATGGAAATTTTATTACTGCTCAACAACTATCAAAATTAAAAATAAATTAAATCGATTTACCAGAAAAGATGAACTCCAAGCCAGTTTTTTCCCAAATAATTGCTTATATTTTAGCTTTCGTTTTACCCCCTCTAATTATTGGTGCTATGGCGATCGCTTTTTCCTTTTCAGCCCTAATGCACGGAAGTCCCGAACATTTTTCAACTCAGGGTGTTAATTTTCCAAGCTACGATCGCAGCAAACAAACTGCTGTGATTTTGGTGTCCAATGAGGGAACAGAAATAACCGACTTGCTAGTTCCCTACGAAATATTTTCTGCTTCTGGTAAATTTAATGTTTACACCGTAGCACCAGAACGCCAAATATCTCCCTTGAATGGCGGAGTAGATATTATTCCTCATTTTTCCTTTGCCGAATTCGAGCGAAATGTCGGAACCAATCCAGATTTAATCGTGATACCTGCGGTTCATAATTGGCAAAACCCCGCACTAATCAACTGGATTATCGAGCATCATAACGACAAAAACACTATTCTTTCTATTTGCGAAGGCGCGAGACTTCTAGCTGCTACGGGACTATTGGAAAATCATCAAGCTACTACTCATGGGTTGGCAATTGGCTCTTTGATGAAACAGTATCCTAATACCGATTGGGTTAAAGATGTTAAATATATCGATGATGGCAACATTATTACCAGTCCTGGCATAATTACAGGAGCGATGAATGGTTCTCTTCATACCTTAGAAAAACTAGCAGGAACAAGTGTAGCCAGAAAAGTCGCTCAAAAGTTACATTATCCGCTGACAGATTCAGCCAAATTTGAGTCACCCAGCCTTAAATTAAAGGATAGTCTCTGGTTACTAACTGCCGCTTATCAATGGCACAAACAAAACATCGGCGTGTTTCTCAATGACGGGATTGGTGAAATTAATCTGACTGCGGTTTTAGATACCTATCCGCAATCGTTTACTGCAAAAACTATATCCATTGCTCCCGAAAGAAAGGTAATTCACTCTCAATACGGACTAAATTTAGTTCCTCGCCACGATTTTGCTACTGCTACTAAACTAGATCGCCTGTTAGTTTTAGATAACCAACCTCATTTAGATTTGGAAACTTGGGCTAGAAGTAAATACGATCTCGAACCAGAATCTTTAAGTTCCCTCTCGAAAGATGATGACAGGTTTATCTTCGATAATGTTTTACAGGATTTGGCACGACGAGAAAATAAACCCTTAGCAGAAATTGTGGCAAAAACTCTTGAATATCCCGTAGATTCAACTAATCTTGAAGGAACAGGTATTCCGATTTGGTTGTTTTTAAAACCCTTGGCGATCGTTTTAGCTAGTGTAACAGCGATCGCAATCATACTAAACAAAAAATATGTCTCTATCTCCGAGTATTTCGAGAGTGTTTCCAAGATCGAAGTAACAGAAGAACATAAACTATGAATATCTTTATCGTTACGGCTGGTTCGCGAGGGGATGTTCAACCTTTTGTTGCTTTGGGTAAGGGTTTAAAAGCGAAAGGTCATACAGTTACGCTCTGCACCTGTTCCCGCTTTGAACCATTTATTGTCGAACATGGCTTAAATTATGGCTACATGAACGACGATCTACTCAAACTGCTCGATTCAGAAGCTGGACGAGAAGTAATCGAAAGCAGTGGCAATTTTTTTGGCTTAGTCAAAACAACCCTGACTTTATTTAAAGAAGCCAAAGCAATCAATCGAGAGATGTTTATAGATGCTTGGAATGCAGCGCAAGCAGCCCAACCCGATATTCTTATCTTTCATCCTAAGATACTAGCAGGTTCGCATATCGCAGAGAAGTTAAATATTCCCACAATTATGGCTACTCTAGTGCCTGCGATCGTGCCTACTGCTGAATCTGTCGCCATTGGCTTCCCCAACTTGAAACTTGGCTCTTGGTACAATAAATTTTCCTATTGGATTTTGCACCAAGGCTACCATCTGTACGATGATGTCATCAACGAATTTCGTCAGAATATACTCGGTCTGGGAAAACTACCTAAATCCATAAATCCAATACAAATGTCTAATGGTCAACCCTTGCCGATTTTACATGGCTACAGCGAACTGGTTTCTCCCCGTCCTGGTGATTGGTCTGATACAGTTCGCGTTTCTGGCTATTGGTTTTTGGAAGTAAAAGACGATTATCAACCGTCAGCCGAACTGATAAATTTTCTAGAAGCTGGCGAAGCACCAGTTTGTGTCGGATTTGGTAGCATGGCAGGACGCGATCCCCAGCGAATGACTGAGATAGTCGTGGATGCGTTTCAACAAGCTGAGGTAAGGGGCATCATTGTTACTGGTTGGGGTGGTTTAAATCCTAACCATCTACCGAAAACAATCTTCAAGATTGACAATATTCCCTATGACTGGCTTTTTCCTCGTGTATCTGTGGTGGTTCACCACGGTGGCGCGGGTACAACAGCAGCAGGATTGCGCGCAGGTAAACCGACCATCGTTTGTCCTTTTCTAGTTGACCAGCCTTATTGGGGAGAACGGGTTTATGCCCTGGGAGTTGGCAGTAAACCAATTCCCCAAAAGCAATTAACCGCAAAGAAGCTTGCTAATGCGATTCGGGCGACTATAACAAATCTAGAAATTCGAGCCAATGCTGAAGAGTTAGGTAAAAAACTCCGTAACGAAGACGGCATTAGAAAGGCGATCGCAATTATCGAAAGCATAGCAATACAAAGAAAAACCGCTAAGTAATAAACAAGAACCCTTAAAAACCAAGTTTCAGGCTGAAAGTATGACGCTTTGCCGTATGGTTGGGAACACTAAGATTGTGCCAAAAATCTCTTGGGCGTCACACCAACCTGACGCTTGAAATGCCGAGTGAAATGACTCTGGTGGGAAAATCCCAGTTCGTAAGCAACCTCAGCGATCGCCATGTTCTGCCGAATAAGCATTACCTTAGCCTTTTCAATCCGCTGATGAATAATATACTGATGTGGCGATCGCCCAGTCGCTTGTTTAAATTGGGTCAAAAAATAATTGGGGCTAATTCGGGCAATTGTCGCCAACTCTGCTAAAGAAAGATTTCGATCTAAATGTGCATGGATGTATTCTAAGACTGGATGAAGCTTGTATCTAGGCAAGCATCCAGGAGAAAAAGGTTGACACGTCGTTAAATTACAGTAATGCCGAAGTAGATGAGCAGATAATGCTGCAATTAAAGAATCCATATAGAGTTGTCCTTCCTGTCCCAGAGTTTCTAACTCCCCTCTCAATGCGAGTCCAATTCCATATAGCGAGGAGTCTGGCGTGATGAATTGCGGTAAGACTTCTACCGATTGCCCAGAAATAGCATCTCCCAAACACTGTTCAAATCTTTGTGGAGCAAGCCACAAAGCCAAGTAGGTATGCTCGTGATTCCAATAAACGCGGTGAATCGTCTGAGCGGGGATGAGAATGATATCGCCAGTTTTTACTTCTCCTGTCTGGTAATGCCCCGCTGTAACCTGCTCAACTAGCGTCGGTGAAGGGACTTCCGTATGAATTACAAGCAAATGTTGTTGATAGGAGTTATCTGGAAGCTCGGTCGGTGGATGCCGATAGTGTGCCAATTCGACCCCCGCCGAAAATACAGGATTTTGTAACGGGGTTGCACCCTGCTGATGATGCTCCCCAACAGTTTCTCCGCTCTTGTAATTCATGACTCGCGATCTAGACAGAGACATTAAAATTAATGCTGTCCGATAAATCTTTGTCAATCCATTATGGCACATCACTACATGTTACGATTTTTGCACTAGAGTAAGAACGTGCTGAAAAACAGAAAAAAGTGCAAGAAATATCAGAAGAAAAATCTTTCAATAGAGTTAGTCGATTTTAGATGTCAAGAAAATGATGAAACGTACTCTCGTCATCATTTTCTTGACTGCAAGAGTCGCTCACCCAATTAACCTATTGGAGGTAATGACACTATGAAAGCTCAACCGCTTATTTTAAAACCCAAAGACTACAGTCCCGCCTTGAATGTGGTCGGCACTAAGGTTACTGTGCTGGTGTCAAATTTGTTGACACGATCCTATGAGATTACACTGCAATCGGGCGATGAGGGGACTGGACCACCACTGCACAGCCATGCCTGGGATGAGTCCTTCTATGTCCTTACAGGGACAATCGAATTCACCTGCGCAGGCAAGACTGAAGTATGCGGGGCTGGTACCCTCGTACATGTACCCGCTGGCACCGTACACAGTTTTCGCTACGGTGTTAACGGTGGCAAGATGCTAGAATTCACTGGCAAAGGTAGCTTGGCTACACGGGCGTTTACTGCTGTTAGTGAGGCTATGCTCCTTGAGCGTCCAGAACCCTCTGAGATTCCAGATCTGGTGGAGGTACTAAGACAAAATGGAGTGATCGTTGCAGCATAAACTCACGCCATTCACATCAAACCTAACCCGCTGCTGCTGACCGCTCGCGACAACTGCTGAACTCAAACAATATGCTTATGGCGCTGCGCTATTTCTAGGGTGTAGCGCCAGATATCAGACAGCAATTGCGAAGTTTCAGAACTGAGTACAAGCCTTTCTCTGTTGCGATCGAGATCTACTGAAAGGTTCGATCTTTCCTTCAACTATTGATATTATCGAGAATTGAAGTTGAGGCACGGTTGGGTTTCCCAGCCATGTGCAATTAGCTTGTTGAACTGTCAGCCCCTTTTAGTTTGGCGACCATGTGAGCGCGAGCAGATACATTGAGCTTGCGAAATATATTTTTGAGAGTTTGTTTGACAGTATTCCTGCTAATCCATAGCCGTTTACCGATTTCAGCGTTGGTTAATCCTTGAGCTACTAATTCAGCTATTTGTAATTCGCGGTGTGTTAAACAGTTAGCTAGAGGTGCATTTGAACTTATCGATCGCGTTCTCAATTTTGCTAGAGTTGCAGAAAGATGAGCCGAAACCGCGCTTAAATCGACAAGATCGCGATTGTTGAATGCAGGACTATTTTCGACGCGTGCAAAGTAAATCGCACCAATAAGACGACCTTCTCCAACTATAGGTGCGATCGCTATGTGTTCGTGGTTGTAGTAAGCGCAAAAATTCTGATAAATATCTGTTTGCTTCCAGCTTCCTGATGGTAATACCATTTCTTCATGTGCTGGAGCGTGATGTTTCAATACATAACCATGCAATAGATCGTTATCTCTTCCAACATCTTGAAAACGCTTCACAAACTTATCTACATTTCGGATACCGCAGATATCGATAGATATAAGGCGAAATTGTCGATCGTAAAGATTAATTCCCCAATCTTGCGCTCCAAAATATTCGCCAACACTCTTATCCATCAAGCGAAATTTTACTTCGTCTTCATCATCAGCAAAAGCCAAGGTTTGAAATAAACGATCGAGAGAATTAGACATTCAGCTTTTTCCAAACTACCCACTTGGGTAATGTTGGGCTTCCTTACTAATTTTTATACTAAGACAAATTGCAACTTAAAGAAAAAACAGGAGTTATTATATGGCGACCGCGATTAACTGGAGTGAGTTCTCAATCCCAGATAGCAAAATAGCGAAAAAAGCTACTCGATTGGTTGCAGAAGTATCCCCAAAAAGTCTCTATAATCATTGTATACGCACCTTTATTTTTGGAGAAATTTTAGGCAAGCGAGATAGACTGAAATACGATCGCGAATTACTGTATTTAGGCGCAGTCATGCACGATCTGGGCTTAACCGAAAAGTTCGATAGTGGCGAACAGCGATTTGAGGTGGATGGTGCTGATGTGGCACGAGAATTTGTTTTAAAACATGGTTTGTCAGCAGAAAAAGCCGAAATTGTCTGGGATGCGGTTGCTTTGCATACCTCTTCTGGCATTGCCTCCAGAAAACAACCCGAAATTGCTTTAGTACACTTAGGAGCAGGTGCCGATCTATTCGGGATGGGATTAGA
>JAAUYI010167043.1_pt1 | contig 10078 bp, 5 predicted proteins | sample 7278041 | NCBI WGS metagenome assembly JAAUYI01 (sample SAMN14350216, study PRJNA611818) | marine sediment metagenome | isolation source: surface marine sediment (0.6m) | place: French Polynesia: Moorea | collected 2018-08
GACCGACATCGCCGGCATCGACATCTGGGACGCCAAGGCACCGGAAGGCTTTGAAATCGTCGGTAAAAACAAGTTCAAAGGGTTGACGATCGTGGCCGGTCCCGAGGTCTACTGGGGCGCCAACCCGAAATTCATCGTCAAGTACGATTTCCGTTTCGGCAAGATCAACTGGACGTTCATCCATTCCGAAGACGTGGCGCGACTCGGTGAAGCCGTGGGCGGCGCCGGTCAGACGGAAAGGCAGTCCCGCCAGACGACGCTCTACGCGCAAAAGGAGTTCAGAAACGGTTGGGAACTCGAGCTCGGCGGCATCATGTCGGCCACCGAAAAGGTCGATGAGAATTTCGATCGTTACGATGACGGCAACGTCATTCTCGATGAAATCGACTGGGAAGACACCCTCGGCTTCAAGGCCAAGCTGTCGATGCCGCTGTTCGGTACGCAGACTTACGTGTCGGCGCATCACGCCGGCCTGGTTGCGGATGGCGGGGACCACCACAAGGTCTACGGCGTGACCGACCCGAGTCGCCTGCCGTACTCCGGGCTCGGTAACAAGCGCGAGTATGAAGCCGGCATGCAGATGTTCTTCGGCAATTTCATGGTCTTCCCGCGTGTCATGTACCGTGACAACCTGGTGCACGCCAATCCGTTCGTCGAGCCGTCCATCAACGGCGGCATCCTCAGTCCCGGCACCAACCCGCGAGACCGTGACAACGACCCGTTTGCCGTCCTCGGCAACCGCGAAGCGCGTTCGGGTGAAATCTACTTCACGTACGATCCGACCGGCGCGACGCCGTATTACGACTGGGATAACGAGTGGCGGGAAGACGCGCCGTTCGCCATCGACATTGGCGGCAGTTACACGAATTTCCCGACGGCTACTGACGCGTACCTGTTCTTCTTTGCGCCGACCAGGTCGAACGCATCTTTCGGACAGGGCCTGCCGCGGGAAGATATCTGGTCTGTATCGAGTCGCATGACCATCAATACGCCGAACCGCACGAAGTACATCATCAGGGCGGTCAAAGGCTTCGACCAGTCGACCGGCAACCCGACCGGCGGCACCCGCGACTACTGGGAGCTGCACGGCAAGGTGGTCTGGGGCGGCAGGCACACGCTCACGGGCTACTTCATGAAAGATCGTTGGGGCCCGTATGACTTCTACCGGCAGTTCAACCTGACGTTCCCGGAACAGGTCAAGCTCGACTACTCGTTCTGGCTGGGCTCCGGTTACGGTGCAATTTCCAATCGTACGGCAGAAGACCAGGCCAGCAAGATCGGTATTCGCGCGCTATACCGCACCTACGACGAGGATTCCCAGGCCGATGGTTTGGATAATCCGGACAGCGACTACCTCTTCAGCATCAACCTATATTTCACGTACCAGTTCTAGTTAAGAGCATGCAAGCCCTAGGAATCAGAAAAATGAGAGACCTGAATCGAAAAACCGCTGGCGGCAAACAACTGCTCTTTGCGCTTATCGGCGTTTCGGCACTCGCCATCGCCGGATGCAACAGCGAGCGTGACGACGGTGACGGTGACCAGATCACGACGGTTGTATTGCCTGCCGACGTTGTGCTCGGCCTGTTTTGCGAGGACGCCGGGGTTTTCCCGGAGACCTGCATCCTCGACGATCCGGCCAATCCGTTCGCGTTGACAACGATCCCGGAATTCAACGAAGACGATCCTGACGCACTGTCCAAGTTCGATCTTGCTAACCAGATTCCGGCTGGGCCAGGGGGTGCCAAGTCTCGTTTCTACTTCTGGGCAACGGCGCTGGCGAGGCGGCCATCCGGTGAGAACCAGTACTTCACGGCGCTGGCGTTGCACGAGGTGTTCGACGCCAACAGCAACGCGATCTCGGAAGACGAGCTCATCCGCGAACAGGCACTGAAGGCTTACCGCTCGGTGCTGGATAATTTCTTCAACTCGGTTGTAGTCTTCGAATGCACTCTGTGTGGCGCGGACGAGGACGGCAATTTCCCGCAGTTCACGGTGCCGCTCAACGAGCGGGTGGCGGATCACCTGTTCCGGACCGAGTCGACCAATTTCGTGAAGACCGGTGGACTGAGGCGACTCGTTCCGACGGAAATCGGCGTGCTGGATCTGTTCGTGGACTGGGGATACTCGTACCAGCCGGCCAACCCGCCCAACTATGATGACGGAGTAGTCAGCCCGGCGGAGTTTTAGGTCATCGCGACAAACACGTTTATCCATCGCATAATCACGAAAGCCCTGCTCCCGGCAGGGCTTTTGCTGTTTTCATCCATGTCATTCGCCGATCCGATCCCCGTCGAACTTCGCCAGACCGATGCAGGCTGGCAGCTCTATCGCGGCGGTGAGCCGTACTTCATCCGCGGCGCCGGCGGCACCCATTCGCTCGAAGCCCTGGCCGCGGCCGGCGGCAACTCGGTGCGCACGTGGAGCACCGACAACGTCGAGCCGGTGCTCGACAAGGCGCACGAGCTGGGGCTAACGGTCACAGTCGGGATCTGGCTCGGTCACGAACGGCACGGATTCGACTACGACGACGAAACGCAGGTTCGCGAGCAGTTCGAGCGCGCCCGTGCCGCGGTGCTCGAGTACAAGGATCACCCGGCGCTGCTGATGTGGGGCGTCGGCAACGAAATGGAGGGCTTCGAGGACGGCAACAATCCGAAGATCTGGGCAGCAGTCAACGATATCGCTGCGATGATCAAGGAGCTCGACCCGAACCATCCAACAATGTCGGTGACGGCGTTCGTGCACGGCGAGCGTATCGACTACCTGCACAACAAGACTCCGGCGATCGATATTCACGGCGTCAATGCGTATGGCGGTGCGCAGGTAGTGCCGCAGATGCTCCGCGACGGCGGTGCCAGCAAGCCGTTCGTGCTGACCGAGTTCGGCCCGGTCGGCCCGTGGGAGATGCCGAAGACCGACTGGGGAGCGCCTTACGAACAGACCAGTGACGGCAAGGCCGCGTTCTACCGAGAGAGTTACGAGAAAGCGATCCTTGCCGAGCCGGGCAACGCGCTCGGAGCCTACGTGTTCCTGTGGGGCCACAAGATGGAGGCCACCGAAACCTGGTTCGGCATGTTCCTCGAAGACGGCTCGCGAACTGCCGCCGTCGATACGATGACGGAGCTGTGGACCGGCAAGCCGCCCAAAGACCGCGCGCCGGTCGCTTCGACGATCGAGATTGAGGGTACGACGCAGCTGGATCCGGGCGATGAGATCAGCGTCAGCGCATCCGTGAGCGACCCCGAAGGCAGCGACGTTCGCGTCAACTGGGTCCTGCGAGCCGAGTCCGGCGATTACCTGACGGGCGGCGACTTCCGGCCGAGCATGCCCGACATTGAAGGTGCGGTGATCGAAAGCAGTGCTGAGGGCGCGCGCATCCGACTGCCCGAGGATCCCGGGCCATATCGCCTGTTCCTGTACGGCTACGACGAGGCCGGTAATGCAGCGACGGCGAACCTGCCGTTGCTCGTCAAGGGCGAAGCAAAAACCCGATTCCCGGTGTCGGTGTACGAAGACGGCTTCGAGAACATGCCCTGGGCGCCCTCCGGCTGGATGGGCGGTGTAGAGTCGCTGACGGTCGACGGTGAGTCTGTCGACAATCCGCATGACGGCGCGACGTGTATCCGCATGCGCTACGAAGGCAAATTCGGCTGGGTTGGCGTCGCATGGCAGCATCCGCCCAACAACTGGGGCGACCAGGATGGCGGCATCGACATGAGCGGCGCCACGGCACTGGAATTCTGGGCGCGCGGCGCCTACGGCGGCGAGAAAATCGATTTTGGTGTTGGCCTGCTCGAGAGTGACCGCGAGTACCCGGACTCCGGCATCAAGAAAGTCGAAGGCGTGATCCTGACCCGTGAGTGGACTCGCTACACGGTGCCGTTGAAGAATGTCGACCTGTCGAGTATCAAGACCGGGTTTTTCGTCTCGATGACCGGGCGCAGCTCGCCGGTCACGATCTACCTCGACAGCATTCGCTACATCAAATGATCTAGCTCGGCGCGGGTCCGGTCGATTCGCGCACCATGATGACGCCCGGGACGATCACCGCATCGTCCGGTTCGTCCTCGTCGTGTGCGTGCTCGATCAGCGCCGTAGCGGCACATTCCGCCATGGTGCCGAGCGGCTGCCGGATGGTGGTCAACGCAGGGTAAAGCTGTCTTGCAAGCGAGTTGTCGTCACAGCCGGCGATCGAAAGCTGTCCCGGCACGTCGATGCCCAATCGCTGCGCGACACGCAGAACCCCGGCCGCCATGTCGTCGTTGGCGGCGAAGATAGCGGTCGGTCGTCGTTTGCAGGCCAGGAGCTTGGCCGCACACTCCTCACCCGAGCCGATCGAGTTGTCGCCCGCGTACACGAGCTGCTCATGAAACGCCAACCCGGCCTGCTCGAGCCCGTCCTTGTAACCAAGGAACCGGTTCTGCACGGCCTTGTGACTTGGATGGCCGGTAATGAATGCGATGCACTTGTGCCCCAACGACGCCAGGTAGCGAGTCATCTCCGCGCTGACTTCGCGGTCGTTGGTTGCAACAGAGAAGGCCTTGCGGCTTTTGCGTCCCGGCGACACCCGCACGAAGGGCGTCCCGGAATCTTCGATCGGCCGCACGATCTTGGGCATATTCGACAACGGCGCAGCCAGCACGATGCCTGCCGGGCGAACCTGTTCGATCAGCTCTGACAGCTCTTGTGCGACGCCCCTGTTGCGATAGTTGCAGGGATGGATCAGCAGCTCGTAGTTGGCTGACTTGCAGGCTTCCAGGGTGCCCTGCTGCATGCGCACGACGTAACCGGTGCTTGGTGTTTCGTAGGCACTTGGATCATCGTAAACGAGAACGATCAGCCGTGAGCGATGGCTCGCCAGGTTGCGGGCGGACTGGTTAGGTCGATAATGGAGCTCGGCAATAGCCTTTTCTACATGCGCTTTCGTGGATTCGCGCACGTTCGGTTCGTGGTTGACGACTCGCGACACGGTCTTGATCGAGACCCCGGCAAGACGAGCAACGTCATCTATAGTAGCTTTTGACATTGGCAGCTGGCGTTAAGCTTTTTGTTTTTTGGTGAGCCCCCGCTTGCCGTCGATTACACCGCTAAGTGACAGCGTTGTCAATCCAGATTGTGTGATGCCAGCGTCATGTGATCATGACACTTTGCTGTTTGCCTGCCGTTCCGGCATGAGTTCCGGATAGAGGTCCTGCATGACGAGTTTCGGCGTGCGGTCGACCTTGAACAGGCCCCAGTGTTTCTCCGGCTCGTCGTGCTCGGGCGATCCCTTCCAGGGTTCATCGAACGCTTCGAACACAAACGTCAGTATCTTTTCGTCATTGATCCACTTGAGCAGCTTTTCGTAATACTGCGCCTGCAACTCTTCCGACGCATTCCACGGGTCAATGCCACGGCCGTTGGATGTCGTGGTCCAGCCTGCTTCCGTGATCACCACCGGTTTGCCGGGGTAGTGGTCGACGACGGAGTGGTAGTTTTCCATCGTGAACTCGAGCGCGTCCTCCATCGTACGGTATTCCCAGGCCGGATACGTATGAATGGATATGAAGTCGAGAACCTCGACCAGCGGCTCGAGCTTGTAGGTCCACGGCACGTAGTTTTCGCAAAAGGTGATGGGCTGGTCGATCTTCTCTTTGAGTTGCCCGACGTGCTCGATCAGGCGCGTGACAGGCACCATGTGGTCCGTCCATTCGACGCTGGCTTCGTTGCCCACGGACACGGAAAACACGGATTCCGGGTAGCGCAGTGCCAGTGCAATGGCGCGATCGATCTCTTCGTTGTTCTTCTGAAGATTCGCCTCGAGTTGCTCGTCGCTGAATTCCGCGCCCCACGGGCAATGCGGGTTGCTGACCTCGGCCGCCATGTCGAGGCCGAGCATGACCTTGTAGTCCAGCCTTTCCTTGTCGATCACGTCGAGCACAATCTCGGCATGCGGGCTGCAGTCGTACAGCCTGAGATACTCCCAGTTCTTCTTCAGGATCAGCAGGTCTTCCTTCACCTGCTCGTACGACGGATAAACCCGTTCGATCGGGCTCTGTCCTTCGCGATAGCCGGAATAACAGATCGCGTTGCCGTGCTTGAAGTTTTCCATGTGCTGTCGTCGCTCGTCCTGCTTACCAGTACTTGGGATTGCCGTCCTTGTCCCACAGGCCCCAGTAGGCACCGACGTCGCCTTCGGCGTCGACCTTCCAGGCCTCGTCGAACGACGAAAAGTAGAACAGCTCGATGTTCTCCTCTTCGGCCCACTGGCAGCTGTCAATGAAATACTTGATCGCATTCTCGTAGGACGGCACGGCACCACCTTCAGCCGTACCGATGTTCGGCCAGCCGGTTTCACTGACGATGACACGTTTGCCGTTGGCCACGCTCTGGGCACGCCGGTACATTTCTTTCATGTACAAGAGCGCATGCTCTGCCGGGCAGCCTTCCCAGAACGGGTAACAGTTGGCGAGGATGACATCACACGCCGCGGTGATACGCGGATGGTCGACAAACTCGAAGTACGCATCGACGTAGCCGACGTCAACGCCCGGCGCACCCTGTTTGGCACGCTCGATGTAGTCCAGCAACTCGTCCTCTGTCAGGTCTCCGCGCAACAGCACCTCGTTGCCGACGCCGAGGATGTCGACATGACCGTCGGCGGCCAGCGCCAGGGCGTTGGCGAGTTCGCGTTCATTCTGCTCACGGTCGTCGTCGAGCCAGACGCCAACCATCGTTCCGAGGCCAGCCTCCTTGGCGATTGGCGGGATAGCTTCGTTGCCGTCGGTACAGGAGAACGAGCGGATCCAGTTTACGTACGGCTGTATGATGGCCAGGCGTTCACGGATCTGCGCCTCTCCAACCTCGGTGCCCGGCCCCTGTCCCTCGACATAGGGACTGAACGAGATGCCGTGGATCTTGTTGTCCAGGATCTTCTTGACGAGCGCGCGCAGGTCATTGACCGACATGCCGCTGATGTCGATGCCGGCGAGCGACATCTTTCTGGAGTAGATGTTTGACATGGTTGTTTCTTCCGGTTTATTCGGCCAACAGCATGTCTGCTGTCAGTGTGAGTTTGAGCTGGCGGATTCGCCCGCTTCGCTGGAACAGATCGGCGCTCTCCGCTGCTGAAAGGTCCAGGTTGGATCGGGTCTGTTCATCACCGTCGCTCGCGACGACCGTCAACGAGGGTTCCTCGTCCAACGTGTACAGGATTGGGACCTGGCACCACGTGAATGCAAGCGCCTGCGCCGGCACGGTCAGGTCCTGCCACTTCGAATCGACGTCGAGGTAACAGAATACCCGCGGCTCGGAAATGAATTCGCGTTGTCTCAGCAGCGACGGATTGAAGTGCACCGCACCGTTGGCAACGCGTATACCCAGTTCGCCGTATCGGCACAGGATTTCTTCCTTGACCTGGCCCGTCATGCCCGGCTGCCTGGCACCGGCGTGTGCGGGCGTGTGCGAATACGGGTCTGTCGGGAAAGCACCGTATTCGGACGGGCTCTTGTTGAACCCGATACCCTCCCTTACGCGGTAATACAGTGTCCCCAGCCTGGCGAGGGTGGCTTGATCAGCGCCGTTCTCGACGGCCGCGAAGAAGTTTTCCTCGAGCGCCACGAGAAGTTTCGAAACCATGTGCCAGTAGATGGAGCCCAAGCCTTCGAATCCGAACATCGTGCCGGACCGCCCGGTAAACGCCTTGTGGTTGAAGACGGTCTCGTAAAGCGCCCGGATTGCCGCACTTGACGATTCGACGTCGGCGGCGTGATCTGGGCGCAGCTCATCCAAAGCACCGTCCAGTTCACCGACATTGGTGAAGTCCGGGTTGAACCGAATGATGCCGTCGGCGTCTCGCAGCACGATGCGTTCATCGCCACCGGCAAGCATTCCGGCCAGCAACGGTATGGCAGCCGCATCTTCTTCCGCGATGCTGTTTTTCTGCAGGAAATCCGGCAGTTCGCGATCCGGATACAGCATGAAGCTGTGCTGGTCCTCGCGATAGACGCTGCTCGCAAACAGGGCTTCGACGACGGACACGGCTTCGGTGGCGCCAATCGCCCCGGCGCTCAGCGCGGCAACCTGGCCCTCCAGCATCGGGTACAGCGTGTCGACGTTGACCGCGCTGTCACCGAGGTCCATCAGGTTGTAAGCGTGATATAGCCCGTCGTCCCGCCGGTTGGTTGAAATGCTCTGGTCGACGGCGGCAAGCGCGTCGTCCAGCATTGCGAGCACGGGCGCGGTGTGCTGCTCCGTCTGGCCGGAAAACTGCTCTGCGCGATACAGCGTTTCGCGTTGCTTGCTGGCCGCGAGCCCCAGGTCATTCAGGATCGCGAAGCGTTGCGTCGCATTGATTGCACCGCTACCGAGATAAGGTCGTGCCCTGGCCAGCGCCTCGGCCGTTTCGGCCATCCATGTCGCCACTTCGTTCGACAACGCGAAGGGCGTGGATTCGTTGGCAAGCAAGTCCTGCAGGAACCGGATGTAGCGCCGCATGTAATACAGCGTGACCATCGACAGCCCCTGGCCGACGAGTGCGTTATTGGCGTCATTCCACTCCGGCCGTTGCGTGTTCAGCCAGATGCCGCCGTCGATGACCAGGTTGCCGAGCTTGCACAACAGCGGTACCAGCAGTTTTTCCAGCAGGTTGACCTGGTAAACCTCTCCGTCGGGGTCGAGGATCAGCTTGCCGTCAGAGCCCAGTTCCGCGACTCGCTGTTCGATCCGCAGCGCGAGGTCTTCGTCGTAGTGCACGGTGCTCTTCGGATCTTTCAGCAACTCGTCGTAAGCGTTGATCCGGTACGGAACGTTTGCGTAGCAGAACAACGGTTCGCGCAGCAGCTCGCGAAGGCGTGTCGGGTGGTACTTCTGCGACAGCTCGAGCAACTTCTGCAGGTAGATGATCTGGTGGTCACCCCAGTACCCGATGTAGCTCCACGGGTTGTCGGGCTCTTCGACCTCCCAGTCGATGCCTTCCTTCGTGATGCGGTAGGGGTTGTAGCCGTCGACCGTGGATGCGTTGACGAACTTGGCAATCATGTTCTCGACAAACTCGGGGTAACTGAGCGCCAGGGCCTCCCAGTTCTGGAAGATGTCGCGCCAGTTGCCCTGGTAGGAGAGCAGGCGTTCGCCCTGTTCGTCTTCGAGCTTGATGGCAAACTGGTTCCACGGGCGGCTGGGGTCACCGTGGCGGCGCCCGAACGTGATGGGCAGGTATTCGCCGCAAAGGCGCAGGAGCTGTTTGTCGCCGCTCTTCAGAATCCTTTCACGCAGGTCGCTGAAGACGAGCTTGTCGGGTAGCTCGTCGAACAGCGCCCGGTTGCGATCGTAAACGCCCCGATTGAACTGCCTGATCGTCGCAATGAAGTCGCGTGACGTGACGTTGTATTGATCATCGACGATGCCGCCGCGCAATACGTTGAACAACACGTTGGCGTAGTGGTGAACGGAAACGTTCTCCTCGGCGGTTGCCTGGAACGCGTCGGCTGCCGCCATGATGCGCGCCAGTTCATCCGAGCCGCGCTCGACCGAACGCGCAATGGCGTCGCTGACCGCCGCCGGATTGGTGAGTTCATGGCGCAGTTTGACGACCTCGGCTTGGCTCTTTTCGATATCTGCAACCAGTTGCCATAGCTGGTTTGTGCCGGGCTCCAGCGTCAGGTTGGCGTTGACGAAGTAAGCGCCGCGGATGCCGCGTTTGTGTGTCTCCTGCGTGACGATCGTGTCCGCTCGCAGGCCCCGCAGCTGATCCTGCGACAGCAGGATCTTGCGATCCTCCAGCCCGAGGCAGAAGGCGGTATTGGCGTGCAGCGACTCACACGGTTCCGCGCGATCCGTAATTCCGGAGTAGAGCGTAAACAGCGCGAGGCCGGTGTCCGCGTCTAGCTCGGTCCATTTGTAGGCATCGACCAGGTTACTCGAGTTGAGTTGCGTGAAAGCCGGCGTGCCGGCCGGCAGGATGTTCTGCAAGCCGTCGATAAGGTCGATCCGGAGGGTCTTGTCGCCGAGGTTCTCGAGCTCGCACTGGCGAACGAATCCGTACTCTTCGCTGGTCAGCCAGCTATAGCGGAACGCAATGCCGAGGTCGTGGTTGATC
>JAAUYI010130902.1_pt1 | contig 10075 bp, 5 predicted proteins | sample 7278041 | NCBI WGS metagenome assembly JAAUYI01 (sample SAMN14350216, study PRJNA611818) | marine sediment metagenome | isolation source: surface marine sediment (0.6m) | place: French Polynesia: Moorea | collected 2018-08
AGACAGAGAGACAGACAGAGAGACAGACAGACAGACAGACAGACAGACAGACAGACAGACAGACAGACAGACAGACAGACAGACAGACAGACAGACAGACAGAGGAAAGGGGAAAGAGAAAGCAAAATATAATCAGCTCAGAACTAAGTCCAAGTATATCATGCTGTCCATCATCGTTCATCATTCTTCAATTGTTGACCCTTTCTCCATTCAGGTTTATCAATGGATCAAGGACATCTATCGACAGAAATATGATACTTCCTTGCAAGGCACAGAGACAAAACATGGTGTCCGTCGGAATGATCCCGAGGCAGTTCTTGACAAGTGGCGGACACAGCTATCATTTGAGTATGTTCAGTACATCCAGGAGACCTGCTCAGAGATGATGAAGCAGCTTGGCTACATCCCTGTCAATGATGCAGACACCATGAACGATACCTCAGTACATCTGGTGGATCATTTCAACAAATACTCAGTCCTCGTGCCCTGATAACATTAATAATATATAGCAATAAGTACACATGGATAGAAATGAAAACAAGCATCCATCATCATGGTAAAGTAAACGTATAAAGAATTGAATCAATTTATATATGCCCACAAAACAGGAGATATGTCAAACCTTTTCAGCCAGTGAAAACTATATCCACACACATACAATCCATTAGTAATTCCACTAGTACCACGGATATTACTGCAGGGCTTAATAGATATTCTGCAAGTGCGAGAGAAAGACAGTGAAATATTTCAGAATGATGAATTACCAGATCTTATGCCAATCAGACCACCAATTTTTGAGTTTACTGAAGTGATATATGATTCTATGTTTGATTAAATTGAAATGCTTACACTAGGTTAATTGTGTGGTCCTTGCTGGTCAATGACCTGATCTGTGAAAAATGTGCTGGGCATGCACTGTTAATCCAGCCTATTTTATCGTGAATCTTAGCATCAGAAATAAGACATTTCACATGGATTGGAAACGCACTTGGTAACTGCTATATATACAGATGGGGATTGAAATTTGCCAAGTAATTACCAGCCCATTATGATTCCTTCAATATGCATTTGTGTTTGGCAGTTTTGTATCTCATCAGTGCGCCTAGGTATATGAAGCAAAATGTTAGAAAGAGTATTTCACTGCCAATGGTATGCATGTTTGAGATGAAGTTGTTAGCTGGTGGACTACCTCCAGGGTATCGACTACGTTTGTGATGACTGTTCATATGTGAGTGATGTTGGGGTGAACTGTGATTAAAAAAATATAACTCTTCAACAACTCTGGAACTATGACTTTTATCTTTATCAGTCTTGGTATGTTCCTCCCCTATCGTATTACCAGCCATATGCCAGCATCATCACATGGTCACCCCTGAGTCATGCACTGGTAATTCAGGGATGAAAATCATCATCACTCACTCACTCACTCACTCACTCACTCACTCACTCACTCACTCACTCACTCACTCATGCACTCATGCACTCACTCATTCACTCATGTGCTTTCTCAGTCACGCACTCAATACCTACAAAATATTCTCTAGTAAGTGAACCCCGGTTTACGTGTCAACTTTGTGACTGCATATTCCTACTCATTTGTAACGGTTTTGGCGGGCTTACTCGTTAGCAGCACGTAGGAAATTATACACAATGCATGCATTATTCAACTGGCGGAAGACATCATCCTTATCTATCACAACACACTCACTTGATCCCATGGCAACACGCGTGACTGAATGTATGCACTCCGCTACCACATCCATTTCCGGAAGTTAGCGTACGTATAATTATAGAGCGTGAATTACCCTGGGTGGGGGATGTCGTTTCCCAAGTTTTCATCATCATCAGGGGAGGAACATACCAAGACCGATAAACATATATGAAATGATCTACGAAAATGATCGCCTTCAAATTGCAGGTTAAAATAGAACCAGGGAAATTGGATGCAGTGAAGCAAAATGTTCGGTTATTGCTGAACATCCCAGAATGCAGTGGTCCAAGGGAACAAAATCAGTTTCCCTACTTCTGACTGGTATTATGCTCGGAGTGCTAGCTGTCAACTATGCATTGGCATACAGCTCCCAGGTAAAGATTGTCTAACAATATGGAATAAATCCATCAAATGGGCTGTTCTATTCACAAATGTCTAGTGTTAGGTACCTCCCCCCAAACTGACACTGTGCTTTTGTTCACCATCGTTTCTGCCACCATTTGATCCATATTTCAGTACCATTATTGGCAGAAATAATCCCTTTGTGCATGTTATTTATTTTTCCATTGCCGACTTGTAAAAAACATTAACATCACCAATAAGGTCGACCTTAGTAATAGTGGTGTCAGAAATGTTATATATGGTTTGGTGTCAGAAATGTTAGATATGGTCTGATGGTGTGAGATCCTGGTGAACAGGATAAATTGATTTGGTCAAGATCCGAAGATATTTGTGATACCCAATGAATTATTCTTCGGAATGGTGTGATTTGATAGAGTTTGGTGAGCAAAACCTATTGTCGGGTGCCATCAGTGTTTGGAACAATTCCACAAAGTCACACCATCGTGCTCAGTACAAAAGGCGCCATCAAATAAATATGATCGCTGCTTTCCCAGACCAGTATGAAATAAATCATTATTTCATTATTATTTATCCTTGTGCAAGCCAGTCACTCACTCATTCACACTCAATAGGGCAGCCGCAGCTGGGCCCTAGTACGGATTCTCCAGTCCCCTCAATCTTCCATGCACGTCCTCAGTTCCACTGTGCTCTCCAATCCTGCATCTTCCCTCAAGGTGTCCAACAAATTGTCTTGCTGTCTTCCCTTCCTCTACGTCCAACCAGTTTAAACTTATAACATGATCACATAGACCAACTTAACAACAATCATGCTAGCAACATGAGACTAAGGTCATTGGATGGTGCTGTGCGAGGAACACACTGATATTATTTCTGTATAATGATGAAATGAGATGATATTTATCCATCGAATATTTTTCCAAACTATAGATGCGATTAACGTGATGTCACTGACATGATAAGTCAAACTATTCCAGATGATCAATGTTTGTGCTCATGCAGTGGTGGACTATACCCAGTAAACATTACAGAACTGTACCAGTGCCTGCCTGATGCTGAGTGGCATTGACAATCAGAGCACAAGCATTTGCCCAGCATGGGTTGTAGGAGGAATGCGCTATCTGATTGAAGAACCAGCTTCTGGCTACTCCCTTTGTCATTGGGCATTGAGGACGGGCATATAGCCAGATATTTAACTGCATGTACTATATTCCCCTCATCAGATTTGATTTTTACCACTTATATATTGTCGTAAAATACATGCATGAATACAAACCAAACATTTCCAGGATTCCAACAGTGTTAGTAACAATACAATCGTAGAAAGCAGATGCCGCACGTTATTACATACAATTTGACTTGACAAGACTCACATTCATACTGAACATATCAATGTATTTTGTATAGTTAGGAGGAAATTTCACGCCTATTAATGAGTTATCACGAGTTAATCGATATTGGGTAGAATGATTTGCCAAAGACTGGCTGTAGTGCAGTTTCGACCATTTCAGGCGGTACACAGATTATAGAGATGCCTACAGATGGCGCTCTAATATTGTATTGACAAACTGTCAGGGTGTAGGAGATTGAGGTCATAGTTTGGTAAGCTGATACTAGGTGGCACGTGTCATCTGTAGTGAGCAATTGACTACAGATGGCAGGTCCACTGTATTATGGCTATTTTGCCACCCAAATTCTAGGAGACCACCATGATGCACTAAACCACCTTTTGATGATGGCATTGCGCACCTCAGTAATCTCACCAAATTTGGGTGTATGCATTTAGTGGCAAGCTGTTTTCTTGTTGTTGTACTCGGAGCTGGTATCTCAATCTGGGATACTAATATAGGAGGCGGCATGGGATGGATCATATTTAGCAATTTTCAAATTTCAAATTCTGGCATCATTTGTGTAAATCATAAGAAAAAACATTGTATATCACATGTTTAACGTCACAACATATATACCAATCTGTGTTTCAGTTACAATCATAAAAGTTACTAATCAAAGGTATCCCACACCACCCGCAATTTTCGGTTCAACTGTTCAAATTTGGTGCATGATCTATATTCTGGCTTAGCTGTGCTCCAATATTTGGGGGCCCTGTACCCAATTGATCTCTCACCCATCATTGTATGCACTCTTGGTACAGTTATAGATACATTCATTGCCTGTCTGGTAAGCCGAACCGGGGCTTCGGATGGGAGCATTAAGTTACATAATTGTGTAGGCCCGTCCCCATGAGCCCATTTATAACAAAGTTTTAACAAGGATTTCTCTCTATGAACAGCTAATGTATCTATTTTGCACATCTCATGCAAGTCGTAGACAGAGAATCTACAATCTACTTTTAATACAATTCTCAGGGCCACATTCTGCAAGCATTGGAGCTTTTCTAGGTCCAGTTTTGGTGCCACCATGAACACAGACCCACAATAATCAAGAATAGGTAAAATCGTACTGACATATAACATCTTGGCTGTCTTCATGTCGAACAAATACCTCATTTTCAAGATCAAACCTAGTTTGGAAACACATTTGTCATAGGTCATTTCAACATGCGCATTCTTTCTTAAACCACTATCAATTAACACACCCAAATATAAAAATTCGTGGACATTCTCCAATCTAACCCTGTTTATGTACAAGTTTAACTCTTGTTGGTTCGTGATTTTAGTTTGTGAACAAATCATCATCACTTTTGTTTTCTTAGCATTAATGCTAAGTCTATTGTAGTGAAGCCATTCACTCACAGAATGAAGGTTGTCCTGAAGGATCAATTCTAGTTCCTCTTTAGTATCAGAGCTGGTATATATTGCTGTGTCATCAGCGAACATAGACACTGATGACTCGGTAACATATCCAGGCAGGTCATTTACATATATTTGAAATAATATCGGTCCTAGAATTGATCCCTGAGGTACTCCTATTTTAACTAGTTGTTCAGATGAACCTTTCCCAGAAACTCATGTGATTTGGGTGCGATCCGATAAATAACTTCTGAACCAGTCTACACTATCATCTGATAGGCCTATTGATGACAATTTCCTTAACATAATTTTATGGGAAACCATATCAAATGCTTTCTTTAAGTCGAGAAAAATCACTCCACCGAGTTTACCATTATCAGCATTTATATACAAGTTGTTTAACATATTCAATACACATGATTCAGTGGAGTGATTTTTCCAAAAGTCAAACTGGGACTCGGTGATAATATTATTGCGATCTAGATGTTCCTGTAATTGGTTCTTTACAGCCCATTCTAGAATTTTACTCATGGTTGGCAAGACACATATAGGTCGATAATTCGTGGGTTCCCCTTTATCCCCTGATTTATAGATTGGAGTTATACAAGCATGCTTCCATTTGTTTGGAACAGCTTTCTTCTGTATACTTTTATTGATTGAGGTGGTAATGACCGGGATAAATACTGGAAGTGCTGCTTTATCTCAGGCGAAAACCCATCATTCCTGGATGCTACATTAATGGACAAATTCATGGCAATTTTTCTTATTTCTGACTCAGAGACTAATTGCAGTGCCAATGGATGACAGTCAAGAACCGACTCCGTGATAACATTCGGATCTGGGCCTAGCAAATCATCCAATTTCGGTCCAATTTCAGAGAAAAAAGTGTTTAATACTTTAGCATTACTATGATATGTAATCAACCCACTAGTTCAAGCAGCGCAGGGATCTAGATGGAACCGATCACAATATAAGTGTCAGTACCTATCATGATGTGTTATTCAAGTTTCCAAAACACCACACTTAAGTACTAAGAAACTCAAAGTCAGGAAATGAGCCTAATGTGCATGATTCCTAACCAAAATTTCTATTTTGGTACATATCAATGGTGCAATATTTGAGTGATTCAAAATTGTATGTTGGACGATTAAGGGGTCTCTAAACATGAAGCTACATGCAGGATATATCTTTATTTGAATGGATCGGTATTTGGTGTGAAACATCCGAGAATCTGAAAAAAGGGTTTTCTTTTGTCCTATTAGACATTCTGATTGGGTAGTACAGACCCAAAACTGTACATATAATGCGCCATTAGACGCTATCTGCCATGGCCCTACAGAGTAAGATCCTCTGAATGCCATATGGGTCTTCGAGACATTTCCAATTGTAGAAATTTCTTCAATTTGCAAAATTCCAAGCTGGCCTTTGTATTTAGTTTATTGCGACTGCCATATGATTTATTTAAATGAGATAAATGTTTTGGGGATGATTGATAATTCAAAGGCCACAATGTTTGGAATATATTCAACGTTGTACTTAACATTGTCCTTCATCGAACTTTATATTGTATTTCATTGGACTTTATATCACACTTCATGCAAGACATTCTCTTCCACCTCATCTCACTTTATTTTACTTTAAAATGCACTTCATCGTACATCACAACACACTCCATCTCATGTAGCACTTCAGTGCACTTTATATTACACTTCAACAAACATCATATTACAATCATTGCACTCATCATATAATACAAACATCATGTTACAATCATTGCACTCATCATATAATGATTTCCATTACATCTCAATTCACTTCACTGCACTTCATATTTGAACCTCATTTCACCTCACGTTGATTTCATCAACCTTCATCTTGCAATTTATTACAAAGCATTGAACTTCATCATGCATTGCATCGCACTTCATCTCCAAATTTCAATTCATTGCACTTAAAATTACACTGCATCATACTTCATATCACACTTTATTTGACTTCACAATGGACTTCACGATGAACTTCATCATACTTTATTGATTTGAAAACAGTATTTATCCTCCAAAGAACATCCTCCAAAGAACTTCACTGCACTTCACATTGTATTGCACAGTATCGCATCTAATATAGCACTTCATCGCATGTTACCTTTCATCTCATTCCACTTTGCAAAATGTTACATTGTCACAACCGACAGTGTTGCTCATCTCACTATGTACTGACATTAATCGTAGGCCTATTTTTGGCATTTCTTTCACTGCCAGGTAGCCATTTGCATCGCATCAACCCTTGGGAATCTCACAGAAAGCACTCTTGTTGGAAACACCAGTACAGTACTATCAAGTGGAGCATTAGAAAATAAAACCTGCAAACGTATGGTACACCAAACCAATGTATCTAGTAATCGAACAGTGCGAGGGATTGTTATACATGCAAAACTGAGGTCTGGATCCACCTTCACCAGCCAAATGTTCCTCAGTGATCCCAACATCTACTATATATTTGAGCCAGTCCACCTTCTTGAACCTCGGGAGTGGAAGGATGTCAGAAAGGTGCTTAAGGTGTTATATCAGAGTCTCCAGTGTGATTTCGAGTCACTGCCCATAAACATTTGGGCCGGAAATGCATACTACACATATGGCAGTGGTGGTTCCAGAAGTGGTGACCTGCTGGCATCGGTGAGGGCTGCTGCAGAGAAATGCCGGAGATCACAGTTGACAGTTGTGAAGGTGAATGACCAGGCACAGGAACTTCCTGTCCTACTCTACTTCATGATTTACATGAGCTTTCAAATACTGGAAAGATCACAAGACTTTGGTTGGCTTTATTGTCCAGAGCTAGAAATTGTCAAATATAAGGAAACAACATAGGGAATCTGCAGCTCTTGGCCTTAGGTTATTGAGCACATCACTGAGATTGACTGATTGTTGATTGATTGATTGATTGATTGATTGATTGATTGATTGATTGATTGATTGATTGATTGATTGATTGATTAATTGATTGATTGACTGTTTGACTCTTTGATTGACGAATTGATTGACTACTCAAGTGATTGAAGTGATTGATTGATTGATTGATCGATCCATTGATCGATTTCATCAATTCATGGATTGATTGATTGATTGATTGATTGATTGATTGATTGATTGATTGATTGATTGATTGATCGATTGATTGATTGATTGGGTCATGTTTTGTTTCACTCAGTGTATTTCATGGTATTGTCTACATGAAGTACACATGGGAAGGTGAAATCATCAAGTTGACACCTAGACCACTCAGATAAATGAGACACAGTTATGAGAATCGATCTCCTCTTCTGCTGGTTGACTTATAAGGCATAACCTTAGATAAAGATATAGATAAAGAAATGCTTGTAGCAAGGGGAATATGTGAATGCCGTTGCATACATTGAGCACATTTCAGCTACTGCAACCTGTATGTCATTCGTACCTGGAACAAATGAGCAGAAATCATACCATAAATGTAGTTAAGCAGGGTACACATATACTATATTCTCCAAATCCTTTCCGTTTTCAAAACCACAAGGAATTGGTTTGAATCAACATGTTTCATTACTGATAGGTGGTGTTGTAGCCATTGATACTACTGAAGATTGGCGGAATAGGTGGTGTTGTTATGACAGCACATATTTCACGTCAATGATTTCTTAGTGTAGGTACATTCTAGGGCTTTTAAGGGTTGAAATAAGCACAGCATTACATTGCCAATGTTCTGTTCTCAAGAAGGTACCATTGTTTAACTATAAAACACTATAATTGACATTTCTTCATACAGTGGTTAAAATAAATCTGTAGAATCCATGGATTTTGTCACAAGATTGTGGGAAAGTTGAATATCATTCGAGTGACACTGCGCTACCATCTTTTTGAGTCAAATATTACGAAGATCAACGCGCATGTTTGTATTTATTTTTGTGTCAATTATTTGCTAGTGTTGGGGGTATTCTATGGCATGGTTGCTTTGTACATACGTAGAATCCAACCAGTAGGAGTGTTGTATCAACCAGTAAATGCCCGTACCACTGGTAATGGTGGTTAAATACCTGTAGGTGGAGCTTTGAATCTAGACGGAGCCTCAAGGCTTTTATACTGCTTGTGTGGCATGTTTGGTGTGGATATAGGGCTGTCAGTTATAACTTGTGTATCCCAAAGAGAGGGAGATCGGAGCAACATTGCAGCTGTGCTATGAAAGTAACAAAAGTTACCCATGAATTTGCACCCAGGTTTTGCTCAGACTTCATCCTCATGAAATAACAATGCAAAGCACACTATGCACCATATAACTTTTGCTCCTATGGACATGGTAATCTTCAATGTTTGTTTGGCTTTACTACAGACCATTCGAGTGCATCGGTTGGAGGATCTAATGGGTTTCATGGCTGATAACATATTTGTCATACATCTTGTGCGGGATCCTCGTAGTATGATGCGATCATGGACAGAGATGCCACACAGTACCTTACTGCGAGGACTCAACAAGTATAGCAAAGTTAGCTACTACTGTGATGACATCACAGCTGACTTGGCCTTCAGGCCTCAGATCCTATCAACTCCGCTCAGTAGGTTCTACTACCTCCTCAGATATGAGGATTTGGTCTTTGAGCCTGAATATCATATCCACTCTCTTTTTGATGCCATAGGAATCTCCATCTCTGCTAAGGTGGGTACAACTGGGCAGATGTTACCTTGTTGGTTGATAAAAAAATCGATAAAGGATACATGTTCATTGGGTATTATCACCAAATGATAATGTTCACCATGTATGGTCATATCAGACAAAATGCATTTTTGTAATTTTGTAATTTTGCTTATTAGTTTGTGATATTTTTGCTGGTTGACCACCAGTAGCTGCTGACCATTCACCAATAACATGAAAAGGTCAGTTTAATTTTACAAATATTTACTATAATTTGTGATATGTTGTTTTGGTGGACAATTTTTTTCTCAATCATCAGCATTCTTAATATCACCACGAAAGTGTTACAATGTTCAGTACACAAGTCATCAAGAGATGAACCAATTTTGAACTTGGTAGGAGGAGTTGAAACAAAATATACTTGTGAATGCAAAGGTCCCTGTACAAAGTAATACATTCCTGCAAAAATGCAGAGAGGGAGAAAGAGAGAGGGAGGGAGAGAGAGAGAGAGAGAGAGAGAGAGACAGACAGACAGACAGACAGACAGACAGACAGACAGACAGACAGACAGACAGACAGACAGAGGAGAGAGAGA
>JAAUYI010031758.1_pt1 | contig 10072 bp, 8 predicted proteins | sample 7278041 | NCBI WGS metagenome assembly JAAUYI01 (sample SAMN14350216, study PRJNA611818) | marine sediment metagenome | isolation source: surface marine sediment (0.6m) | place: French Polynesia: Moorea | collected 2018-08
CCGCGCCGGTGGCTTGACGCGACGATCACGCAGCCGGTCGCGCACACGTTGCCGTTGCTCCGGCGTCATGTTGCGCCACTTGTCCCTGAGCATGCGCCGCTGGTCCTGGCGCAGCTGGCGGAAGCGGGTGAAGTTGTCGCGAATTCGGGCGCGCTCCGCCGCCGGCAGGTCGCGGAAGATCTTGTAGCGCTCCAGGATCAGCTCACGCCGGTCGGTCGACAGATCGCGCCACTGCTTGAAACGCTGCTGCGCTGCGCGCCTCTGGTCGGGCGACATCGTGACCCAGCGCTCGGCGCCGGATGACAGACGCTGCTGTCGCTCCGCCGTCAGCGTATCCCAGCTGTCGGCATAGCGGTTCAGCACCTGTTGCTGCTCGGCGCTCAAGTCTCCCCATTCGACGCCGTCGGCCTGCGCGAACGCCGCGTTGCCAAGGAACATCAGGACCAGCAGTAATCCGAATCTAGCTCGCATCGTCTTTCTCCATCGATTCTTCGCCGTCGGGCGCGGGATCGATCCGCTCGTCGGAATCCGCTGTGACCGGCTCGTCGAAAATCAGCCAGTCCTCGTCGGACTCTTCCCACATGCCGAGGTACTCGAGGAACTCCATGTCGGGTGCCTCATCCGCGGCCAGCGCCACGCTGGCGCCTGCCATCAGCAGCCACAGCGCGCCTGTTTTCCTAGCCGACATTACCGTTCGTTTCGAGGTCGGCCATTTCCATCCAGCTGTAGAACTCGAGCTCTTCCAGCATCTCCAGGCTGTCTTCGCCGGTCAGGATTTCGAAGTCCGTGACGGCGGCGTCGAAATCCGGCTCAGCGACGTCCGGCCCGTTCATCACCATGACGGTGACGACGGCCGCCGCAGCCACGCCGGCTGCAGGTGCCCACCGCAACCACTGCGCGCTGCTTTTGCTTTTCCCGAGCTCGGCCAGTGCCGCCTGGCGGCGCTGGTTGAGCTGGGACAGCGTGGCCGCATCGAGACGCTCGACACTGTCGTCGAACGCGGCTTTCGCCTGCTCTGCCAGCTTGTCGTCGTCCATTGGCTCATTCATGCCAGTGCTCTCCCAGTTTTTCCCGCAACGTGTGCACGGCGCGGGAATAGTGCGTTTTGACGCTGCCCGGGCTGACGCCCATCGCAGTCGCCGTGCCAGCGACATCGAGGCCCTCAAACGTACGCAGCATGAAAGCCTCTCGCTGGCGCGCCGGCAAATCGCCGACGGCAATCTCGAGCTCGGCCATCGCCTCGCCGGTCTCGAGATGTTGCTCCGGCGTGCGCCCGCCGGGATCCGGCGCCTGCGCGACCGGATCGTAGTCGTCTTCCGCGTCCTTGCTGCGACCGAACCAGGTCATGACGCGGTTGCGGACCGCCTGGCGACGATGCCAGTCGCGAATACCGTTCTGCAGGATACGGTAGAACAACGGCGTCCATTCCGTCTCGTCGCGATCCGCATAATTGCGCACGAGCTTGATCATCGCGTCCTGCACGACGTCCAGCGCCTCATCGCGGTCGCGAAGCGCGATCTCCGCGAAGCGCAAAGCACGACGCTCCACGCCGGCCAGGAACTGGTTGAGTTGCCGTTCGCGCTGCAACGTGCCTGCCCTCGTCGACTGATCGCGACTGCACGATACCGCAAAAACGCCAGCGTGAGCGCTCATCTGCGATCGCCCCGGGTCCGCATTGTCGTCAGTACCATCTGCGTTGTCCTCTTGACTCCATGACGAGGTGATCTAACGTGTCTGCCCTGAATTAACGTCTGACGCAGGTTGCGGTTGACAGCAGAAACGAGCGCCTTGCGCGTTATGTCACATCGCGGCGCAGACCAGCCCAAGCCACTGAATTGCAAAGACTAGTCGTAACGAGCGAGCCGATCCTGAAGGTCGCAGTGGATGTGCCGTTGGCGCATCTGTTCGACTACCTGCCACCGGCCGGCACGTCGCTGCCCGTTATCGGCGCGCGCGTGCTGGTGCCATTCGGGCGTCGACAGCAGTGCGGCGTGGTCATGGACGTCGTTGCCCACAGCGAACTGCCGAAGTCGAAGCTGAAGCGTGCGTCGCGGCTGCTCGACCGCTCGGCCATTCTCGGTGACGCCGACCTGAAGCTGATTCGCTTCACCGCCGACTACTATCACCACCCGATTGGCGAGGTTGCCGCAACGGCGTTGCCGGCACTGCTCCGCCAGGGCAAGGCGCTCTACCCGGTGGTGGAGTGCGTCGCGGCCACGGATGTGGCAAAGAGCATCGACGTCGAGGCTCTCGCAAAACGTGCGCGACGACAGGGCGAGCTGCTGCAACTGCTGCTGGATGCCGGCGCGGGCGGCATGGACGTCGACACGTTGCGCGAAATCATGCCCACATGGCGCCAGGCGGCAAAGGGCCTGTTCGCGAAAGACCTGATCCAGCGCTTCGAAACCCGCGGCGACGACGCGTCGCCGTCGCCACAGAAGCCTGTCCTCAGACCCGGGCCGGAACTGAACGCCGAGCAGGCGCGTGCCGTCTGGTCCGTGCGCGCTACCGAGGGATTCCAGGCCTTTGTACTCGACGGCATCACCGGCAGCGGCAAAACCGAGGTGTATCTCAAGCTGATCGAGCAGCAGCTCGAGGCAGGGCGCCAGGTGCTGATCCTGGTGCCGGAGATCGGGCTGACGCCACAGCTTGTCAGCCGGCTGACGGACAGGCTCGGCATCCAGCCGGCGCTATTGCACTCGGGCCTGACCAACCTCGAACGCCTGGCGGCCTGGCGACATGCGCGCTCGGGCGATGCGAAACTGGTCGTCGGCACGCGCTCTGCGGTGTTCGCACCGTTGCCCGGTGCCGGCCTGATCATCGTCGACGAAGAACACGACGCTTCCTTCAAGCAACAGGAAGGACTCCGTTACTCGGCACGCGACCTGGCTATCGTCCGTGCGAAGCACCTCGACGTGCCGATCCTGCTCGGCTCGGCGACGCCGACGCTGGAGATGCTGCATCACTGTCGGCACGGGCAATACGAACACCTGAAGCTGCCCCGTCGGGCCGGCGCGGCGGAACCGCCGTCGATACGACTGGTGGACCTGCTCAAAAGCCACGTCAGCGACGGACTCAGCGAGCCGCTCGCGGAGTCGGTCGCGCGCCACCTTGCCGACGGCGGCCAGGCGCTGTTGTTCCTGAACCGGCGCGGCTTTGCACCGACGCTGATCTGTACCGCGTGCGGGCATGTCGCCGAATGCGAGCGCTGTGACTCGCGCATGACCGTGCATGCGCAACAACGGGAACTGCGCTGCCATCACTGCGGCGCCGCGCGGCCACTCGATACGCAATGCTCGGAGTGCGGCGAGGCCGTGAAACCGCTCGGTGAAGGCACGGAACGACTCGAAGACGCGATCGCGCGGCGCTTCCCGGACCGTCGCGTGCAACGAATCGACAGCGACAGCACGCAGCGCAAAGGTGCCATGCACGCGGCACTTGCAGCAGCCACGGCGGGCGATGCGGACATCCTCGTCGGCACACAGATGTTGTCGAAGGGGCACCACTTTCCGAAGCTGTCGCTCGTCGGTGTCGTCAACGCAGACCAGGGACTGTTCGGCACCGATTTCAGGAGCGATGAACGCCTTGCACAGTCGATCGTGCAGGTCGCCGGTCGCGCAGGGCGCGAATCGAAGCCGGGCGAAGTCATCATCCAGACCGCCTTCGCCGCACATCCGTTCTGGCAGCGCCTGATCGACGGCGGCTATTCGACGGTCGCCGATCAGGCCCTCGAAGAACGCGAAGCCGCTCACTGGCCGCCATTCTCGCGACTCGCACTGCTGCGTGCTGCTGCGCACAAGCGCGACGACGCGTTCAGGCTCTTGAACATCGCTCGCGACCTCGCCGCCAACCTCGATCCGGAGCACCTGCGTGTCCTCGGACCGGTCGACGCACCGATGGCACGCCGCGCCGGGCGCTACCGCGCCCAGCTCCTGCTGCAGAGCATCGACCGCCAGCCGCTGCACCGGGCGCTCAAGATGCTGCGCACGACCCTCGAGGGCGAGCCGGCGGCCCGCCGCGTGCGCTGGTCGATCGACGTGGACCCGATTGAGCTGTTCTGAGCGCCCCGCCGCTTGCGCATGGCTTGCGCGATGCCTGTAGAATTGCCGCCTCGCCGAACGAACCCCTGTCTCAAATGAAAGCCATCATCGCAGAGCTGCTGGATGCGGCCGTCGCACGCCTGACCGATCTTTCGGACGTGATCGGTGACCTGTCCGCGATCGAAACGATCGAGCGGACCCGCGACCCGAGTCATGGCCACTTTGCCAGCAATCTCGCGATGCGACTCGCCAAGCCGGCGCGGCGCAGCCCGCGTGACCTTGCCGCGGCGATCGTCGAACAGCTCCCCGACAGCGACGCGGTGGACGGTGTCGAGATCGCCGGCCCGGGCTTCATCAATTTCCGCATGAGCCCGGTTGCGTTTCACGATGAACTCGGGCGCATGCTCGAACGCGGCGATGACTACGGACGGCTGCCCCCGAAGGCGTCCCCCAGGATCCTGCTGGAGTTCGTCTCGGCAAACCCGACCGGCCCGCTGCACGTCGGCCACGGCCGCCTCGCGGCTTTTGGCGCCACGGTCGGCAACGTGCTCGAGGCGACCGGCCATTCGGTGCATCGCGAGTACTACGTCAACGATGCCGGCCGCCAGATCGACATTCTCGGCGCCAGCGTCTGGCTGCGCTGGCTCGAAGCCAACGGTACGACCGTCGACTTCCCGGGCGCCGGATACCAGGGCGATTACATCCGCGATGTCGCGGCGTCACTCAACGCGGACGGCCTCGAGGCCTTCGATGCGGCAACGGTGCTCGACGGTTTGCCGGCGGACGGCGAACCGGACCTGGATGCGGACACCGCTGAAGAACGCGCGGTCAAGAAGGCGGCCAGGGAAAGCTACGTTGGCGCACTGATCGAACGCGCGAAGAGCCTGCTCGGCGACGATGGCTTCGATCGCGTCCGGCAGCATTCCGTCGACGCGATCCGTGGCGACATCGAGCAAGACCTCGGCGAATTCGGTGTCCGTTACGATCGCTGGTTCTCCGAGCTGAGCCTGACTCGCTCCGATCGTATCGATGCCGCGCTCGAGGTGCTCGAAGAGCGCGACATGCTGTACGAAAAAGACGGCGCGACGTGGTTCCGGGCAAGCGACTTCGGCGACGAGAAAGACCGCGTCGTCGTGCGTGACAACGGCGCCAGGACTTACTTCGCATCCGACATCGCCTACCACTTCGACAAACGCGAGCGTGGCTTCGACCACCTGATCGACGTTCTCGGCGCTGATCACCACGGCTACGTGCCGCGTGTCAAAGCCGGCCTCGAGGCGATGGGTTACAAGGGCGATGACCTCGAAGTCGAGCTCGTGCAGTTCGTCGCTCTGTTCCGTGCCGGCGAGAAACAGTCGATGTCGACGAGAAGCGGTGAGTTCGTCACCTTGCGACAGCTGCGCGAGGAAGTCGGCAACGATGCCGCGCGGTTCTATTACGTGATGCGTTCGAACGACCAGCATCTCGACTTCGACCTGGAGCTCGCCAAGAGTCGCTCGAACGACAACCCGGTGTATTACATTCAATATGCGCACGCGCGCATTGCCAGCGTATTCCGGCAACTGGCGGAAAAATCGCTTGAGTGGGATGCGGCAGCCGGTCGCGAACAGCTCGAGCGGTTGGTCGAACCGCAGGAAAAGGCGTTGATGTCGACATTGAGTCGATATCCCGAGGTCATTGAGCTCGCTTCCTCGAATCTCGCGCCTCAGCACCTCGTGCATTACCTGCGTGACCTTGCAAACGATTTCCACACTTATTACAACGCGCATGTGTTCATCGTCGACGATGCCGCATTGCGCGATGCGCGGCTGACCTTGTGCGCAGCGACGCGGGTTGTGATCGCCAACGGACTCGGGATACTGGGCGTGTCGGCGCCTGATTCGATGTAAGCATGGCGAAAAAGAAACGAAAGAAGCGGAAGACAACGCGTAAGCGAAACGACGATTACCCGGGGTGGGTATGGATGTTGTTTGGCCTTGCGATCGGTCTGTCGGTCGCCGTCGCCATCTACGTCAAGGACCGGCCCGCGCCCGTGACGGTCGTTAATCAGCCGGAAACCGACCGCCAGACGGCGACGGCACCAGCACCAGCGCCGGCGCTCGACGACAATCGCGAATACCCGAAGCCCGCGGCCACGACGAAGACCGAGGAACGTTTCGCCTTCTACGAGATGCTCAAGAAGATGGAAGTTGTCGTCGATGCATCCCCGCGCGAGGCAAAGGTGGACAACGCGCCGCAGGCCGTCGTCGAGCCGGGCTCGTACATGCTGCAGGCGGGCTCGTTCAGCACCAACGCCGATGCGGACCGCCGGCGCGCGGAACTGGCCATGCAGGGCATCGAGTCACACGTCCACAAAGCCGACGTCCACGGCAAAACCTACCACCGTGTGTACATCGGGCCGCTGGACGACCTCGATGAACTGAACATGATCCGCTCGCGCCTGCGTGCCGCCCGGATCGACGTGCTGCGCTACCGCCTTGCTGACTGAGTCGAGACCGCTCGTTCTCATCGCGTTGCTGGCCCTCGCGGCCGGCTGCGCCACGGTCGAGCCGCAACCGGCGCCGACGCCGGAACCCCCGACTGAGGTCAGCGAGCCTGAACCTGCCCCGAAGCCCGTCGAGCCCGCACGCCCGGTGCTGATCAGTTTCGCTGCGGTCGGCGACATGATGATCGGCACCGATTTCCCGGAGAACCACCTGCCGGATGACGACGGCGTGAGCTTCCTGGCCGATGTCGCGCCCATCCTGTCGAGCGTCGACGTTGCGTTCGGCAACCTCGAAGGTGTGCTCGTCGACGGCGGTGAGCCGGCCAAGAAATGCAGCAACCCGAAAGCCTGTTACCTGTTCCGCTCGCCGACTCGCTATGCCCGGCATTACCGGGATGCCGGCTTCGACGTACTGAGCCTCGCCAATAACCATGCGCGTGACTTCGGCGAGGAAGGGCGCACGGAAACGATGCAGGCTCTCGATGCCGTCGGCATTCATCACTCGGGCCGCGAAGGCGAGTTTGCGAGTTTCGAGGTCGAGGGCGTGCGCATCGCAATGCTGGCCTACGCGGTCACGAAAGACTCGAACATGTTGCTCGACTACGAACTGTCGGAGCAGACCGTACGCGAGTATGCAGAAACACACGACATCGTGATCGTGTCGTTTCACGGCGGGGCCGAAGGCCAGGACGTCACCCGCATCCCGTTCGCAGAGGAAGAGTATTACAACGAACCACGCGGCGACGTCGTGCGGTTTGCACGCATGGTCGTCGATGCCGGCGCCGACCTGGTGCTGGGACACGGGCCGCACGTCGTTCGTGCGATGGAACGTTACAACGACCGGCTGATCGCCTACAGCCTGGGAAACTTCGCGACCTACTACGGCATCAGCGTCAACGGAATCAAGGGAATTGCGCCGATACTGATCGCGACGCTGGATGACGACGGACGTTTTATTCGCGGCGAGATCGTGTCGACGAGACAGATCCGGCCAGCCGGCCCGTCCATCGACCCGGAACAACGCGCTTTGAATCTCGTCCGCGGATTGTCCGCCCAGGATTTTGGTGAGTCGGGCCTGACCTTTACACCGGACGGCGAGATCCGCATCGTCGAACGCCCGCCCGTCGAGCGTCGACAGTTCGAGGCTGACTCAATCAGCGAGTAGGCCGCATCGCGCGCCGGCTGCTTTCCGGATTCGTCGATCAGGGATCATAAACCCTGAAGGACTTCTCGACGATCACCCGGCCGGCCCTGGAAAGTTGGACAGTCCACGCTCCTGTTTTTGCCTCCCAGTCGTTATTAATCCTGACCAGGAAAGACTGGGGCTGACCGCTCGTAACCCCCCTGGTCCCCGTCATCTCTGTCCATACCTGGCCACTGTCCGGGTTTTGCATTTCGGGAAAGCTCCACCGGAAATCGTAATCGCCGGAACGGCCATCCGCTGCCAGCACCCTGATACCGAAGACAGTGCCAACGGTTGCCGGGACTTCGTCTGTCATCGTAAGGAGCTGCGGATCAGCGCGGTCTGACGTATAGATACCGAAGTCGACGATCTCGATTGAGTCCTGGCATTCGCTGCTTAGCCCCCTGATTTCGCTCACTGCCCACTTGTGCAATGTCGACAGTCCCATCACCTGCGCTTGGGTCAACTCCGATCGAACTTCATCCCTCGCGTTGGGGGCAAGTGCATCAGGCAATAACAACCAGCGATCGTCTTCTTTCACGAGATACATGGCATCGGGGTCTGCGTGTTTCTTGCCGTACTTCATTGTCTGATTGACGATGACCGCTGCCACGTCCGTTAGCTCTTTGCCGCAGACAACGTCCCAGTCCAGTTGCTCGTCTTCGACTTTCTGGGCGACTTTTTCAAGCAGCTTCAACCAGTCCGCCCTGCTGCTCTCCATGACGGGAATTCTGAAGAACAAGGGGTCCATCATGCCAACATCGCCCGCTCTCAATCCCTGATAGAACTTGGTCACAACGGCGACGGCACCGGTCGCAGGTTGATTCGCGGCGTGGGACAAACCACCGAGGCACAGAACCACAAGGAACAGTGCATAGCGCTTCATGGGCCCGCTCTTCGATCGTATTCGAAGCCATACACGCTAGTGAATGATGCGCCGGCACGCAAGGTGCTTACTGCTATGTGCCGGCCGAAATCGCTTATTGGCGACGGGCAACCTAGTCCGGACCAAGTGACGCAAGCAGGTCTTCCGCGATCCGGGTCTTGCCGTGGTCAGGCCCGAACCCCGCCCGAAGTGCGATGACCGCCGAGCCTAGATCTGCTCTTGCGGCATCAATCTCCTTCAGGCCAAGGCGTGCCTCGCCACGCAGGAGCAAACAGCGGCCGACGTTGCTACTCGATTCAGCATCCCGTGCGGCGCCAAGAGCGAGATCGAAGGCATCAGACGCATATCGTTCCGCGGCTGCGTGATTGTTGGCGGCAATTGCTGTGGCTGCGGCGATGCGCAGTGCAGCCTCCAGCGCCGTTGCGTCGCGTGCAGCCGGGTAGTTCATGCCCTCGAGAATGTCGTCAATCGCGGTCTTTGCCGCCGCTATTTCGCCACGTTCCAGCTGCGCTTCGACGCGTGACAGCGCGATGGTCACCAGCATGCGTTGCTGCGGCGCGGGCCCGTTACGATAGGCGTCTTCGGCGGGCACCAGGTATTCCTCGGCTTCCGCGTACCTGCCGAGCTTCAGCAAGGTTCGCCCGATCTGCATCTGATTGTGCGTCGTCCAGCGGACGTTGCCGGACGCCTCCGCGTCATCGAGCTCCTGCGTGAACAGCGACAATGCTTCGTCGTATCGACCCAGTTGCATCAGGCTGTTGCCGTAGTGATTTTTGCTGCCCACGAGCGGACGACCGAGCGTTTCGAGGCGTTCGAGCACAACTCGCTGCTCGCCAGCAGCCTCGTAAACCTCGCCGAGCCGGCTCAACACTGCCGCCTTGTTGAGCCTGTCGATCAAGTTGGCCGTTATGCCACCAAGCCCTATTCGATCGCGGATGTCGAGGGCCTCGTCGAGGTAAACCAACGCATCCGCCGGTCGCCCCGAATTGAAATAGTGCTCGCCCAGGTCGTTGAGAATTGTTGCCCGGACCGCCTGCGGATTCACCGGGTTGTCGGCGATCAGGTCGAGCGTCCGATTCAGTGTTGCAATCGCCAGCTCGCGATCACCGTCGGCCGCCTGCAAGCGCGCCAGGGATCGCAGGCAGGCTACAGACTCGCCAGACGACTGCGGGCGAATTCGGTCGAGTATCTCTTGTCCTTCGTCGATGTCCGCGCGGGCCGATTCGCGATCCGAAAAGATGTCGTTGCGAGCGCGACTGCAGAGCATTGCGGACAGGGCCTGATCATCGCGATGCTGGCGGGCTATCTCGATGGCCCTGTCAAGCAACTCAATACGCTTGTCACGCTCGCCCAGGGCTCCATAGAAGCCGGAAACCTGGAACAACGTATTGGCCAGGAATCGCTCCTCCACGCCGTAGTTGCTTTCCAGCAAATCCACGCCGCGATCGAGCAACTCGAGCGTTGACAGCGGCTCGTCC
>JAAUYI010214665.1_pt1 | contig 10061 bp, 9 predicted proteins | sample 7278041 | NCBI WGS metagenome assembly JAAUYI01 (sample SAMN14350216, study PRJNA611818) | marine sediment metagenome | isolation source: surface marine sediment (0.6m) | place: French Polynesia: Moorea | collected 2018-08
CCAGAAAGAGACAAGAAAGGGAAACTGTCAAAGCCCCCCTCGCCGGAACAGTTTACAATGTCAAGGCAACCCAAGGACCTGTGCAGCCCGGTGAAGAGTTGCTGTCCATTCTGCCACAAGGTGAAGAATTATTGCTAGAAGTCAAGGTTCTCAACCGCGATATTGGTTTTATTCGGGAGGAGATGAGAGCAAAAGTGAAGATGGCTACTTTTCCCTTTCAGGAATTTGGTACCGTTGATGGCACAGTGGTGAAAGTCAGTCCTAATGCTATTAAAGACGAAAAGTTAGGTTTGGTTTTTCCTACTAGAATTCAGCTACACCAAAACTCCTTGCAGGTGAGGGGTCGAACAGTGACCTTTACTCCTGGCATGGCGGCTACTGGAGAAATTGTCACGCGGAGAAAATCAATTCTGACTTTCTTGATTGAGCCTGTCACTCGTCGGTTTAGCGAGGCATTTTCGGTGAGGTAAGCGAAGATAAACTCAGTAGCGATTGTCTTAAATGTCAAGTGCGATCGTACGTAGCAACTCACCGTTCGCTCATTAAAAAAATGAGTTGTTTTATTTATTGAGCAAACAATAATCTATACATGGCTTTCAGCCATTTAAGAGAAAACAGAGTGGTGATTTAAAGCGATCGCTTATTGAACAGAAGGATCGGGGTTTGAAATCTTCAAATTGCGATCGCAATTTGAAGATTTCCTCTGACTTCCCCTCTCTAAATCTTCTTAAATCATTACTCCATAAAGGTTTTCGTCATTTTAATTCTGAATAGCTCAGAAAGAGCGAGCGAACCGTGAGTAGCAATTGTCTAAACAGAAAATGTAGAATGATGATGCACCTTGGTTGATTAAGCAATGAGTTTAGATTTACAAGAACGATATTTGACGGATGCTGATGGCAAACGTATTGCCGTTGTCATCGATATTGAAACTTACCAACAGCTGCTTGAGCAACTTGATGAACTATATTGCATCAAAGGATATGAACAAGCAGTTATCGAGACTGAGCCAGAAATCACCTCCGGTGACTATCTCACCCTAGACCAATATCTTGCTAGTCGTGAAAGAAACAGTCAGTGAGTTATCGGATAATTGTCCCAAAAACTGTCCAGAAGCAGATAAATAAGCTGCCTAATACAATCCAAGCGCGTGTGATTGAAAGTTTGCTTAGCCTGAAAGAAACTCCCAGACCCTCGAATTCACTGAAGATGAAGAATAGCCAAGGCTACCGTTTGAGAGTAGGTGATTATAGAGTTTTATATGATATTGATGACAAAACTCAGACCATGACTTTAAGGCGTGTTGGACATCGGCGAGATATCTACCGCGAGAAGTAGAGAATAGGGCGATCGCTTGTCCGTAGTGTGATCGCGAGAACTCAAGCTATGTTAATGATAATTGAAGGAAAAGTGAAAAGGGTCAGGTTTCCCTTTCAGGAATTTTGGCACGGTTGATGGCACCGTAGTGAAAGTCAGTCCTAATGCTATTAAAGACGAAAAGTTAGGTTTAGTTTTTCCTACTAGAATTCAACTACACCAAAACTCCTTGCAGGTGAGGGGTCGAGAAGTGACTTTTACCCCTGGCATGGCAGCTACTGGAGAGATTGTGACTCGTAGAAAGTCAATTCTGACGTTCTTAATTGAGCCTGTAACGCGCCGGTTTAGCGAGGCATTTTCGGTGAGGTAAAACTGCAAATTTAGTATCGATCGACCTCCACTGGTTCGGACTCAATTACTTTTGTTTGCTCGCCAATCTGATAAGTGACAACTGCCTTCACTTTATCTCGTCCGATATACCCAGTTTTGTTGGTCAAGTCAAAGCTAATCTTGGAATTTTCCAACGGCTTTAAGTAAATCTCTTGTGGGGACTGGATAAATGGTTGCAATGTATCATCGGAAGCATTGCGAATTTCAATGTTTTTAATAGTTACTATCGCATTTTCTTCTTTTGCATTCTCAAGGCGGATAAATACAGTAGCAAATCCGATATCTCGGTTTAGCTGAGGAGGAACTCCGTCAGGAGGCGTTATTGTCTCTCTAGCTAGAAGTGTTACGCTCTTAATGAAGATATCTTTTGCCGAAAGCATAATCGTTTCAACGACTGAAAATAATGGCAAATTATTAGTTTGTAAGAAAAAAGCTGGACTACAGGTTATGTTTTTCGTCAGAGCCAATAGAACTAATATTTCGATCATAATTAAACACTCCCACAACTTACTCTCAAAGAGCTTTTTGTAAAGAGGTGACTGTGGGAGTTTCATCTCAGCCCCTCTTTACTAATCTTTCTAGCTAATTGAATGAACCCAGCCCCCGAATTTGTTGTTCATTTCTGTCCAGTTCAAGTTTTCAGTGTAGTATGAACCCCACGGATTATAGATTGTAAACTCTTGAGTAATAGAGTCATAATCGACAACGGTATAAGCATGTCCTCCACCACTGAGATAAATTACCTCACCATTATTAAAGGCGTTTAAGAATGAATCGAAGTCATTTAGACTCATATATCCACTGGTATCAAGAGATGTTATATGGCTGATGGATACAGCCCAACCCCATCCTATTCCTTCGTAGGAATTAGTGCCGTCCTGACCAATCCAGCCAGACTCGTTGATTTGAGCGTAGGCTTTTTCAACCAAAGCAGCCCACAATTCATTATCAGACTCGTTGTAAGAGCCACCACCCCAATCAGCATAAACTCGGTTTCCAGACGACCAGGTTGGCAAATACCTATCTACTGTGACGTAGTCAGCTACACTATTGTTGTAGAAACGAACAGTATAGGTATTATCACCATTATCGATGAACATGCTATCAATTACGTCAGGCATTTGACTGGCTGTTCCTGCTAAAGGTGCTAGGAAGTAGCAATCAGCGCAACTACCTTGGCTGACATCGTTTTCGCTAATGCCATCTTGGAAGAGAGAACCATTGACAAATCGATAAGTAGCAGAACTAGAAGCTGTTGGACGATCGAGTCCTAAAAACCACTTGCCAACTAATTTTTCCATATGTTCGTCACTAGCACCAGCATACAAGTTGCCCAAGGATTCATGGGTTTGACCGCCACCAGTCCACCATTGGTTAGCGCGATCGCCGTTAACGAGTTTGTCTGACAAATTGTGGACATACTCTGGCATCAAGGACTGGCGATCGCTAACTAATGTCCGTAAGTCTGTAAGCTCAGTGCTGTCAATTACACTATAGTCTTTCGCATCTCGGAAAATCGAGATCATTTCATTGCGACTGAGTTGACCATCTAAACCAGAATCCCTTGCCAAACTGGTTATTTCTGGATCTGATAAGTTATCGCGATACCAGTCGCTGACCCTGATAGTATAGCTACCTGTTTCATTATTTTCATAACTTGTAGCTCGCAAGATGTAGTCAATACCGTCTTCTACAGTGAAAGTAAGTTCTGAGTTGAGATAGAATGGCTCTTCTCCACTGTCATTGTTATAGGTGATGACTTGTCCTGTATCCCCATTGACTAATTGCAAGTATGGATCGAATTGCAGTCTAGTGTGATCTGCTGGATCGACATGGGCATTTAAGTTAAATGTCAATTCTTGATTGGGACGTATCAGCGAACCACTCAACAGATAGTCATCATAGAAGCGACCTGAACGAGTCTGGTTATCGCCATCACTGCTATCTAATACCCCTCTAGCCAAGACAGGTAAGGTTTCGTCGCTAATGATGAAATTAGTAGCTCCCCTGTCCTGTAGAGAATTGACAGAACTGCTGCGAGAAATATTACTACTCAACGATAGTTGGTCTCTGATTACCTCATCGATCGTACCCGAAGTTTCTAAGGATATCCCTGCTCCCGAGCGATAATTTGCCAAGTCAGGAATTATTTCATAGTTAGATTCTAATTTTTTTAAAGTTAACATTGTCCTGGGGCCTCCCTTACCAGTTAAGGATGGAGTAGAGCCTGCCTGAGCTTTTTCTTCACTGCTCAAACATCAATTTCGGTATGCCCCACCGTAGATCCACTTTAATTATAGTATTTTTAGATATATTTCAGTATAAACAGTTACATGATTTTAGTTGACGAATCAGCTCTCAGTTACTGCGATCGCTCAATAATTTGACTGCTATCAGACTTTTATAAAGAGTTGGTGAAGCTTGGTATAATTACTGATTTTTCAGTCGAGACAAGATATTCTTTTTATACAAAGAAATGGTACCGCTCCTGAGAAACACAGATAATAAAATCGATGACTAACATCTATAAAAAATTAGCTTTTGTCGCTGCTGGCACTTTTTTAAGCGTGGCTGCTTTAGACATTAAATCGGCTCAAGCTGCCTTCTCAGGATTCTACGCTCCGAGCAATTTTACCTTAACTAATACTAATGCCAACGGATTTGTAGATATAACTGGTGCGCCTTCATCGGTTACCCTGACTGGGGGCAATAATCTCTCTGGTACCTTCGGGACTACAGATTATACGACAACGGCATTTGGAGATGGTCAAGTTAGCTTCGATTGGGATTATTTGAGCTTTAATGCTTCACCAGAATTCGATCCTTTTGGATTTCTACTCAATGGTGATTTCACTCAATTAACCGATAATAATGGTCTGCTCAGTCAATTTGATGGCTTTACTACCTCGGTGCAGGAGGGCGATATTTTTGGCTGGCGAATTGCTACTATCGATAACGGGTTTGGGGCTGCTCAGACCACTATCTCGAACTTTGATGCTCCCGCTCCCGAGTTTTTTGACTATATATCGATGGAAGTCCCATTTCAGTTCGAGGATATTTCTGAGACAGGTACTCGGGTATTGGCGGGAGCGGACGATGCGACTGCATCAGCTGCCTTAGGTTTCACTTTTGACTTTTTTGGTACTGACTATACGGATGTTTCCTGGAGTCCTAATGGATTGATGACTTTTGGGGGCACCAACGGTCAATTCAGTAACGTCGATCTAACCACAACAGCTCCTTTCGGCGATTTCCCCAGTATCGCTCCTCTATGGGATGATTGGCAGTTCTTCTCTGAGGGAACTGATGCTACCTATTTCCAAACTTTAGGTACGCCAGGCGATCGAAGATTTGTTTTACAATGGAATATTGCCGAGGGATTTTCTGACTCCCCCAGCCCTGTTACTTTTCAGTCCACTCTTTTTGAAGGGAGCAACGAGATTTTATTCTCCTACCTCGATGTCGACTCTGGCGATTTTCGAGCTTTTGGTAGTGATGGAACAGTAGGTATTCGTAATAGTGGTGGTGAAGCAACAGGTGAAGTGGAGCAGTTTTCTTTCAATACGCCAGCCTTGAGAAACGAGCAATCTATTTTATTTAAGCAGGTTAAGCCTACGCCTGAGCCAAATTCTGTACTTGGTCTACTCGTTCTTGGTTTCCTTGGGATGAAATCTAGATTGAAGAGACAAAAGTAGCAACAGTTAGGTAGAACCTACAATGAAAAGTTTCTTAACTTCAACTGGCTCAGACTCAATCACATTTACCTGCTCGCCAATCTGATAAGTAACCACTGCTTTGACTTTACCTTCTCCAGAATAGCCAGTCTTATTGGTCAAATCAAAGGATATCTCCGAGCTTTCCAGAGGCTTTAAGCGAATCTCTTGGGGAGACTGGCTAAAAGGTTGCAATTTACTATCATCAGCATTGCGAATCTCAATATTTGTAATTGTTAGCGTAGCGTCTTCTTCCCGAAGATTTTCAAGACGGATAAAGACAACGGCAAAGCCAACATCTGGCTTTATGTGAGCAGGGACTGCTTCAGGAGCCATCCATTCCTCTCTGGCCATAAGCGTAATGCTTTGAATGGAAATAGCTGTTTTAGAGTTCATGGTAGTTTCAATAACTGGAGATATAGGCAAATTATTGGCAGGTGCAACAGGAACAGCCTTACAAGCTGTGCTGGTGGCTAGAGCCATTAGAACTAATAATAATCTGACCATAGTTGACCCCTTAGAAGAACTCAATTCAAGTTTTTGACACGACTTGGCAATTTTGGCTCCTGGTTAGTGAAGAATGGTCGTTTGAGCCTATGCCATAGGCACTGAAAGCCTAATTTTTTCGTGATTGGTCATTGAATTTTGCCAAGTCGTGTTTTTGAGATAAAATTGAGTTCGATACCCTCGTTATATCAAACTCACCCTAATACAAAGGTGAGGGAGAGAAGTTTTCCTCACTCACCTTTTAAGGTTTAACATCGGTCTCACAAAGAGACTATTGGCGATAACTCCTAGCTAGTTGAGTGACCCCATTGGTAGAAAAATTCCTTGATAAAAGACCAAGTGTAATGACCAGTCGATCCATAAGGATCGTAGATAGCAAAGTTACGAGTAGAAGAATTGTAGCCAACTACTGTGTAAACATGACGTTGAGTGTTGATAGACATAATGCGACCTTCATTATAGGCATTCAAAAAAGTATTGAAGTTATTGAGTGCTAGATGGTTAGTAGTGTTGCGTGCCGTAATTTGCTCGAGCGCAAGCAAAGCCGAACCATAATCGATTCCATGGTATTCGTTCTTGCCATTTTGACCAATCCAGTTCGACTCATTGATCTGAGCGTAGGCTTTCTCAGCCAAGGCTACCCACAGTTCGTTGTTAACGTTGGTGTTGTTGCCACCGCCCCAACCAGCGAAAACAGCATGTCCCGAACCATTAGTTGGTAAGTAACGATCTACCGTGACGTAGTCCGCTACGCCATTTCTGTAGAAGCGAACCGTCCAAGTATTATCACCGTTGTCGATGAACATACTTCCAATCTGACTTGGGCTGCGGAAAGCCGTTCCTGCTAACATTGCCAAGAAGTAGCAATCAGCTGGATTTGCTGGGTGTCCTCCTTGGCGGATATCCCAGTAGTTTGCTCCGCCTCGGAATAGAGATCCCCTGACAGGTCGATAGCCGTACACTATAGAACCGTTAGAGGATACAGCCGTTGGGCGATCGAGACCTAGGAACCACTTGCCAATCAGTCGCTCCATCTGAGTCGCACTGCTACCAGCAACTAGGTCACCTAAAGCTGTGCGCGTTGCTGCACCTCCAGTCCACCAATTGTTAGCAGGATCGCCGTAAACAGTCTTGTACGATAAGTTATACACGTAGCCTGGCATCGACACAGGACGAGGAGCATCAGGCAGTCCGACCACTAACGTCCGCAAATCCCTCAGTTCAGTGCCGCTGACAGAACCATAATCTTTAGTATCTCGAAGAATTCCAATCATGTCATTGCGACTTAGTTGTCCATCCCGAGCAAACTGACGTGCCAAACCGATAATTCCCGGATCGCTCAGATGTCGACTATACCAATCTCCAGTCGAGGTACTCAAATAGTACCTGGTATTTCCACTGTACTGATGGACTTGGACAAAGTAGTTGCCTCCCCTGAGAAATCGGCTAATCCATTCTGAGTTGTTGCTCCCGCGAGTAGAACTGACCAGAACGTCACCCGAATCGACAATGCGATTACCGTTAGCATCCCGAATCAGTCGCAGATCACTATCTTTGCTCAGTCCCGCTAAGGTCAGGTTGACGCTGCGATTGCTACCGAGGCGAAAGCGGAAAACATCAGAGGTATTAGTATTACCAACCAGTCCTGTGAAGGTGCGAGTACCATTGAGGGTACCGATGTTGGTTTCAATGGGCAGCAAGTTGCTGGCTCGCTGACTAGATACTCCACTGGTAGGTGTAGCCGATAGGTGCAGACTGTAGCGAACCCAGTCGGAGCTACCTAGAGCGTAACGCTCGACCTTAGCAAAGTAGGTACCCGAGCCAGCCCGATAGTTAATTGAGTCATCCCTGTTACTTCCACGACGGGAATTTTTGAGCTGTCGGTCGGGAGCATCGAGGATACCATTACGGTTACTGTCTTGATACAGTCTTAGATCGGCATCATCACCAGCACTGATATTATGCAGGTTCAGATTGATGCTGCGGGTACCAATAATTCTGAACTTGAAAACATCAGTAGGATCTCTCGGAGTAACAGAGTAGTTGTTGCGCTTGATAGGAGAGCTAGAGAGATTTCCCAGATTATAAGTCCCCCCATCTGGTATGGCACTTGGAGTAGAACTGGCTCTTGAGAGGTTCAGTTTTACTGGGTCGACTAGTTCCGACCTGACTCCTGAATTTGATACTGACGGCTCTAATGCTAGTGAGGATGTATCAAAAACATCGGTTGAGAATACTTGTGATTTTTTTTCTATAGTACTTATCATTTTTGGGGTCTCCACTACTTAATAGAAAGTGAGAATTTGTAGAGTCCTTCGACTCACTCCTGAAGCTGAAATTTCGGTGTACCCCACCTTTGACTCTATTTATATTTTAAAAAAATATAATATTATATCATTCATAAGGCAATATAACTGTAATATTTTTTACAAAAAGCTATAATTAACCTCGCTAAGCCATAAAGCCAATCTGGCTTCGGCAATTGCAGCAACCAGATTTTGCCCAAGACTCACCCTCGGCTAATACACAGTGACTACTCCCGCGATAGAGGCGATCGCTTTTCGACAAATTAGGTATACTTCTTTTTATGAAGCGACTGAGAGTAACTATCTCTCAGTCAAGTTCAATTACCTATTAAACCAACGCTAGGTGTCGGTATATTTGTTTAGGTAATAGTATATTGGAAACCATTACGGAGACTAGCCACTAACTCATCCCAAGTTTTATGTTGATAACTTCCAAAAGGATCGTAGAGATTGAATTTCTTGGTAGAGGAGTCATAGCCGATAATGGCATAGTGATGGGGACCAAGCTCAACACTAACTAAGTTGTCAGAATTGACAAGTTGAATCAAGTCATTTTTTGTGAAAGAGCCTGCATTAATATCATCCTTATCTTCGATCTTGGCATCAAATCCCATAATATGTTCCATTGCCTCAGATGCTTTTCTCGCTGTATTAGGATTTCCGAAGTTTGAGCCAATTCCTTTATCTTTCAAGTAAGAGTTATGATCCTCGCCTTTCTTGAGCCATCCAGACTCATTCACTTGAGCATAAGCTTTTTCAGCTAAAGCAACCCACAGTTTGTTGTTAGAGTTACTGTGGTCACCACCACCCCAGCCGGCATAAACAGCTTTCCCACCTCTGGTCGGTAGTTGCTTGTTCACGGTGACATACTCTGGCCAGTATCTTCCCCCACTCTTGCGATAAAAGCGAACTGTAAAGGTGCCATCACCGTTGTCGATAAACATATTAAACGGAGGATTTTGAATCACGTAAGGTTTATCAACCGCAGCTGAAGCTAGAGTTGCTAGAAAGTAGCAATCACGAGCACTACTACCCTGTTTGATATCGCTAGCATTAATACCTTCTCCGAAGAGAGAACCATTAACAAATTGATAGCTCGTATTCGCTACAGGGAGATCTTTTCCTAAGAACCACTTGCCAATCAGTTTTTCCATATGAGCATCGCTGCTGCCTGCGCGTAAGTCGCCCAAGGTTTGATGTGTTGCTGCGCCACCAGTCCACCACTGGTTAGCTGGATCGCTGTAGACGACCTTGTACGATAGATTATATACATAGTCTCGCATCAAGGAAAAATAGCGGGCACCACCTACTAATCTCCTTAGGTCTGTCAACTCAGTGCTGCTGACTGAACCATCGTCTTTAGTATCCCTGAGGATGGCGATCGTCTCATTGCGACTCAGATATCCATCAAGAGCATACTGACGCGTTAAGCGGGTAACCCCTGGATCTCGCAAATTTTGCCCGATCCAATCATTGAACGACATTGAAGTAGAAACGTATGCTCCCGCCCAGCCAAAACCAACAATGTCAGCTTTGCCGTCACCATTGACATCGGTCATTATCCTGGGATGTTTGTCTACTCGCCAACCGTCGTTGTATCCAAAAGCCGTCGACCACAAGCGCGGTCTAGTAAATCCGTTACCAGTGGAGGTAGAAACGTATGGTCCCGCATCGCCAAAACCAACAATGTCGGCTTAGCCGTCACCATTGACATCGGCCATTATCCTGGGATGCTTGTCTACTCGCCAACTAGGCGAATTATAACCAAAAGCATTGACCCACAAGCGTGGTCTCGTAAATCCGTTACCAGTGGAGGTAGAAACGTAGG
>JAAUYI010139956.1_pt1 | contig 10059 bp, 7 predicted proteins | sample 7278041 | NCBI WGS metagenome assembly JAAUYI01 (sample SAMN14350216, study PRJNA611818) | marine sediment metagenome | isolation source: surface marine sediment (0.6m) | place: French Polynesia: Moorea | collected 2018-08
AATTCATTACCGATGCCGTCCTACCAGTTCCTCATTGATCCCACTTGCGATCAGATGAATCAAATTGTCGCCCTTTATCAGGAGGCCCGATGGTGGTCTTCCCAAAGCGACAACCACGATTTAGTCAAGCGTATCATCAAGGGCAGTCACTGTTTTTGTGTCGCCTGGGCCCGAAAAAGAATTGTGGGGATGGGGCGCTCTATCAGTGATGGCGTCAGTGATGCCTATATCCAGGATGTTGTCGTCTCAGAATCATTCAGAGGGCTGGGAATCGGCACCCACATCGTTCGATATATGATTCAAAAATTGGAGGCTGACGGTATCCTATGGATCGGTCTGATTGCAGAGCAGGGGGCGGCTGGCTTTTACCGACCCCTTGGTTTTAACACCATGCCCAATTCCACACCGATGCTGAGACTGAGACAGGTAGAATGACACTATCCCCTTTAACCCCTGAAGATTATCCGGTTTACAAATCCTATTTTACGCATCAGCCCTATCACCTGTGCACTTACTCGCTTTCATCTATTATTGCGTGGCAGAATTCAAACTATCAGGCATTGGCCGGTATTTGGAAGGATCGTCTGATCATTTCAGCCGAATTTCAAACCACGCCCTCCAAACGTCATCTCATCTTACCCATTGCACCTGCGAGTCAATTCCCACCGGAACGATTGGCCAAAATTGCACTTGAACTGGGCTACCCAGAATATTGGTTTGTCCCTGAATGCTATCTGGATACCCATACGCGTCAGGCGGTGGGAACCTATTTTGAGATTGAGCATCATGCCGGCTATGATGATTACATCTATTTGACCCGCGACCTGGCTGAACTGAATGGAAACACCTATTCAAAGAAGCGAAATTTGATCAATCAGTTTCAACGCCAATATATTTCGAAGAAACGCGTGACGCTAGCCCCCATTACCCCGCATGATGTGGAAGCATGCATCGATTTTCTGGAAAAATGGTGTGAACAACGCGATTGCGATGCCAATCCCAATGAAGATCTGGCCTGCGAAAAATTGGCAGCGATCAACACCTTGATCAATATTCAGCGCTATGAGGTCAAAAGTTTGCTGTTGCGCATCGATGGCAAGGTCAGTGCTTTCGGGATTTCGGCTTTTTTAACCCCAGAGATGGCGACCTTACAGTATGAAAAAGCCTTTCCTGACATCAAAGGACTCTACCAATATTTTGATCAACAATGCGCCCGGCGATTATTCAATGGCTATGCTTATATCAACAAGGAGAGTGATATGGGAAGTGAGGGCTTGGTAAAGGCGAAAAGGTCCTATTATCCCGTCCATATGGTGAAATCCTATCGATTGATCCTCAGGTAGACGCAACTATGGTCTGGAAAATGCCCGTAGTGAATCCTCGCCACTGATTCCAAAAAGAAATTTTCCATTTTTAATTACTATTTTGAATGCTTAGCAGCTTTTATAGGCGTACTGACCACCAGGGCTGATGCATCATCGCCATGGTGAATGTCTATTTTAAACGCCGCTTTGTCAATCTCAAAGTAACGGGAGATGACTTTAACCATATCCTCTTGTAGGTTGGTCAAAATATCGTTGGAGATTTCCAATTTATCATAGATCAAAGCCAATTTTAGGCGCTTTTTAGCAACCTCTTTACTTTCATTGCCGCGGCCAAATACTTTTCTGATGAAATCGTTCGACATTACTTCCCCTTATTTTAGAAAACCGAAAACCGAGCGGATTTTCCGTAATAGTCCGCCTTTATGGCGGGGCACCTGAATAGGCGGGGCGTTTTGTCCGTTAAGGCGCGCGGCGATTCGATGGAAAGCGTCACCAGCGTTGGAACTTCTCTGGAGGACCAAAGGCACGCCGGTATTGGTGGATACTACCACCTTGTCATCCATCTCTACCAATCCGAGCAATTCGATGGACAATACTTCCACCATATCCTCATGGCTGAGCATGTCCCCCTTTTCCACCATTTCGGGAATGATTCGGTTGATCACCAAACGGGGGGTGATCGAACGAGCCAACAGCAGTCCGATGACCCGATCGGCGTCGCGGACCGAAGATACCTCAGGGGTACAGATGACGATCGCCTCGTCGGCGGCTGCGACCGAATTTTCGAATCCTTTTTCGATACCTGCAGGACAGTCGATTAAGCTGATGTCAAACTCTTTACGGAGAATTTTGGCAAATTCAACCATCTCCTGGACATTGACAACATCTTTATTGTCGCTTTGAGAGGCAGGAATCAAATAGAGGTTTTCCACCCGACGGTCCCGAATGGCGGCTTGTTTAAGCTTGCATTTTTTTTTAATGACATCGATGACGTTGAAGACAATTCTATTTTCCAAGCCCATGACCACATCAAGATTGCGTAGGCCAATATCCATATCCACAACTGCGACCTTTTTGCCTGATAGGGCGAGGGCCGCGCCGATTGATGCCGTAGTGGTTGTTTTTCCAACCCCACCTTTGCCCGACGTAATAACTATGGTTTTGCCTTCCAATGGGATTTTCCTCTCTTGCAATGAGCCTGTTATTCATACAATTGAATGGAGATAGAGTGCTATCGAAGTCCTGCCATAAAAATTAAATGGTTGATAGCACCTGCTGAGTTCCCTTACAGAGTGATCGCTACCATGACGTCGTCTATTTCACAGGCTCTGGCAGACGCGCAGTGAGTTATCGCATGCGTGGCCAGGGTACTTTGCCGAAGATGTTCACCTCGGAATAGCTATACACCACAATACCTTCTGGCTCAACAGAAGCGATCTCAAAACAGTTCGAGGGAGAAGTGGTCTGCCCAGCAGCAACATGACCTGCAATTTGTATTTGAGTGGGTCTGAAATCATAGGCGATGATAACGCTTTCATCATTGTTTGGCTGCCCTGCCAATGCCGTACCACGCAGGCTGCCCAGTACAATGATGTCTCCCCCGGCGCTGACTTCAGCACCTGGATTAACATCACCCAGAATGATTAGATGCGAACGCGTATAAATCTTCTGCCCGGAGCGTACTCTGCCAGCCAGAAGTTGAGCATTGGCACGATAAACATTGAGGTCACCCTCTAACGGTGTCTTGTGGGGCTTTTCTGGCAAATCCGCCATATGGGGCAATGGTTGCCGTGAAACTGCTTTGGGGACGGCATCAATCCCAAAATTCTTCTTAAGGAAGTTGCTGAGCGTTTTATAGATCGATTTTTGTTTTCCCTCTTCGCTGATATCCAATGTTACCGGTACGTTTTCATCTAAATTATTGAAACGCTTGAGGCGGTCATCCAACTCAGCCGTTAGATTGGCGACCGGAATTGTCGTATCAGCTGTGATTAACAATCCATTGCCGCTTCCTTTAATGCGTATGGCCGGTTTTTCTTCCCTGACCGGCTTTTCCCCTTTGGTTAGAAAGGTTGATTTCTCTTCTTGAGCCAATGTCATTCCTTATGTTCTGATTAACGCTTATGGCAGAATCTTGTAATTCCTGTTCGCATTTACACTTAGCAACCGTATAAATTGCTGCAGCAACAACCTTTTGGGAAACGAAATATCGAAAAATGGGAATAAGCGGCAATGGGAATTCTACTTTGCTTATAAAAAAAAGTGTAAGACATGTCAATGCCATGGCAAGTCTGTTTGACCGTGGTTGAAATGATTTGTAAAAAATATAATCCACTCCTGCGTTAGGAAAGGTGCCACTTGATGAAGCTGGCCCAACAACACCCTCTTCGGTTCGACCGTGGACCCCGATTCAGATCCACACGGTTCGCAGGAAGGGAACCGGCGGGTAGGGTGAGGTTCATTTGAAAAGTGAATTTCTACCGATGATATGGAATTTAGAAGCGATCTCAAAAAACGCTTCCAACCCAATATCCTAATTAACGTTCAACATATCGCTGCAGTTAGAAACGTGACACCGCCTTGATTTTGAACTGGAATCCTATTTTAGAGAGCTCTTCTACTCAATTCGAACTTTGAGAAGCAGATCTCCCCGCCGGCCATCTGGTATGATTTTTCCGAGTCCCCTTAAACGCAATACTGTGCCTTCAGTGACATTTGGCGGCACCAGAACATTAAAGACTCGCTTTTGAAATCCCCAAGGTATATTCACCAATTTCCGGGTTCCGACCATGCCCTCGTAGGGAGAAATGGTGATGACACCATAGAGATGGTGGTCAGCTGCACCGGTGGATGGCCGGATCAACTGCAAGCGGTGAGTTCTCTTTTTGGTCGTCAGTTTCTGCATCTTCGCACTGACACCTGCGGAAGGCAGGTGCCGGAACAATTTGATGAATATCATTCCGGCGATAAACCCGCCGATATGGGCCCACCATGCAATACCGCTGGCTTGGAGGTCGCTTCCGGTAGCCCTGATAAATTGCATTAAAAACCAAAATCCCAGAAAAAAGAAGGCCGGGATTTCTACAAACCACGGAATGATGATGATGGGGATCAGGGTCAGGACCTTGGCGGTCGGGAAAAGGAGAAAATAGGCGCCCATTACCCCGGCCACCGCTCCGCTGGCGCCGATGGTGGGAACATTGGAGTCTACGTTGGCCACCAGATGAGTAATACCCGATGCCAGGCCGCAGAGCAGATAAAACAGAAGATAGCGGGCCGGACCCAACTGGTCCTCAATATTGTCGCCGAAGATGTAAAGGGACAACATGTTGCCCAATAGATGAATAACGCCGCCGTGCAGGAACATGAAAGAGATCAGCGAAAAGAGCTGTTGCTCGATGGTAAAATACTCCCTGATCTGAGGGACGAAATAGCGCGCCGGCACCAAACCGTAGTAGTAGATGAAGTATTCAAGATTATTGCCGTAAGACAATTGGACCAGAAAAACCACAACATTGATGCCGATCAGAGAAAGATTTACCACTGGTACGTTTTTCGATGGCACCGTGTCTCGTAGGGGGATCATTTTGTTTTATTCCTGAGGAACACTAGCTGTGAAGATCGCTGGCGAAATAATATGTTCCACTAAAATCAAATTGCGGCGGCATCATCTAGGTGATCCGCTGCAGTGGTTTACCCGATAAAATAAGGGTTATGGTTGACCTTATCAATAGCGAACCCGAACATTGCATGACATCCATTAAGCAAATTATAAAAGAGTTGATTTATGCGGCAGGTCTGATTTGCATGCTCAGATCCATGGCCCGGGCCGAATGGGTCAGGGCACCGACAGATATAAGATCTACGCCAGTTCCGGCCAGATCGATCAGATTGTCGGCAGTGACACCTCCAGATATCTCCACCAGCGCTCTGCCAGCAATATGGGTGACGGCATTTCGAATCTGATCCAGACTCATATTATCGAGCATGATGACGTCCACACCGGCCAATAGCGCCTCCTCAACCTCCTCAAGGCAGGTGGTCTCAACCTCTATCTTGATCAAGTGAGAGACGCGGGAGCGAACACGATTCACCGCCTGGGAAATGCCACCGCAAACCGCAATATGATTATCCTTGATCAGCACCCCATCGTACAGTCCGGTACGGTGGTTGGCGCCGCCGCCCGTGCGTACGGCATATTTTTCTAAAGATCGTAAGCCGGGAGTTGTTTTACGAGTGTCGGTTAGTCGAACAGGGCTGCTATGGATCAGCCGAACATATTTACGGGTGAGGGAAGCGATGCCAGAGAGTCGCTGCATAAAATTCAGGGCCGTCCGTTCGCCGGATAGCAGGGCTTTGAGACGACCTGCAATGGTCAGGACCGTTTGGTGTCGTAAGACCGTATCGCCGTCTTTAAAGGCAGGGGTCAATTTGACATCTGGATCGAGTTGCTGGAATACCCTCTCAACCACATCAAATCCGCAGATGGTCAGATCCTCTTTGGCCACTATGGTAGCCGATCCAGCTGAATGGGAGGCGATTAAGTTTTCTGTGGTGATATCCCCTGAACCAATGTCCTCTCTTAGTGCCGTGTAGATCAGTTGGTCAATGTCATCCATATCAATTTTCCTAAAGTCAGCCTGAAGCAGTTGCAATACGCCAGATGGCACTGTCGCTAGTGGTGATCGATGCGATTATTCGCCCATCAATCTACCCAGACAGTTTCACCTCGAAGGGCCAGGGTCATAAACGTCTTCGGTTTGGTGCCATATCCGGGCTAAACCATCGCTCGATTGCATTGATACGGTCTAACGTGGATCTCAACTTTTGGGCCTTTTCCAGATAGGCTTGATGCTGCTTACGAACCTTGTCAACGATATGCTCAGGCGCCTTACTCAAAAACGCAGTATTATCCAATTTCCGGGTCACACCGGTCATTTCCCGGTCCAGTTTTAGAATCTCTTTTTCCAGCCGGGTGGTTTCCCGGGAGAGATCGATGATCCCCTCCAGAGCGACAAAAATGGTGACCTCTCCCACAATGGCAGTGGCACTGGCCTTGGGCCGAGTGGTCTGAGATTGAATTTCCAAAGATTGCAGTCTGGCCAGGTTGGATATGATCTTTTGCTGTTGGTGACATATGGCCCGTAGATCCGCATTATCAGATTGAATCGACACCTCAAGCCGCGTTGATGGCGGGATATTCATCTCCCCACGAACGTTACGGATGGCAGTGATCATATCAATCAGCAAGTCCATATGTGCAATGGCGGTATGGTTAACGGCATCATCGGACGGGTTGATCGCCGGGGTGGGAAAGCTTGCCTTCATGATGGAACCCTGGGTTCCCGGCAGCTTTTGCCAAATCTCTTCAGTGACAAAGGGGGTGAAGGGATGCAGGATGATCAGGATCTCTTTTAACACCGTCCAGAGGTGCTGTTTGGTAAGCTCTTTTTCTACGTCTCCCTGTTGACCGTAAAGGGCCGGTTTGATCGCTTCCAGGTACCAGTCACAAAATTCATGCCATACAAACTGGTAGACTGCTCCGGCGGCCTCATTGAACTTATACGCCTTCAGGGCCGACTCCACCGTGGCGGATAACTGGCTTAGGCGGGCAAGGATCCACCGGTCCGGAAGCGTTTGAGGCGTTGCGGTTAGAGGCTCATAGCCACAGTCAATGTGCATCAGGGCAAAGCGGGCGGCATTCCACAACTTATTGATGAAGTGCTGATAACCCTCCACCCGTTTTTCGGACATCTTGATATCCCGGCCTTGGGCTGCAAAGGCTGCCAGGGTGAAGCGAAAAGCGTCGGTGCCGTATTTATCTATGATACTCAAGGGATCGATCACATTGCCCTTGCTCTTGCTCATCTTCTTACCGGTCTCATCACGCACCAGGGCATGGACATAAACGTCCGTGAAGGGAATTGCCCCCATAAAATGGATGCCCATCATCATCATACGGGCCACCCAGAAAAAGAGAATATCAAATGCGGTGATCAACACTGAGGTCGGGTAGAAGGTTTTCAAGAGTGTGGTTTGTTCAGGCCAGCCCATAGTGGAAAACGGCCACAAGGCCGAACTGAACCACGTATCCAGTACATCGGTCTCCTGCACAAGATCACCAGCGCCGCATTCCGGGCACTGGGTCGGGGCCTTTTCGGCAACTATCATCTTGTTGCATCCGGCGCAGGTCCAAGCTGGAATTTGGTGCCCCCACCAGATCTGACGGGAGATGCACCAGTCCTTGATGTTGTGCATCCACTCAAAATAGGTTTTATTCCAACTATTTGGAATGATTTTGGTTTGGCCGTTTTCAACAGCGGCAATCGCCTTTTGTGCCAGCGGGGCGGTCTTGACAAACCACTGCTTGGAAAGGTTGGGCTCTACAATGGAACCGCATCGATAGCAGTGCCCCACTGCATGACTATGGGGAGTGATCTTTTCAACCTGACCGGCATCTTGCATGGCGGTGATCAATTGACGACGACATTCAAAGCGGTCTAATCCGGCAAAACGGCCAGCTTCAGCAGTCATGCGACCATCATCGCCGATCACCTTGATGGTATCCAGGTGATGGCGCCGGCCGATCTCAAAGTCATGCGGATCGTGGGCCGGTGTTACCTTTAGGGCCCCAGTACCGAAACTCATATCGGCATGAGAATCTCGTACAATGGGGATGTTACGCTTCATCAGGGGAAGGATCAAACGATCGCATGACAGTTTCTGATAGCGCTGATCCTTTGGATTGACGGCCACCGCAGTATCTCCCAGCATGGTTTCGGGCCGAGTGGTGGCAATGGTAACATATCCGGAACCATCGGCATATGGATAGCGGAAATGGTAAAGATGGCCGTCGATATCCTCATGCTCCACTTCCAGATCGGACAAGGCGGTCTGACAGCGGCAGCACCAGTTGATGATATAATTACCGCGGTAGATCAACCCCTCTTCATATAGCTGAACAAATACTTTGCGGACGGCTCGAGAGAGACCTTCATCCATGGTAAAGCGCTCTCGTTTCCAGTCGCAGGAGGCGCCCAAGCGTTTGAGTTGATTAATGATGGCACTACCCGACTCCTGTCGCCACTTCCAGACCTCTTTGATAAATTTTTCACGCCCCAACTGATGGCGATCAAGACCTTGCCGAGCCAGTTGCTTTTCAACCACATTCTGAGTGGCGATACCGGCATGGTCGGTGCCGACCATCCAAAGAACATTGTCGCCTTTAAGACGTCGATACCGGCACATGATATCCTGCAATGTATTGTTCAGTGCATGTCCCATATGCAGCACACCGGTAACATTTGGTGGTGGAATGACAATTGAATAGGCTGAATGATCGCTTGTATCGGCAGCCGCGAACAAGTTCTCCTTTTCCCAGAATTGATACCAACGTTTTTCCACCGCATGGGGTTTGTAACCTTTGTCAAGCAAATCGGAACACATCACCTACTCCTTGCACCAACGAGTTGAGACCCTATTCTTAAAAAAGGACCCCCGGCTGATTGGGGAATCCATTCAATAGGCTCATCAGCTGACTTTGGGCTGGGGGGTGTCGTCCCGCGACATCCTGCTGAGGAGGTATTGATTCGATTTTCAGACGGGGTCTATTTGATTAGATATTTATACACCAGTGTTTCCAGCATTATCTGAAAAATGGATTAAACCATAAACGCTGGAAAAGTTAAACCTTAAACCCAAAAGTGAGCTGTAATACCGCTTCTAAAGTTTAGATTGTCGTTTAAGAGCGGATATGAGGCGGAGCTTAATGCGCACAAACGTCAAATTGAAAAAATGCGGTGTCCTAAATAACCTGGACTTTAAAGGTGTTGTTGGTTAGTGGCACTCAAGCATCCTGGCTGCCGCTGCTCTCAAAGGTAGATTCCGGCAGATCGATCAATCCAGCTGATCCGATTCGTCCAGGATGGCTCGTTTAACCTTTAAAATTTCGCGTGATACCGCTTTTTCGATGGCCCTGAGGATCATCTTTTCAATTTTCTTACCATATTTGGCTTCAATCAGCTGCTCCACAGCAGCGCTGATCTCGCGGCTGGGCGTGATGGACTCTGTTTCAGAACTCTCCTTCACGACTTCTGAAGGAGGCTCTGGCTCAGAGGGCATACGGTAATCGGCACTGTAAAGATTTATGCTGCCGTCAAAGGGATTGGGGCGATGATCCGTCTTGGGTTTTTCCGGGGCAGCCCTGATTTCAAAGGGATTGGCAGCTGGCGTGGTTACCTCAACCGAAGTGGAATCCTCCTTTACTTTTTCCTTTTCAAAGGGGGGTATTACCATATCCTGACGGTCGGGTTTGGGTTCCTCCTCAACCTTTTGGGGAGGAGGATCAAAGGCTTTTAGCGGATCGGTCGAACCTTCCTCCGGGAAAAACTTATCCAATTTGGTACGGATATTGTCAATCTCTTCATTGTACTCTTCTTTATCATCTTCTGCATAAATTTCAGTCTGCTCCCCGCCCATGGCACGACTGAGATCAAGGGCTGCCCTGGTGACGTCGTCATCGGCCGACTCACTGGCATATGCATCGCTCTCTTCTTTAATATTGGGCAGTTTTGCCATTTCAGCATTCAGATCATCTTCGATATCGGAGAAGGCGGTGTCCTCATCCAAATCTCCCACATCGATGGCATCGATGGTGTCGGCCATACCCGGTTCACTCTCAGGCAAAAGGTCAAATTGATCGACCTCATCCTTCTCCTGATAGGCACCTATCTCG
>JAAUYI010156600.1_pt1 | contig 10056 bp, 8 predicted proteins | sample 7278041 | NCBI WGS metagenome assembly JAAUYI01 (sample SAMN14350216, study PRJNA611818) | marine sediment metagenome | isolation source: surface marine sediment (0.6m) | place: French Polynesia: Moorea | collected 2018-08
CACGATCTGTTGCAGAGTCTTTTCTAAATCTGCCAAAAAGATCATATTCGGCCCATCGCTAGGAGCAAGATCGGGGTTTTCGTGGACTTCCATAAATAGAGCATCAATACCTACTGCTGCTGCTGCCTTGGCTAAATAGGGGACAAACTCTCTTTGTCCTCCTGTTTTGTCGCCCTTCCCTCCTGGCATTTGAACGCTGTGGGTAGCGTCAAAAACTACTGGATATCCCAACTCTCGCATCTGAGGCAGAGAACGAAAATCTACTACCAAGGCGTTGTAGCCAAAAGAAGTACCCCGCTCGGTTAGCAAGATATTTTTGGCTCCTCCATATTCTAGTTTGGCGACTACGTTTTTCATATCCCAGGGGGCGAGAAACTGACCCTTTTTGACGTTTATGGCTTTTCCCGTCGCAGCAGCGGCCAGCAGTAAGTCAGTTTGGCGACAAAGAAAGGCGGGAATTTGCAGTACATCTACTACTTCAGCTACGGTAGCAGCCTGATGACTTTCGTGAATATCGGTAAGAACTGGTACGCCTATTTTGTCTTTAACCTTCTGTAATATGTTTAATCCCCGCTCGAGAGAATGTCCCCGAAAGGAATTAATTGAGGTACGATTGGCTTTGTCAAAGGAAGATTTAAAAATAAAGGAAATATCCAGGCGATCGCATACTTTGCGAATTTCTTCCGCCATTTTGAGGGTAAAGTCTTCCGATTCGATGACGCAAGGGCCACCAATTAAAGCTAGAGGTTGGCGATCGCCAATCGATACTGTATCCGTGATTTGAGCGTAAGTCATATCTTTTCAAAAATTAACTGGAAGATAATAAGGAATAAAAAAAGCGATCTTATACCAGGCGAATCTCCTCTGCCATTTTCAGGGTAAACTCTTCTGATTCGATAACGCAGCGATCGCTAATATATAAGTTTTCTGTTATTTAAATTTGAACCATACTTCAAACATATCCAATTAATAAACAACGACTTCCAATGTGTTCCTTGATTTCGACATTTTTGAAATCAGCGTCTTTCATCATTTCTTTCAAGGCTTCAACAGAATAACACCACCAATCAGAACCATCGCCTTGTTGCGGCCAATATTCCACTATTGGTTTGCTCCGTCCGAGCAAGTTGGGCAATAAGTTATACATTAGAGTTCTTTTCTTGGACAGGCACAGACTCTCAACAATAATCTGCTTTTTCGTAAGCCGACGACAAACTTGCAGAGCCTTAATGGGATCGCGCAGATGGTATAGTAGTCCGCAGCACAGCACCAAATCAAAAGAGCTATCCAGCACTTTTTCTAGTTCATAAACAGTTGACTCAACTATTTCAATATTAGAATTATACAATTGCTTGATGAGTCGCGCTCCCTTTGACCACGATCCATCTTCCAAAAAATTTGACCATGGTGAAGAGAGATTGTCCTTGTATGTCTCCCAAGAACCTTTTCCTGCCAGTGCATAGTCCATCTGAGCAATATTCTTTAGGTTTGCCAAAACTACACGATTAGCCCCTCTTTTTTCACATTCAAAACTTAATGCTCCATCCCAACCAGCTATATCAAGAACAGACAAACCTTCTAATGACTTGGGAATATGATAAAAACTAAATTCCTTAGTGTATCGTTGTTCTGGAATTCCACCTTTCTCTTCAATAATACCAGTGACTTTTTCTCCATTTCCTAGATCGAAGCTATGATACCAAAGAAAATGGTTTTTAATTTCTTTTATTAGATTGTCTCTGTCTTTGTTTAGTTCCATGTTTACCAATTTCCTTTTCTATTGATTTGATAATGCAGCGATCGCCAATTGAGAGAATATCTGTAATTTGAGTCTGATGCATGATTTTTTAATTATTGTGCGACTTTGACTGGTATTGGCATTTCATAACCAAGCTGCCGCATGGTGGAACCATGTAACTTTTCGAGAAGTTGTATCTGGTCGTCAGTGTAATGTTCTTCCCAACCTGTAACTTTACCAGCACGGAAATGATGGGGATGTTTCTGATGTAACTTTTCAAATGAGGGCATTTTGTTAGCTGGATTATATCCCAGTCCAATAGTGGCTGAGATTTGCTCGCAGACTTTCAAAGGATCTGAAAGTAAATCTTCAAAGCGAATACGTACAAATCTACCGTCCAAAAGCGGAACTGCTTGACTCCAAATCTGATAATAATTACTCCATGAACCAGATCTAACCTTTCCTCTAATAACTTTTTCTAAAGAAATTGTAGTCTGGTTACGATTGGCTTTCATCAAATTAAATAAAGACCAAAGCACTGCACCAGGATGACGAATAGGTTGGATAACATATTCACCTTCAAAATACTGTTTAAAAGGAAGTTCGTGAGTTTTGAGAAAGATATGACAATTGCGATCGGCTGCTAGTAACCGACGGTTTTTTGCTGTCAGGACCTTTTTGCATCCAGGCAATAAATAACGACAATTTTTGTTGTATGGTGGTACATCTAAGTCATAAAGTGCAATCCACTTGTCTAAGTCGTATATTTTGAAGATACGATTATTGAGTTTATTCCAGAGTTTCTGCCCGACTCCTTGCTTTCTGGAGCTAGGTTCAACCTGATAACGCCAATTTTTGACAAAATAAGCCCCACCACTAGCAAAAAAATCCGCCTTTCTACTACGGGGATTGATCGCAGTAATCGGTCGCTCAAAATAGGTGAGGATTGCTCGCTGCGTTAATGAGTTTCCCGATCGCGGATAGGAGGCAATATATATAATCATGTCAATATCATTCAATCTAGGTACATAAACAGAATCAATTACACATCTTTTTTTATATTTAGATATTTAGAGCTAATTTTATTAATCTTACCTATCTAGTTTTGTAGTTAAATTGAGATAAACATCGGCGTTGGTATTCTAAAAAAAATCGCTCAACTCAGAACCTCAAACTTCTGAGTAACTTGTTTAGTGATTCTGATAATTTTATCTATTTCATTATTAGTTAAGATTGAACGAGGTTTGCCTTCTCCAGCTTTTACTGTTTCTCCTCTGCCTTCTTTCATCTGTAAAATTTCAAATATTTTATCAGTTGAGTATGAAACCCCTAGCCATTTTAGAACTGACTCGGCGATACTTGGTTCTGAAATTAAATCCTCGTAAACTACAAGAAAACTTTTATGGCTATTTTTTTCTTTGAAATCCATGAAATAATTATTTTGCTTTCTCCATGCTTCTGCTTCTTGTTCCATTGTAAATTCGCAGTCTTTTTTAAGTTCTTTCGCTTGTGAAATTGTTAATTGATTGCCTAAACCCGATCTTTTTTTTAGGTGTTTGAAGTAGTGTGCTGCGACTATATCTATTGGATTCCGAATTATAAAAATGAACTTAGCATTAGGATATAAATCTGAAAGCATTTCTAAAGTTCGGCAACCTTGACCGTATTTAATTTCCTTAAAGCCCCAAAACACATTTTTTTTCAGATCGGGGGGATTGAAAAAATTTTCTATGAAGGAGCGAAAAATATCTCGGAGTTCCTTCTGACTATACCAGTTACACCATGCTGGCCATGATTTTGGATTTTTTAGTTCTCGGAGTGTAGCTCGAGGAGTATGAAGGGGGTTATTGTACTTTGGAATGTTATGAAGTATCGTTTTATCTTCAAAATTGAAAAAATAAGCCTCGGCAACCTGGCTCAAAAAACCTCCGTGTTCCCCCCAAATTACTACATCTTCCGAGCTATTAAGAATTCTTTGCAAAAGAGTAGTTCCACTTCTATGTGTTCCCAGTAAAAATATAGGAGAGTTCTTATGGTTATTGGATAAAAGTTTTTTCAGCATAATTTAAATTATCTAATTGATGAGACACAGAAAGTCACTTAGAATGAGAATTTAAGCAATTTTGGCAAAAAGCGAGCGCCCGTAGAGAAAGTAATTAGAATTACCGCCTTGAATAACTTTAGTTTGACTTTGACTCTTTCAGGGCTTGTTGAAAACCATAGTATGCTGGCTTGGGTGTCATATTAATACCCTCAAACATAAGCGCGAATTCATCTTCTCGATAATCACCCATTTGCCCATCGTTTAATCCCCATAAATCAATGCGGTCAACACCACCTTCTCGAGCTGCTTTAACAACATTGTAATAATATTCTTTTTGTTTTTTTCTTCCTCGTTGGGTACCATCATTACCCACATCTAATTCAGTAATATAGACTTCTAGCCCCAAATCCTTATATCTTTTAATATTGTTTTTTAAGCCCTCCCAATCATAAGTCTGATTTGTGCTTAGATGTGTTTGAAATCCGACGGCATCCAGGGGGACTTTTTGATTAAGTAAATGCTTAACCAGCTGATAAAACATTTGATATTCGTCGTTATCTGGAAATTCAATATTATTATCTCGTAGTTCTAATTTATTATCAGTATATTTTCTGGCAATTTCCAATGCTCTACGAATATAGACTGGATGTCGAGAAAGTATTTTGTCAGTTCCTGTCAGACCCGATTCATCTTCTTCCCATCCCAGTTGATTCCAGATTGTTCCTGTATATGGACTACCTCCTTCAAGCCAAAGAGCTTCATTAACCACATTCCAGATATCGATTTTGCTGTCATTATTGTTGCTGTGCATCACCTCCCGAATATAGTCTTCCATAATGTCTTCTAATTGCGCGTTAGTATAAGAGCCATTGCGAAACCATTGTGGATAATATTGATTGGGTCCGACTAAGAGATGGGCCATTTGTTCGAGTCCCCGATCCTCGAACCAGTTGACCGTAGTATTAAACTTCAAAAAATCATATTGTTTTAAACCCGTCCAAAGTCCCTTGGGATAACATAAAACCGTTCCTGCACTAAGCTCTCGCTTAAATAACGCTCTATACTTTTGTTGGCTTCTACCGTCCGCTGGAAAAAAAGTATTATATGTTCCTACACTCCCAATTTTGGTATCGGATGTTGCCAATTCTTTTAACCTTTTACCATGTGGTACTATTTGAGCTGATAAGGTTTCAATTATAAAAACCAAGAAGACAGTTATCAGAAAAATCTTGATTATTACCAGTTTTTTTGGTTGAAAATAGCTAAATTTCACTTTCTTGACCTTATTTAACTCATTTGATTTTTAGTTAACTTGAGATTAGCTAAATATCGGCGTTCATCTGCTCAAAAAAATTTATCGACTCTTACTGTTTTGAGTGGGCGTAAGTTCGAGGTTTCCTCAAACTGTCGATCGCCCGGTGATTTCACAAGCTCGACTATTGGAGTGACTAGCAAATAACAGACACTTTGAAGAATTTAGCGGATGCATTGAACATCATCGCCGCTTCTCTATTCAAACATAGAGGTATAAAAACCTTCTCCATGCATTTAAAATAAAGACTAATAGGTTAGATAAACTGCCTAGAATAAATATATGTCTTGGGGTAACTTAGTGAGAGATATTAATAGTCCGATTCACCAACTAAAGCACAATTGAGTGTTAATTGTCAATTCTTGGTATTTGTAGCTTGGGGAAAAGTACACACTTATTAACATTGTCAAGAAATCCGTGGATTTGCTCTAATTTGTAGATAGTATTGAAAAAATATAGAACTTCAGTATATGATTAAATTCAAGTATTTACTTGGTCGTAGCAATTAAATTGTAAAAGTTTTATTGCAAGTTTACACATCTAAGCTCGATCTTCGGAAATATACGGCACGATTAAAGGTTAGAGATACAAACAGTCCAAGCAGCCCAACTAAAATTGACTACCTATGATCGATAAATGGGGTTTCCTGGTTTGGTCGTAAAGTATCAGTTAAGAAACAAACGACTTTAAACTAAGCATTGAATCGACTCTAAAGGTTGAAGGATAAAAAGTCATGAGAAAATACGAGCTAACAGGTGTTTTCTTCGCGTTTCTTCCGTTAATTTTTGTGTTTTTTCAATATTTCTACTGTTGCTTCATCAACCAGAGTTACGACGATCGCAATGTCAGCCAAAAATCAAATCACTACCAACTCAAAGATGATGGATCGAACGTACCCAAAAATTTCAATTGTTACTCCTTCTTATAATCAGGGGGAATTTATCGAATCAGCTATTCAAAGTGTGCTGTCACAAAATTATCCAAATTTTGAGCATATTATCCTGGATAATTGTTCTACAGACCGCACGGTGGAAATATTACAACAGTATCCTCATTTAATCTGGAAATCTCAGCCAGATAAAGGTCAAAGCGATGCTCTCAATCAAGGTTTTCGGATGGCGACGGGAGACATAATCGGTTGGCTAAACGCTGACGATCTGTATCTACCTCAATGCTTTGAGAAAATCGCAGCTGCTTTTACTAATTCGCCAAGCGATCTGGTCTATGGAGACTATCGTTGGATCGACGAGCAGGGCAAGATCATACAATTGAGACAAGAACTCGATTTTGATTGGTTTGTACTGAAATATCTTCATGTTTTGTATATACCCAGTACGACTACATTCTTCAAACGCAAAATCTTTGAAGAAGAGAACTTTTTAGATACTTCCCTGAAATATTCGATGGACTATGAATTTTTCTTGCGTTTAGCTCGGCAGAACTATAAGTTTGTTCACATTAATGCTTATCTAGCGGATTTTAGATGGCACGAAAACAACAAGTCTGTAATCGCAGAGCAAAAGCAACAAGAAGAAAAACGAGAAGCTTTGTTACGCCACGATCGTTTTTTAGCCAAAATTCCCGTTCGGATTCAATCGGTTGTCCGCAATATACTCGAATTATTAGCTAGAGGCAAACGCTACTGGTTGAAGGGTTTGAAGGGTTATTACTTCCAGCAATGGCAAACAAAGTCTGGTTAACGGTTAACCAGATTGCTAACTAGATGTTTACTTGAATTTACCTTTAAAAAAGAAACTAAGATGAAAATTTTAATTACGGGTGGTAGGGGATATGTAGGTCGCACTTTAACTAGAATGCTGATGCAAGAGCATTCTGTCTGTGTAGTTGATAATAATAGATATGGTTTATCTCGGTTTACTCCCGAAGAATTAGAGTATTTCCAACTAAAAAATATTGATATTCGCGATCGCCCCCAACTAGCTAGAGTTATTGAAGATTTTCAGCCCGAAGCGATCGTTCATTTGGCAGCAATTCACTATATTCCTGAGTGCGAGCAACAGCTTAACCTAGCCTTGTCAACCAACGTCGAAGGAACGGTTAACTTACTCTCGCTGTGTCCGCCAGATTGCCGATTTGTGTTCGCTAGTAGCGGAGCAATCTATAGTCCTCAAGATACACCCCACAACGAAGTCGAGTCTCCAACCGAACCAATGGATGTTTATGGCTTTACCAAGCTACAGGGCGAACACTACGTTAGGTATTTTTCGAGCAGGATTGGCTTTGCTGCGATTATCGTGCGTTTATTTAACGTAGTTGGCCCTGGAGAAACTAACCCCCATTTATTACCAGAAATTTTTGCCCAACTAAAATCATCCCGACGCACGCTCAAATTGGGCAATTTGTCTCCCAAACGGGACTATATTGATGTTCGCGATGCTGCCAGAGGTTTTTGGGCCGTTACCTCGCGGGGAGAAGTGCCAAACAGAACGGTTGTCACCGTTAACTTGGGAACGATGAAGCAATATTCGGTAATGGAATTGCTCGACAAAATCAAGACCATTAGCGGAATTGAATTTGAGATCGAACAAGATACCAAACGCCTGCGTAAAGTAGATCGACCTCATCTTTTTGCTGATATATCTCGAATCAACCAACTGTTTGACTGGAAGCCCCAGTATGATATTAATGACACCATCCAAGCAATGATCCAAGAGCCTGACTTACCTGCTTATTTGCTCGATAAATATTCTCTATCTACCGCTACCAAGGTTAAGGCTGGATTATACGCTAGTTAGGAAAGGTGAACTTTTGCCTGGCTGTCTGGTTGGCTCGTTTTAGCTTGAGGCTCCAAAAAGCTTTTTGTCCCACGGCGATCGCTTCTGGCATTGCAGAGCTGCGAAACGAGCTGGAAATTATTGCTTTAAATTCTACTCCTAATATTCGCGCTAATTGCTAGTTGCTGGTTTTAAACCATCTGACCACTGAGGCAATGCCAGAGATTTTTAATCAAAAAGTACTGACAAATTTTAGTTAACAATAACAATTATATAGAAAATGAAAGTTTTAGCTGCCGTTATTATTCCTCCTCATCTTATGGCCAGCGGTGCTGCTAATGCAGCCAAGCATTTAAGTGCTGCTTTAGCCGATTATTGCGAGATCGATCTTGCGATTCTCTCCTACAGAGAGTTCAAGAGCAATTTTGGCAAAGCCAAGCTGTTAGAGCGAAAATCGTCTAATATTTTAGCTTTTACCAAAGGTCTATTACCCAACAAGGTGCGCACTTTATTTTACCGAGCCGATATTCCCGCTTTAATTAAAAAGGGAGGCTACGATTTAGTTCATTTGCATAACACGATTCCTGCCTTAGAAGCCAAGCGGGTAGCACAAACTTGTGTGAGGCAGAAAATCCCCTATGTTATCTCTACCCATGGTTTCTTTGAAATCGCCTCTGGTGGCAGTGCCTACTCTCTCAAATATATCCATGAAAAATTGGCTTGGAAATTTTTGCTCGAACAGCCTGTCGATTACATAGTCAGGCACGCACAGAAAATCTTTGCCCTCTCTCCCTATGAATATCCTTTATTAGAAAAGCTTGGTGTTGAGAAGGAAAGAATCGCGATCGTTACCAATGGTATCAGCCCCGAATTTTTGGCTCCCAGACATCCCGAACAAATCGACTCGGTTACAGAGAGATTAAATCTACCCAAGTTATCTCAAAAAGAAATGCCTGTGGGTATTTTTCTAGGCAATCATACTCCCAATAAAGGTGTAGAAGTTCTTTTAGAAGCATTTAGCCAAATCAAAAAACCCTTTATTTTGATTGTTTGCGGTCAAAAGCGAGACAATATTGACTACGAGCGATTTTTGCCCAACCTCAGCCAAGAGCAAAGAGTGATTTTTACCGACTGGATCTCATACCAAGATGTAATCTCGCTCTTTAATTATGCGGATTTGTTTGTCTATCCGACTCTATCAGACACTTTACCTTTGGTAATTTTAGAGGCTATGGCTTCTGGTTTGCCGATTCTTTCGACTAAAGTTGGCGGAATTCCCTATCAAGTAGATGAGAGTTGTGGGGTGCTTGTAGAGCCAAGAAATTCTCAAGCTGTTGCAGCTGCATTTGAACGAATGACCCAAAATCAAGCGGAATTAGTCAAGATGGGTCAAGCTGCCAGTCAAATTGCCAAGACTAAGTTTAATTGGGAAAATTCTGCCCAAACAGCTTTCGAGCTATATCAAGAAGTTTTAACGATCGACCAAACCCAGAGGCTCAAGCAACAGTCTCTTGCTTCGGATTTGCTTACTACTGGCTAGAGTACGATTAATTTTGTCAATAAACCCTTTGTGATTGGGAATTAGGGAACGATTGGCTAAATAGCCGATCTACCCTACCCAGTCATTTGTTTTTAGGGACTACGTAGAATCATTGAGGCTGGGAAACGGCTTGAATCTTCAGTTTAGATTGTGCGATCGCACTTTGACAGCGTTCCAGAATCGAATCTCCAGCCACAACTACCCTGTCTAGTTGGTGAGTAATCCCAATTATATTTGGCTCTGGCAACCAGGGAAACAGCACTATATCTCCTGGCTGGGAAAGTAAGGAAATAAAGGTAGAAATTGACTTTGGTTCTAAGAAGGACTCTTTTAGTACGATTAAGTTGTCAGATTTATCAATCAGCCAATCGTGGTCCCAATCGTTTGAGGTAATGGCTATGGTGAGAGGAACTTGAGGGATTACTTGATAAAACTGCGCCGAGGCAGTATCGCCATAAAAAAGGAAGTGCTTGTTTTCTAGGCAATACCATCCTTCTGAGAGCGGGAAAGATTTTTCTGGTTCGCTGGCAATGCTGCTTTTTTGGTTCTCTCTAGTTGGGGATAAGGGTTGGAGTGAATTAGTAGATTGGGGAATAATCGAGACAATTTGCTGCTGGACATCGGTTATTGGCTCTGATTTTACGGCAGTATTGGTAGACGAGCTTTGTTCTTGTTTAGTAGCCAAAC
>JAAUYI010222742.1_pt1 | contig 10053 bp, 6 predicted proteins | sample 7278041 | NCBI WGS metagenome assembly JAAUYI01 (sample SAMN14350216, study PRJNA611818) | marine sediment metagenome | isolation source: surface marine sediment (0.6m) | place: French Polynesia: Moorea | collected 2018-08
TTAAAGAGGCCTTGTTTTTTTCCCATTCCCAAACACTTAGATGAAGTCGATTCTAGCTGGATCCACCGAACAGATCAGACGTTTGTCTCCAACGGTCCTTTTAAATTAAAAAAATGGGAACCGCAAGAAAAGCTAATACTTGAGAAAAATTCCTCTTATTGGGATCAGCAACATGTCTCTCTTCCAGAAATAAGAATCAGTTTTATTGAAGATGGGATGACACAATTTTATCTGTATGAAAAGGGTGAATTCGATTGGATTGGAGAGCCTATAAGTCATATTCCTCTGGAAGCATTAGAAACCGTTCGGCAACAGGTGAATCACTCTTGTTTGATCTCCGCGGCAGTTTATGCTTTTTTTCTCAATAATAAAACCTTTCCATTCTATAACAAAAAACTGCGCAAAGCCTTTTCCTATGCACTGGACCGGAAGGCAATTGTGGATCATATTTTAGGTGGAAATGTGATTCCGGCCTATGGAGTTCTTTCCCCTTTTTTCGGCTTAGGTAACTTTGCTTGCTTTGAGGATAACAAGCTTGATGAAGCCAAAAGACTCTTTAACGAGGCTTTAAGAGAGGAAGGGTTAACCCTTGCAACCTTTCCTGGTATAACACTTAGATATTCCAATAGTCCTGAACAATTTTCTCAGGTTGCGCAAACGGTTCAGCAGATTTGGCAACAAACTTTTGGAATCAAAGTCACTTTGTCCTCATCAGACTGGCCTGTCCATGTCAGTATGGTTCAAAAGGGAAACTATCAGATCGCACTGACAGGGTTTCATTTTAATATAGACCCTATTTACACGCTCCAAATCTTTAAATATAAGCATGACCTGGTAAATATGGCCAATTGGGAGTCCCAAGAGTATATCGATTTACTCGAAACCTCAAATTATGAAACGGACGTTGAGAAGCGGAAATGCTTGCTCATTGCAGCTGAAAAAATTCTCATGGATGCGATGCCTATTATCCCTATCAATTATCGAACAGTAGAATTTTCTAAAAACCCACGCCTTATTGGAGTCGTTTTCTCAAAAGGAGATGTATATTTTAAATTTGCTCGTTTTTCCGAATAAGGGAGAGTGCTTCGGAAGAGATGGTATTTTAAGAGTCTCAACACAAATTTTGGAGGTCAATCTCTCCGTGGCGTCTAGGTTTTCCTACCTTGCTTTTCTTTGCTGACAATCATTGTCTGACTCTTTCCTCACCTTCATTCCCTAAAAGTATGCGTTCCATTGTGATTCCTATACTGACCCGTCTTTCTCACTCTTACGGCTAGGGGAAAAACTCCTTTTTTAGCCATGGATTTCAGAAAAAATTTCAGCCTAAAATTCATATCTCTTTAAATATTGATGCTTCTTTGCTATGAAAAGGGATGATGGCAGAAGATGAAGTAACGAAAATCTCTGGGGTATCGCAAGATGCTCGGATGCATGATACGCAAAAGGCGGCAGCAAAACAAAAGCTTGCTCGGATGGAGGCGCGCCAGGTGGGAAGTCAAGCGAATATGGAAGAAGCTAGAGAGTTGATGTTTTTCAATCCGTTGGCGATGAAAAGAAAATTCGAAACGCTTAATAAAAAAGCAAAAAAATCCCCTGAGGGACAAAAAATCCTCAAATCAGAAGAAGAAAAAGGGGCCGGTACTAGAGAAGGTTCTGCTGTTGAAGAAATTGCGGAAGAGTACTCCCAAAGAAATCCTGAGCTTCAAAAGAAAACATTGATTCATCTCCAACAAGAGATGAAACCAGACGCTACGCCTAAGCAAATTCTCGAAAAACTGCAAAAAACCTACACGGATAAAGCTCTAGCTGATGAAGCCATCGATTTCTTAATCGAAACGGCTGAAACCAAAGAAGAGCTTAAGAAAAAATATATTCAGGCCAAAGGGACGTTTAATACTAGCTATAAATGGGAAATTCAGGCAGGAAGAAATATTGGCCCTCAAGCTCGAACCTTTTCTGAAAAGGGGTTAGGAAGTCCAACGGCCCTACGTGATTTGTACCGCGATATCACTGGGAATCCTCGTTCTCCCCACAAACTTTTTGAAGAACTTGTCGAGACGTTTACGTTTTCAGACATGAAAAATATCATCGACTTTATTCTTCATGCGTTGGGAACCGATATGAAAGCTAAAGGGCCCTCAATTTCTAAAGCAGAACTCCAACGTCTTTTTAGCGAAGCACGCACTATGCAAGCCATCTTAGGGGTTTTTCGTTTCTTTTTTGGGCGCATGAAAATGATCAAAAGACAGTTTGATCGGTTTGACCTTTCAATGCCCAGCCAGATTAATTTTGAAGTATTAGCACGCCTTTTAATGCAATTGATTCAAGAGCGCTATCCCACTCCAGATCACATCTTAAAACAGGCTTTTACCCTAGGGATCGCTGAAGAACTCGCTGCTCAAGTTAGTATCTATACGCAATATCGCGATGCTATGCGTCATATTTCTCCGAAACTTTTTAAGTCCGAACGACACCGTCAAGAAATCCTAATGATTATTATGGAAACACTCAGTGACTTAGAAGATGGGCTAAGGGAGGACGAGGATGAAGATAAGGAGTAAAATCTAATGGATAAATTTCAGGAACTTATTTGGGACCTAGGTCAGCTCATTGAACTCCCCCTCCACATTGATAAAAATCATGCCTGCAACCTCCTTTTAGATGAGAATCTTGAAGTTCAAATGCAAATGGATAAGGATCAAGAAAACGTACTCATCTGTGCTTTTCTCGGCGCTATTTCTCCTGGTCGTTTTAGACAAAACGTTTTAAAAGAGGCCCTAAAAGTGAATGGGCAGTATCACCCCTTTGGTTCTTTGGCCTTTTATGAAAAGAAAAATATGTTGATTTTGCACCAATTCATCCCTGCAGAAAAAGTAAATGGAGAGAAACTGGTGAAGTCTCTTGAAATCTTTATCGAAGAAGCTGAAGAATGGAGACGCGCTCTAGCAAGCGGAGCAACGGCCCCTATCAAGTATCATAGCGTTGCATCGAACCCCCCACCCTTTATGAGATGAAACTACTCGATACAAAAGCTGGCAAAGGGTGGAAGAAAATTGGAGTTCGACACCACCATGGAATCCAGATCCCTCTCCTTTCTCTTTGGACCAAGAAAAGTTGCGGAAATGGGGAAATTCTTGATCTGATCCCTTTGATCGATTTTCTTGCAGACGTTGGAATGGATATCCTTCAACTCCTTCCTCTCAATGATTCTGGAGCAGATCCCAGTCCCTACAATCCTCTATCATCTACTGCGATTCATCCTATTTATCTCAGTCTCCATGCTCTTCCTTATTTGAGTTCGCCTCTCCCCCATTTTAATAGTGAAACCAAGCGTCTTCCTTACGGAGACATTTTGGAGCAGAAGCTTGAGTTTCTACAAAGCTATGTCGCTGAAGTTGGAGGCCGCATCCGATCTGAAGATGGGTATCAAGATTTTATCAAAATGAGTACCCACCTCTATGATTATGCTTTATATAAAGTTTTGAAGGAGAAAAACAAAAGTCCTAGTTGGGAAAGTTGGCCTAAGGAATTTCGAAAGACCTCAAAGCATGGGCGTAAGCTATTGAGAAAAAAATGCGAAAAGGAGCTTTCCTACCATCTCATCATCCAATACCTATGCCACCTCCAATTAAAAAGGGTCAAAAAACATGCTGAAAAAAAGGGGGTTTTTCTTAAGGGAGATATCCCGATTCTTGTGAGTCCTGATAGCGCGGATGTTTGGGCCCACCAAGAATTTTTTGATCTTGATTTAAGAGTTGGAAGTCCTCCGGATCTTTTTAATCCGCACGGTCAACTGTGGAAGTTCCCCCTTTATAAGTGGAATATCATAGAGGAGAATCATTTTGCATGGTGGCATCAAAGGATCACGGTTGCTGCAAAGTATTTCCACCTGTACCGACTTGACCATATCTTAGGTTTTTTTCGCCTGTGGGCCGTTCCTAAAGGAGAGCCTCCCGATAAAGGACACTTTGTTCCAAACGACCCCTCTATTATGGAGGTTCAGGGAAGAAAATTATTGGAAACACTCCTCTCTTTTTCTGATCTGCTCCCCATTGGGGAAGATTTGGGAGATCCTCCTCCTTTTGTTCGAACCATCATGCAGGAATTAGGAATCCCTGGAACAAAAATTTTTCGTCGCTATCGGAAGTGGAAAACGGATCGTTCTTTTGTTCCTTACGCCGATTACATCCCCGCTAGTATCTCTTGTGTTTCTACGCACGATATTGAAACGGTCACCCTATGGTGGCAGCGATTCCCTGAGGAAGCAAAAGATTATGCAGCTTTTAAAAGTTGGTCTTATGAAAAAGACCTTTCTCAAAAAAATCTAAAAGAAATTCTTTACGATAACCACCACTCTGGAAGTCTTTTCCACGTGAATCTTTTCCAAGAATATTTAGCCCTTATGCCGGAACTCACCTGGGAAAATCCTGAAGATGAATGGATCAATATCCCGGGAACAGAAACTTCCTTTAACTGGACCTACCGCTACCGCTTTCCTTTAGAGACTTTAGTAAAATCGAAAAAACTCAAAGAAAACATCGCAGCGATTCTTGCTTAGCTCATCGCCTTATGCTATTGTCATGCTTATGAAAGTTCTCCTGTTTTTCCTCCTTCCGACACTTTTTTTAACAGCAGAGATTTCTGATGCTCACCTAAGCACTCTTTATCATAGTTTAAATCCTAAATCCATCTCAGAGCTTTTTGCCTTCTACTCCCTTTACCCCCAGGCTAAAGAAGGGCAACAGGCCCTTTCAGATGCATGGGAACTCATGCATAAACACCGAACAGAAAAGTATCCCATAAAAAAGAATCTCCTTCTTCCCGCAATGGAAATTGATGCGATTCTCTCTTTGGTCAATCAACAACCTTTCGAAACAGCTATTGAGCTTTCAGAGCAGCAGCTTGAAATGATCGAAATGATTTCTGACCATCTTTCCAATAGAAAGCTTAAGGGGCACTCTCTATGGAAAAAAGAAGAACTTTTCACACTTGCTCCCGAAGAAGTCGATCTTTCTCGTGCCCTTCTTTTGTATCAGTTTGAAGATGATCCCTTGAAAGTGCGACACTATGAAGCAACTTTGGATCTCATTGCCCTGCAAATTCTTGCCCACTTACCTGTTGGTGCAACGGATCTTGAGAAAATAGATGCGATCAGCCATTTTATTTTCTATGAAAAGCGCTTCCGTTTCCCCCCCCATTCGATCTGGGCAAAGGATATCGATACCTATACTTTTCTTCCCTCAGTTCTTGATCGTCGTTTAGGGGTTTGTTTAGGGGTTTCTATCCTCTATCTTTCTATTGCAGAAAGGCTCGATCTCCCTTTAGAAATTATTACCCCTCCAGGCCATATCTATCTTCGCTACCGGCAGGGAGAAGAGACGTTAAATATTGAAACAACTGCGCGCGGAATCCATGTTCCCGATCGGATGTATTTGGGAATCAATACACGAAAACTCCAAGAGAGAAATACAAAAGAGGTGATTGGTTTAGCTTTTATTAACCAAGCCTCTGTTGCTTGGCAAAAAGGTGACTATCAAACAACAGTTGAGCTTTATGAAAAAGCCCTTCCCTTTTTGCCCAATGACTCTACTTTACACACACTTTTAGGCTATAACTATCTCTTTGTCGGAAAAGAGAAAAAAGGGAGAAAACTGTTAAATCAAATCAAAGATTATCCTGTTGATTTTGCTGTTACGCAAGATACGACCCCTGAAGATTATCTAAAGGGAAAAGTCGATGCCGAAGGGATCAAAACGATCTTTCTACACGTCGATGAAACCAGAGCGTCTATCCTTGAGAAACAAGAGAAACTTCTCAAGGTTCTAAAGAAGTTTCCAGAGTTTCGAGAGGGCATGCTACAACTCGCCATCACCTATCTTCAACTCGGACGAGGTGGAAAAGCTTTTGAAACTCTAAATCGGTATCACGGTTTGGATCCCAACTCCCCCGTTGTTGAGTACTACCTTTCTATTATTGCTTTAAATCGATTGCGCTATTTTCAGGCATGGCAACATTTAGACGCTGCAGAAGCTTTGACAAAAAAACGTGACCATGCGCCGCGCTGTCTCAAGGAGCTGCGCCGCGCCCTTCGTTGCCTTCATCCCGACCCTCAAGATAAACCTAAACAATTTCTTCAGCAAGATTGTAAAAACCTCCGGAATCTGGACCCTTCCCACAACAGCTCAGAGTCTTGACTCTTATCATCTTTCAAGTTAAGATGTAATTAACTATGATTACTTATTCCTTTTAAATCAGAGCTTCAAATTTCAAGGGAAGATAGTTTGGAGGTAGTATGAACCCGCAATTCACAGAGTCCACCGCTAAGGTCCTTTCTCAAGCCGTTCAAACTGCAACAGAGCGTCACCATACTGAGGTCACAGAGCATCATGTCCTTTTTGCTTTTTTTCGAGATGAGACCGGCTATTTTCGCACGCTATGCCATGCCCTTAAATTAGATCCCGCCCCTCTTGTTTCTGATCTGCAAAAAAAATTCGACTCTCTCCCTACCTTCTCTGGAAAAAGTGTAGAACCCAATCTTAGTGTATCGCTGAATAAACAAATCAATAGCGCCCACACCCTCATGCAAAAATGGGGGGATACTTATATGAGTAGCGATCACTTTTTCTACATTTTTTGGGAAACTTCCGAAGATCCTTTCACAAGCTGGAAAAAGAAATCTGGGCTTACTCTCAAACAAGTTAAAGATAAAATCAAAGAAGTCCGCGGAGAACAAAAAATGGATAGTCCTAGTAGCGAAGAAAATCTCCAATCTCTGGAAAAATATTGTAAAAACCTCACGACTCTTGCCAAAGAGGGAAAACTCGATCCTGTCATTGGAAGAGATGAAGAAATTCGTCGAACCATTCAGGTCTTGTCACGTCGCACAAAAAATAACCCTCTTTTAATTGGGGAACCTGGCGTTGGTAAAACAGCTATAGCAGAAGGCCTTGCGCACCGAATCATTCAAGAAGATGTTCCCGATTCGCTCAAAGGAAAAAACCTCCTTGCTCTGGATATGGGAAGTTTAATCGCAGGAGCAAAATACCGAGGTGAATTTGAAGAGCGATTGAAGGCTATTTTAAAAGAAATTGAAAAATCTGAAGGGCAAATTCTCCTATTCATCGATGAAGCCCACACCCTGATTGGAGCTGGAGCCACAGAAGGAGCCATGGATGCTGCCAACCTTTTAAAACCCACTTTAGCTCGAGGAACGCTCCATTGTATTGGCGCAACAACTCTTGCTGAATATCAAAAATACATCGAAAAAGATGCCGCTCTCGAACGTCGTTTTCAACCTGTCCTTGTGCAAGAACCCTCCGTTGAGGATGCGATGACAATTCTAAGAGGTCTCAAGGAAAAGTATGAAAACTATCACGGCGTTAGAATTACTGAGGATGCGATTTATTCAGCTGTGACACTCTCCTACCGCTATATTACTGATCGTCAACTTCCGGACAAAGCAATCGATCTCATTGATGAAGCCGCATCGATGATCCGGATGCAAATCGGAAGTCGTCCCCTACCGATCGATACACAGGAACGTGCTTTAAGCTCTCTCATCGTGAAACAAGAGGCTCTCAAGCGAGAAAAAACTCCTGCTTCAAAGGCTGAAGCAAGAAAACTTGAAAAAGAAATTGCCATCACAAAAGAAGAGTTAAACACGCTCAAAGAACGGTGGAACCAAGAAAAGAAAAGTTTAGAGGAACTTAGAGAGAAAAAGGAAAAGCTTGAAAAACTCCGCTTTCAAGAAGAGGAAGCCGAAAGAAGTGCAGACTTCAACAAAGTTGCTAAGATCCGCTACAGCGTTATTCCTGAGGTCGAAAAAGAAATTGCTGCTGCAGAAACGGCCTTAAAGGGAAAAGAAGGACGTCTATTGCAAGAAGAGGTAGATGAGCACCTGATTGGTGAAATTGTTGCTAAATGGACGGGAGTTCCCATCAGCAAAATGCTTGAGGGAGAAGCAGAAAAACTGCTACATTTAGAATCTACTTTGCACCAACGCGTTGTTGGACAAGAGATTGCTGTCGAAGCGGTTAGCGAAGCCATCCGTCGCTCACGCGCCGGGTTAAGTGATCCCCATCGTCCCATGGGAGCTTTTCTCTTTGTTGGACCGACAGGTGTTGGAAAAACAGAACTAGCAAAAGCTTTAGCAAAAGAGCTTTTTAGCCAAGAAGAAGCGATGATCCGCCTCGACATGTCCGAATACATGGAAAAACACAGCGTTGCAAAACTGATTGGTTCCCCTCCAGGATATGTCGGATATGATGAAGGAGGACAACTCACAGAAGCGATCCGTAGACGCCCTTATTCTGTGATTCTTCTCGATGAAGTCGAAAAAGCCCATCCCGATGTCTTTAACATCCTCCTACAAATCTTCGATGATGGCAGAATTACAGATAGTAAAGGGAGAACGGTTAACTGTAAAAATGCCCTCTTTATCATGACCTCAAACTTGGGTAGCCAACAAATCCTTTCCCACACAGAAAAACTTACCAAAGAAACGGTTCTTTCTATTTTAGATCCTGTGATGCGCGCTCATTTCCGTCCTGAATTTATCAATCGTCTTGACGAAATTCTCCCCTTCCTTCCCCTTCAAGAAAAAGATATAGAGAAAATTGTCCTCATCCAACTAAGCCAAGTTAGTAAACGTCTATTGGATAAAGATATTATCTTAGAGTGGAGCCCAGATGTTCTAGCCTATCTTGCAAAAGAAGGGTATGATTCAGTTTTTGGAGCCCGTCCCCTTAAACGGCTGGTTCAAAAGACAGTGGTCAATAAGCTTTCCAATGCGCTTCTCAAAGGAGAAATTAGCACGGGAGACCACATACAACTACACTATTTAGAAAATACCTTAATGTATCGAAAGCAGGCGAAGCAACCACAAATGATTTCTTAGCTCACCTTATGCACTAAGAATAAGAAGATAAGTGCATGCTTTCGATCCACAGAGTGATCGCTACCGAAAAGGCCGCTCTCCTCTAGTGGGAAAAACGAGCAAATTTAAAATCTACAGCTCCTTTTACGCAAACAACTCCAACAAGGCGTGGGTTTTTAGAAAATTCTAATGCTTCATAATAGATCGGGATAATAGGCATCGCATCCATGAGAATTTTTTCAGCTGCAGTGAGCAAGCATTTCCGCTTCTCAACGTCCGTTTCATAATTTGAAGCTTCGAGTAGATCGATATACTCTTGGGACTCCCAATTGGGAATATTCATCACGTCGTACTTATATTTAAAGATTTGGAGCATGTGGATAGGGTCTGTATCAAAATTAAACCCTGCTATTCCGATCTGATAGTCTCCCTTTTGAAGCATATTGGCATGGACAGGCCAGTCTGATGAGGACAAAGTGACTTTGATTCCAAAAGTTTGTTGCCAAATCTGTTGAACGGTTTGCACAATCCGAGAATCTAGTCCAGAAGTACCAGAATATCTAATGTTTACACTAGGAAAGGTTGCAAGGGTTAACCCTTCTTCTAGTAAAGCCTCGTTTAAGAGTCTTTTGGCTTCATCAAGCTTGTTATCCTCAAAGCAAGCAAAATTCCTAAGCTTTGAAACAAGGGGAAAGAATTCCATAGGCCGGAAGCCTATTTCCACCTACAATATGATCCACAATTGCCTTCCGGTCCAATGCATAGGAAAAGGCTTGGCGCAGTTTTTTGTTATGGAATGGAAAGGTTTTATTGTTGAGAAACAAACAATGAACTTCCGGGCTCTCCAAAAAAGAGTAACTCGCATATTGCCGAACGGTTTCTAATGCTTCCACAGGAATATAACCTACATGCCCTCCAATCCAATCGAATTCACCCTTTTCATACAGACAAAATTGTGTCATCGCATCTTCAATAAAACTGATTCTTATCTCTGGAAGAGAGACATGTTGCTGGTCCCAATAAGAGGGATTTTTCTCAAGCATTAGCTTTTTTTGCGGTTCCCACTCTTTTAATTTAAAAGGACCGTTGGAGACAAACGTCTGATCTGTTCGGTGGATCCAGCTAGAATCGACTTCATCTAAGTGTTTGGGAATGGGAAAAAAACAAGGCCTCTTTAA
>JAAUYI010070190.1_pt1 | contig 10049 bp, 9 predicted proteins | sample 7278041 | NCBI WGS metagenome assembly JAAUYI01 (sample SAMN14350216, study PRJNA611818) | marine sediment metagenome | isolation source: surface marine sediment (0.6m) | place: French Polynesia: Moorea | collected 2018-08
AGTACTTTTGGAAAAGGAAATGCGGGAAACATATCGGTAAGGGTTACTGACTCCATAAACCTTGCCAACAATAGTTTTATTAGCAGCTTTGTAGGTGCCGGAGGCGAAGGCTTTGGTGGTGATATCAATCTTACGGGGCGATCGCTCACCCTAACAAATGGTTCTCAGATAGGTGCTTTTGTTTTTCGTCAATTTAACAATCAACCAGGTGGAATAGGCACAGCAGGAAATATTGATATAAATATGACTGATTTCATTAATATATCTGGTGCTGCTGATACAGGATTTTCCAGTGGATTATTTGCAAGTGCAGCAAGAGGAAGTACTGCAACTGAGTCTAAAGCTGCGGGAGATATTACCGTTACAACAGGTGACTTTCGTCTGTCAGATGGTGCAGTAATACGAGCATCTACTGCCAATGCAGGTGATGGAGGTCAAATAACTATTAATGCTAATAACTTTGCAGCTACTAATGGCGGGCAAATATCTACCACTACCTCCAATAGCGGAAACGCTGGAAGCATTAAGCTAAATATTTCTGATCGCATCACAATTTCTGGAATTGATCCTAATTTTAGTCAGCGACTAGAACAATTAAGACAATCGGGTCAACAGTTGGAAAATGTAGATATTAATATAGGTATTAATGGACCTCAAAGCGGAATATTCGCCAATACTACGGAAGCATCTACCGGAGATGGTGGTAGCATATCCATCGATCCTAAAACTGTAGAAATACTGGATAGTGCCATCATCTCAGCAGAGAGTCGCGGAATTGGAAACCCTGGAAGTATTGATATACAAGTAGATGAACTCTTACTCTTGCGTCGTGGAGCTAAAATTTCTACACTATCCGCTCAAGATAATGATAATATCAGTAATATCAAAATTAATACAGGGATATTGGTAGCTTTCCCTAAAGAAAATAGCGATATCAGTGCCAACGCAGGTGGAGTTGAGATATTTGCTCAAGGTATTTTCGGCATTGTTCGCCGTGATTTCCTCACAGATTTTAGTGACATTACTGCTAGAGCAGAAATTGACATAAATAACCCAGAAGTAGATCCTATTCCAGGGTTAGTAGAATTACCAGAAACTGTTATCGATCCGGATAGCCAAATCGCTCAAAACCCATGTCAACAAGGCATTGGTAGCACATTTACAGCTACTGGACGGGGTGGTTTACCACCTAACCCCACTCAAGACTTAAGTAGTGGTGCGGTGCGGGTAAGTTTAGCAACACCAGTAATCAGTAAAACTACTGCTACTAATACAACTGCCAGTCAACCAAAATCTACTCCCACAAAGAAAAAGCTTGTACCAGCCCAAGGATGGGTGTTTAACAGCAAAGGTCAAATAGTACTTACAGCCTATGACCCTAATCAGATAGGTGTTCAACGCACTGCTCATAAAGGGCTTTGTAGAGCGAAGTAAGGCATTGTTACCGGGCTAAATGACATTGCTGCAAGTTATCAGTTTGAAAGGGGAGCATCCCACTTTTGTACGTCATTGTGTTCGCGTAGCGTGCGCGAAGCGCTCACGCAACGAAGTGAAGCGAAACATAAGTCCTTCGGACACACTGAACGCGAACGCAAAATCTCGAAGCAAGAATAGTCTATGCGATTGCTTCGTCGTTCCTCCTCGCAATGACAGGTTCATTTTTATCTAATAGCAAAATAAAAACTGGGATGCACCCGTTTGAAAGTACCTCTTATATGAAATCCGGGTAAACTTGAATTGGAGCAAAGCGACAGTCACCAAATTTCTGCCAAATCCAAAACAAACCCTGGTAAAACATCCTCACCCGATAAAGTTTGTGGACTTTGCAAAACTTCAATTTCTCGATTGGGACGATAAATTTCTACCTGCTGCTGTTGGCGATTAATCAACCATCCCAGTCTCGCGCCATTATCCATATATTCCCTCATTTTGACGCGTGTTTTTTCTAGGGAATCACTGGGAGACATTAATTCAACCACAAAATCGGGACACAAAGGAGCAAATCTTTCTTTTTCCGCTTGAGTTAAAGCATTCCACCGTTCCATTTTCACCCAAGACGCATCTGGGGAACGCTCTGCACCGTTAGGAAGTTTGAAACCACTAGAAGAGTCAAAGGATTTTCCTAGCTTGTTTTGGCGACTCCAAGCTCTTAATTGATAAGTTAGCTCGGCATTGCGGTTACCAGTTTCGCTTCCCGTAGGTGGCATAATAATTAATTCCCCTCTGGCTGTACGCTCGAATCTCAGGTCACGGTTATTTTGACAAAGCTGAAAAAATTGCTCATCTGTTAAGTCAATATTTAATTCGAGGGTAGCAGGTAAACTGACGGTATTAGTGTTCATCTTATCAGTATCAATAGCAGCAATATCTTTCTCAATTTTAGTTTGCTTCTCATCTCAATCATTACCGCAGTGCGATCGCACTACAATTTTTTGGTAATTTAATAGTATAAAGGGAGTAATTAATTTGACCGACTTAACTGACAAATAGCTTTTAAAACTTGTAGTAATTCAATCATTCGCTGAGATTCCATCAAATTTAATTCTGGCATAATTTGATAAATGGAAGGATTTCCCTGCTGAATATACACAAACTGATAACTCCTCCCATTAGTTACCAACCCCCAAACTGATGCTTGTCTTTCCAGACTTTGATAAGCGTAAGTTAAAAGTTGTGGTAAACCTGTTATGACATCAATTTGACTGTTTTTCGCTTCAATTAATAATACCCAGAAAAATGCATTCCCTTTTGTCTGTTTAGCCTTGGTAACAGCTAAAATATCAAACCTACCTTTAATTGTTAAATCTTCATCTTCAACTTCAATATCAGCAATATCTTCTTCTAAAATAATCTCAATAGGATAGCGATAAAATCCAGCTAGTCGCATTAAGGGAGCAAGTACCAGAAATTTAACTTGGCCTTCGGAAACTTTACCTGCTGTAAGATATCTATCAAAGTCATCCCGTATTTCTATGAGTTCCTGTTGTTCTGTTTCTGTGAGTGGTTCGAGGGATAATAGAGGAGAGAATGAATCAACATACTGTTTTTGTAAGCCAAATAAACGCTGAACTTCTGCTAAGGATAAGTTGCGAGCATTAAGAATAGTCATAATTATTTCTTGTTTTCTTAACCATAAAAATACTGACATTCAGCGGTTGACTGCTGGTTCTAACATTCGTATTGTCCCTTTTTCTGCATCAATCTCAACATCCACACCAATAGGCATGGTAAATTTATCCCGAATATGACCAATCATAGATGCATACCAAGCGGGAATTCCTAAAGGTTTAATATGGTCTTTCAATACTTCCATTAATGTTAAGGAAGGATCATCTCCCGTACTGCACCTAGTACATTTTCCAAAAATAAAGCCTGACAATCGAGTCAGAATACCAGCATTTTTTAATTGGGTAAGCATTCTATCTATACGGTAAATATCCTCGCCAATGTCTTCCACAAACAAAATACGGCGATTCCAAGATGGTAGATAAGGTGAACCTAACATGGCACATAATACGGATAAATTACCACCCACTAACTTACCCGTTGCTGTTCCTGGGTGAATTATTCGCCGACGAACTTCTGTTGTCAGGGGATTTCTCATGGTGAGCATTTTCCCTTGAAAAAGCATTGGTTGGAGATAGTCTAAAGTAAATTGATTCCAACTAGAAATCCCCACAGGACCATGAAAGGTTACAATGCGGCTACGGGCATTAATTGCCAATAATAGGGAAGTAATATCGCTATACCCCATAATGATTTTGGGGTGGGAACGAATCAAAGGATACTTCAGTAAAGGTAAAATCCGATTACAACCCCAACCACCGCGCATGGTAATTATGGCTGTGACAGATTTATCAGCAAACATATTGTTCACATCTGCTGCTCTGTCAATATCTTTACCCGCTAAATAGCCATAACGGTCTAAAATATGTTTGCCTAGCTTAACTTTTAAGCCTAAATTAGTTAGTGCTTGCTTGGCTTGTTCCACATCCTCAGTATCAACCATACCCGCAGGACTAATTAATCCTACTGTATCGCCTCTGCGTAAATGTGGTGGTTTGATGATGGTATTTGGCGAATGCTGCCCTTGGGCAGAAAATGATAGTAAGGGAGTGGATACGGCAGATATACTCAATATTTTCAGCAATTCTCGGCGCTTGATACTCATGGGAATGTGTGGTAGCCTTTATAACCTATATCCAATGCAAGGAAAATACATAAGGTAAAAGGTAAAAGTTAAAAGCCCTTCCCGCTACTTTTGCTTTTTACCTTTTTACTTAGGGCTTGCTGTTCGTGTAGCGCAGTGTATTTATCTCACGCAGAGGCGCAGAGGCGCAGAGAATAAGAGTTTTAAGTATCCCATTTTTGAATTTCATACTTCAATTTAGCTGCGTATTAACTTATTCCCATCAAATCGATGGTAAAACTATCCCGCAGGTGAAAATCAGCCTCTGCCCCACTATGCTTTAATGCCCAATAAGTAATAACACCATTTACATCTTTAACTACGGTAGTAATACCAACATCTAAATTCATTTCTGGGGCGATGAATTTATGCAAATCTAGTTGTAAAGTTAGTTGCAAAGTTTCGGGTTGACGGTGAAGAGTAAATGGAAGTGAGGGAATAGCTGTTTCCTCCTGCATTCCTTGGCGATAATCATCAAAATGATAGATATTCCAATCTCCTGTGGGGGAAAGGTTAAATTCCCAATAACGGGGACTATGCTTAATTCCGAGGAAGAACTCAAAACAAGTTGCTTGCCATAATTCATGTTGGCGAGTTGGTATGTCTGCTGGGGTAGGAATATCTATTTTTTCTAAGTCACCTTGAAATATATAGTTAATCCCTAGGGTATTATGGTTGCGGGCAATTTTGCCATAAATCTGTAAATCTAGGTGGGGAATGGGTGTAAATGGTTGTAAACTGAATTGTTGTTGATTCATCGCATTTTCTCAATCATGGTACGAATGCTCACCTCCTGAGATTCAATACTTTCAGTCAGTTTAAATTGCACCAATGCCCTAGCTAGATTATGTTCGGGATATTTAACTTTAAAATAGATGTTACCTGCTAAATAATCGCTAAAAAATCGTAATCCTAATTCAAAGGCAATCAGGCGGATAGCTTCGTATATATATTCATAGTCCCTCTCTGTGAGAAAATCTCTAGCTACTGAGAGATATCCCCCTAAGACTAATTGACAAATACTAGTATTAAAACTAACTTGTTCCCATCTTTGGGTTTCTTCTCCCATGGGATTGCAGCTAGAACGCAAGCAGTCACCAATATCGTAATGAATCAATCCTGGTTTTACAGTGTCTAAGTCAATAATACTGATACCTTGTCCTGTAGCGGTGTCTATCATCACATTATTAATTTTCGGATCGCCGTGGATGGGACGCAAATGCAGATATCCCTTTTTGACAGCATTTTCTAGGATATGTGCCCAGGTTGTGCGATCGCGGACAAATTTTAAGCAATAATCTAATTCTGGGGACTTTGTAGGTATGGTATATCTTGCTTTGATATCGGCATACTGCTGGAGGTAGGTTGGTGTAATGTGGAAGCCAGGAAGGGTATCAGCCAGTTGCTCTACGGGCAAATCACTAATTAAGTTATGGAACATACCCAAGGCATAACCAACTTCACGGGCATGGTTATCATTTTGAATTGTATCAAAGGTTTGTGCCCCTTCAATAAATGCGATCGCTCGCCAAAATGAGCCATCACTGTCGATAAAATGGTTTTGATCATTTTGAGTTAGGAGTACTCGCGGTACTTCCCACCGTCTGACCTCAGGTAGGGGAAAATGATGTAAGCGCTGGGCAACGTGGTTGGTAAAGATACTCATATTCTGCATCACCAGTTCCGGTTGACGGAAAACCTGGGTATTGATGCGTTGGAGGATAAAGTGCTTGACAGTGGAGTTATCCAGAGTCACGAGGAAGGTATGATTAATATTACCATGTCCAAACTCCTGGATGTTAGCGACTGCTCCTTGAGTGGCATCCTTTGGTTTAAATTGGTTGGCTATGTCAATGAGGTTATTCAAAACTATGAATATCTAGGTGTCCTTGGGGTTGGTGCTTTAAATATATACGTCTGTGCTAACCAAGGACAATATGAGGCGTTGCTGAATTGGAGTATGAATTTACATTTTGGGTATGAATAAACAACAATTCTTTGCGTCTTTGCGCCTTTGCGTGAGGCTAATTCATACTTTCGATCAGCAACGCCCAATACGAAGTAATTAAAACTCTTACTCTCTGCGTGAGACAAATTCATATCTTGATTCAGCAATGTAACCCAACGTTATCAAAGGTTTGTTGGGTTTCGTACCTCAACCCAACCTACCATTCTTCTTAACTTTTACCCTCTCCTTAATAAGGCTACGGTGTATACACAAGTTATGGAATTCCCAATAGTAAGAAGGCAAACCTCACCCTGTCCTAACGGACATCCCTCTCCTTAACAAGGAGAGGGAAAGATTTTTGCATCGCAAAAAGCGAGGGTGAGGTGATGATTTCATGAATTGGAGAAATGTGTGTACGCGGTAGCCTTAATCAGGAGAGGGTAACCTAGGCGGGTGAGATTTTATCACCAATCAAAATAAATGAGGATAGGTAATATACCCATCCTCACCAAATTAACTTTGTGTTTCTTCCGTTCGGTAAAATATTTAAATTTGACATAGCTTTTTGGGCTACTCAATAACCCAGCTAGACACAATTGTCTAAACAATGAGAAATTAGCTTGCTTGATGCAAATGCTTGGGGGTACCGAAAGATACAACCTTTGTATCCTTTTCCAGTAAGTACAAATCTTTTGCTGTAACCTTTGCTGTAAAAAGATTAGGTGAAATTTTGGTGCGAACATTAATAAAACTGGGTACATAACCAGCTTCAGACACTTTGATTGTGACTGCCATTGGACTGTCGCCACCTTGTCTACACTGTGACAAATCCATCGAGTTTGATTCTATTTTATTGAATCCACGACCTCGATTTTCCACTAGAGTTAAGGTTGTGTGTTTCATAATTTTTTTCAGACTAATGCTTTGCGATCGCATTATTTTCCTTACATGAGCTATAATAATACAATTAAGTCTACATTCATCATATCACGATTGTCGAATTCGCGAGATAGCTGCAAAAGCATCAATTGCCCCATAGCCATAGCGTTCCTGCTCCCTAGGCTGGGGAAAATTCTCCTTGGTACTAGCTGCCAGGATATCATGAATTTGGTCAATAGTGAGTTGCAAGTTACGGGCACAGGCTTCGGCAAGCATTAATGCAATCACTCCTGTTACCGCAGGTGCAGCCATGCTTGTACCAGACTTACGGATGATTCCAGTACCCGTAAGGGAGTTTGCGGCTCGAACGTGATGGCCAGGAGCTATGAAATCTGGTTTTTGCCGCCCATCTCTGGTGGGGCCAGAACTGGTAAAATAAGATAATGGCTTATTCCGTTTTTTCGCATCATAGGAGCCAACCACAATGCTCTTATACCCACAAGCAATGGTATTGAGGGTGTAAGTCTTGTGGTGGGGAGGAAGGAAAGTGGTTTGTATTGTATCGCGCTCAATCCAAGCGTGGAACTTGCCATTATTTACTTTCACTCCGTGGAGGCGCAGTTTCCAGACACCCCCTCCCTCTGGTAAATCAGGTTCCATGAAGATACAAATTACATTATCTCCATTGTTAGGATCGCCTTGGCGGTGGGCAAAGAACATTAAACTTTCATTCTCACTGTCTACCACTTTGCCATTACTTCCCAGATTGATTACACCAAGACTGCTCCCATCTGGAGAGAGGATTTCTAGCTGAAATTGGTCATCTTTACTGTACCATATCTCAATTTCTGTCTGTTTCGGATGTTTATGGGGGATTTTCCACTTTAAGTCAAAGTAACTACCCTGTGGCACAGTTCCAGAAGCATGAATCCCTGAATCATATTCGTTACCAGCAGCGATGACTATGGCTCGGTTAGGCTTTGCGGTTACTAGAGCATCAATACTTTGTTCAATTAAAGTTGTACCATCATGGGGACCACCATATAGCCCCAAACTAATATTAACTACACAGGGGCGATCGCCAGCAATATCAAAGATATACGCCATTGCTTCCAGCAGTGCAACTGTATCACCAAAGGACTCCTGCACAGCTCTTTCACCGTCCTCTAAAGATGAAACTATTTCAGTCTCAGAGAGGTGGACAAATACAATATCTGCTGCGGGAGCTACACCAGGGATACCGCTACCTTGTCCATTACCAGCAGCAATATCCATCACATGGGTTCCGTGAGCCTTGTGTACTGGTTTATATCCGAGAGCCGCATAGGGATCGCTGGCTTGGAGAGCTTGATTAATCTCATCCTGCTTGTATTCTTTGCCATAATCATAGGGGCTGTGATGACTGGGGCTACCATCCTGGTTCCAGAAAGCCAGCAACCTTGTAGAACCATCAGGATAACGAAAATTTTTGTGGGCAAAATCACAACCACCATCAATAATACCAATTACCACACCATCTCCCTGACTTCCAGGAATATTTTCAGGTAAAAGATTTTCACTAACACTCATTTCTTCTAGGGTATGGCTGAGTGTCGGTTGGAGTGGTTGCGCTGACTTTAAGCTGACAACCCATGGCGACTGCTTTATTTGCTCTAATCTGGCAACTGGCACTCTGGCTGTGACAATTCGCTCACCAGTGGGCGTACTACCCATATCTGCACCTGGGTATACTTCGTTCATCGCCAACCATTCCTCAATATTATTCACTTTGGCAATAACTGCAATCTCTCCCTCCTCAGTTGAAGCGGTTGCGGGAGTAGTTATTCCCAAACTTTTCCGTTCCAGTATTCTTTGCAGTCCAGGATCAATATCAGTAAATATATCTGTTGATTCAAATTGTAGTTTCATGTAATACCTGTATTTGAAAACATTAAGTTTGAGTACTTAAGTATAATTACAGTCTCAATTGTAGCAATTACAGATAAAAATTCAACCATTACCCCTAGGCGGACAGATCCCCGACTTCTTTAAGAAGTTGGGGATCTAAACACCTGCGACTCGTCAAAATTAATGCCAAAAATTTACTATGTATTTGGCGTACTCAAAACAGTTGTACCAACAGAATTTTCCAACTCTACATCTGTGAGGAACATTTCATTGATACTTTGTTGACGGGAAATAATCATTCCCCGCACCCATTCTTGATTACCTTGCTGAATGTACTTGCCAATACAATAAGCAGAATAGTCTATATGCTTGGTTTCATCATAAATGAATACATCAGACATAGTCGTCACCTTTGCCAAATTTTCAGGTGTGGCATAGGCTTGTAATACCGGACGCAGTAAAAGTTGCAGAATTAATGCCCGAATTTCTAGTAAATTAATTTTGATAATCTCATCCATAACCTTTTCTGTGTCTAGGATGAGATGCCCAGAAGAAGAGTTATCCAAGGAGCGATCGCTCACCAGTGGCGGTTCTGTTGTAGGATGTTTATGATGATAGTACTCTGGTGACAAGCCTTGCAACTGTACCCGAAAATCTGCTTCTAATTGGGTAGGAAACAATATATTCACTAAGGCAACAAACATTTTTGAGTGGCGAGATTCATCAATGGAGTGTTTGCGAACTAACTCTGCATATTCCGGCTCCGAGATGCACTGCGAGAATTGCCAAACTTTCCTAGAACCATTTCCTTCTTCAGCAGCATTCGCAATCAGGGAGTTAGCAAACCATTCAGCTTCACGGGCACGCTGACGATAAAAATTACCATACCATGCCATGCCATGTGGCGGTGGATGAATCTTACAAGCCTCTCTTAAAAAAGTTTTATAGTCTTCATCAATTTGACAGCCATAACGTTGAAGATAACTAATTGCCAATTCACTCACATTATTCATTATTTTTTCTTCCTTACTGGCTGTAAAAATTGTTTTAATATAGGAATCCTAATTGATTTTTGAAATATACGTAGGGGAGCCAGCGCTGTTGGCGGGTTTCCCGACATAAGGCGACTGGCGTTGTGTTGTCGCG
>JAAUYI010222683.1_pt1 | contig 10049 bp, 12 predicted proteins | sample 7278041 | NCBI WGS metagenome assembly JAAUYI01 (sample SAMN14350216, study PRJNA611818) | marine sediment metagenome | isolation source: surface marine sediment (0.6m) | place: French Polynesia: Moorea | collected 2018-08
CAAAAAAAATGTATGTACTAAAATGCCTGCAGAAATTAGTACATTCCTACAAAGCCATTGTCATTCATTGGTAGATACTATTCGTCCTAAATTAGCTCAGGTTATTGCCAGTCAGACAAAAAGACAAAATTTTATTTTGTTTAGTATTTATCAAACTGACTTATCTATTCCTGCTTCTCTACCTGATTATCAAGTTAGAACCATAGGAATATTAAAACAATTCTTTATTTATGAAAGCGAACAGCTTTGAGCTCTAGTCTCAGTTATGATCGATTAGAGTATTAATAGAAAGAATTTGTTAGCTAAAGGAAAATTATGAGCAAACAAATCGAGCGAGAAGAAAATAAACCTCCTACTACAGAATTAGAATCTATTCGCACACCACCATGGGGAAAAGTTACTATCTTAGAGCAAAGAGAACATTACTGCATTAATTGTATTGAGCTAAAACCAGGGCATCATATTAGTACTCAAATGCACTATCATCGCAGTGAACATTGGATTGTTGTTTCTGGTACGGCAAAGGTGATTTGCAATGGTAAAGAACAGCTACTAATGCAAAACCAATCAACTTATGTACCCATGAATACTCCTCATCGAGTAGAAAACCCAGGAGTGATTCCTTTAGTAATGATTGAAGTGCAAAATGGAGAGTATCTTGGTGATGATGATATCATTCGTTTTGCAGAAGATAGTTAAAAGATTTATACTCTAATTGGGTTTTTTTGTGCTGTCAGCAATCCAATTTAAATAAGGCTGAAAACCAGCTAGAATAGGCAAAGCAATGATTTCTGGCACTTCGTAACTATGAAGTGCTTGGATTGTTTGAGCTAATTCGGTAAAAAGAGCTAAGTTAGTTTTAATGAACAATTGCCACTCTCGATCGCGGTTGATTTTTTCTTGCCAAGTATAAAAAGAATTAACAGGAGTAATACTTACACAAGCTGCTAATTGTTCTGTAAGTAAAGCTTCGGCTATTTTTTCTCCTTCTTGTTCGGAAGCGACAGTTACCATCACCAGACAATAAGAAGAAGCATCTTGTTTAATCATAATTAGCTATCTAAGGAACTACATACTCCCAACATCGATCGCCAGATGAATATTGAGAGAGATGACGATCGAGCAACGTATCTTCTAAAATAGCATGCTTCAGAATGGCATCTTGAAGATTGACCAAAGTTAAATCAGCTTTAGTCAAATTCGCCTTCGATAAATTTGCTTTAGTTAAATCAGCCCCAAACAATCTTGCTCCAATTAATTTAGCACCCTGAAGATTAGCATTTTTCAAACTTGTTTCTTCTAAATTGGCTCTAGATAAATTGGCACGGGCAAAATTTGAGCCACTTAGTCTTGCTCTACTAAAGTTAACATATCGTAAATCTGCTCCACTTAAGTCTATGCCGTTCAGAAAAGTACCGCTTAAATTGACTTCATTCAAAGAAATATTCTTAAAACAAGCTCCACTCAATCTTCCTGCTTTTAAATTCACCCAGTCACAGTTAGTCTTACTCAGATTAGCTTGTCGTAAATTGATGTTAAATAATTTAGCTCCGCAAAGGTTAGCTCCAGCTAAATTAGCTTGTCTTAGATTGGCATAAGAGAAATTAGCTCCACTGAGCCTGGCATTATTCAATTTAGATTTAACCATAAAAGCTCCTTGCAAGTTTGCTTTAGTTAAATCTGCATTTTCCCATTTGGTTTCACTGAGTTTGGCATAACTTAAATTAGCCCAGTTTAAAGAAGCATGGCTCAGATTAGATTTAGTTAAAAACGCATAACTTAAATTAGCTCCTTGTAGATTTGCCCCAGTTAAATTAACAGAAACCAACACTACACGACTTAAATCTGCGCCTCTAAGATCGACGCCAGAAAAATTTCTCTGACCCTGTTCGTAAAGTTGTAATAAATGACTAATTTTCATATTAAAAGATTTTGATAATTAACTAACTTATAGTTAATTAATTGAAAATTATGATGACATAATTACAGTTCTATCTTAATTTTTTTGCTAGCTTTTGGCGATCCTTAGAAATAATTAAGTAGATGAACAATTAGGTTAATCTATATTATTCGTAAAAGGTAGGAAAGTATTATGAATAAAGAAGGCAGAGAAAGCAGTAGTAGCACAAAAAAGGAACGTTTGATGTTGACTTAGTTGTAACTACCCACTAGTTAGTATTGCACAAAATAGATTTAAATTAAATTAAATTAAATTAAATAATGTTCAAAAAAATCAACAATTTACTTTAATTTTTTTGAACCAATTAATCAGCTTGGGGCTAGATAGCAATCCTAAATCATTTGTGAAAAATAATAAATAACCAATGACTAATAACAATTTTCACAACTTAAAAGATTACTATCAACACTAATTGAAAGTTAAGTAGATAAAGAATAAACTTGTCCATCAATAAGCTATCTGGTAATCCCTTTTGCCTCTAGATAAGATGAAGTTTTTTGAAGCATACGACCATCGGGGACTTTAATTACCCGTTCTCGACGATGAGAAAAACGTCTAGCTACACGGTGATTATCGAATACAGGCAATGTTCTTTGTTGAATTTCTTCTTCAGGGATAGTTCCTAAATCGGCAAAATCTTCAAGAGGTCTGGTAATTAACTCAGAAGAGCGATCGATAACTAAGTAACAAGTTCTGGGAAAAGAAGCATCTGTGAGGGGTAAAATTTCAATATCAATATTACCAATTCCTGCATGAGGATAAGCTACTTCTTCATCTGTTTCACTATCCCAATCATCTTCGTAATCATCTTCTTCTTCGTCTATATCTTCAATATCTTCCCCTAGCATTTCTCCTAAAGCAACTACATCTACATCATCGATATCGTCTGCTGCTGCCTCTTCTTCTTCTTCGGGTGGCAGTGCTCCTTGAATTTTGGGAGGTGTTTTAATTTTCTCTTTAAGTTGGGGAACAGCAGCATTGGAATGAAACTCTGAAGTAGATAGTATGGGTTGAGAAATGGAAAAAGATGGCGTCGAGGCGATTACCTTTTTCTTAGACTCAGATTTCTTAGACTCAGAAGGGGTTTTTTGCTGCTCTTTATCCTGCTTAGTTTTTGCTGCTTGGCGATCGCTTTTATGGGTACGAGCTAAACGCTTTTGTTGAATTAACTCTTCATATTCTGATTCGGACAAGTTATTTTTAAGAAAACGACTAATAGTTGAACTACTAACATCATAGTCCTCTGCCAAAGTTGATGTTGTTGCTTCGGAATTACGATAAAGCTGAATAATCTGCTTTTTATCTTCTTCTGTCAGTTTTCTAGGACTCATGTTTTTTCAACTACCCTGTCTACAAATTAAAACTCGTTCAGAACCAGCACCATCTATTCATTCAAGGGTGAATTTAACTAAGATGACTGTTTAATCTCTCTAATTTTAAGTATAATCCTCTTGCTTATGGTATTTTTGTTTGAATACAAATTAAATCTGTACCAATAACTGATAAAGTATTGAATGAATTTTGGAGCGTTGGCTAAATAAACGATATGGCGATAAATAAGACGAAACCAGCATTACTTATTTTAGCAGACGGCAGTTTCTATCATGGTTGGTCATTTGGTGCTAAAGGCACTATGGTAGGGGAAGTAGTGTTCAATACGGGAATGACTGGGTATCAAGAAGTGTTAACCGATCCTAGTTATTGCGGTCAGATTGTAATCTTTACTTATCCTGAATTAGGTAACACGGGAGTTAATCAAGAAGATGAAGAATCAGATGCTCCTCAAGTCAAAGGTGCGATCGCTCGTAATGTTACTTTTCGTCCCAGTAATTGGCGTTCTACTCAATCTCTCCCTGACTATCTGCAAGAACATAACATTCCTGGTATTTATGGCATAGACACTCGCGCTCTTACTCGCAAAATTCGCTCTGTTGGGGCAATGAATGGAGCAATTTCGACAGAAATCCTGGAGCCTGAAGAATTACTGTCCCGCGTTCGACAAGCACCAAGTATGGCTGGTTTGAATTTGGTTAAAGAAGTAACCACTTCGGAAATATACGAATGGTCAGAATCTACAGAACCTACTTGGGAATTTAGTTCTGCCAGTCCCAGTCCCCAAGAAAATTTACTCACAGTAGTAGCTATTGACTTTGGTATTAAACGTAATATTTTGCGCCGTCTAGCTAGTTATGGTTGTCGAGTAATAGTAGTACCTGTTAACACCTCAGTCGAAAAAATTCTGGAGTATAATCCCGATGGTATTTTTCTTTCTAATGGACCGGGAGATCCTGCTGCTGTTACAGAAGGGATAGAGACAACTAAAGCCTTATTAACTGCCAAGAAACCCACTTTTGGTATTTGTATGGGACATCAAATTTTGGGCTTATCTTTAGGGGCAGAAACTTTTAAATTAAAGTTTGGTCATCGGGGTTTAAACCAACCCGCAGGCTTATGCCAACAAGTAGAAATTACCAGTCAAAATCATGGATTTGCGCTCGCTGAGGAATCTTTAGGAGCAGATGTAGAAATTACTCATCTCAATCTCAATGACCGTACCGTCGCCGGACTGCGTCATAAAACTTTACCTTTCTTTTCAGTACAGTATCACCCAGAAGCTAGTCCCGGCCCTCACGATGCTGATTATTTGTTTGAAAAATTCGTTAAATTGATGCGGGAAACTAAGTCGGGTTTGCTGAAAAACTAAAGTTTTTATTTATTAGCTTCTAAGGTTCTAGAGTTTTCTTAGGGAGACAATCTTTTAATTACCCAAGTTTTTTCTTCACTAAGAAAATAACACAGGCGATCGTGAAGCCGATTAGGACGACCCTGCCAAAACTCGATAACTTGAGGAATCACTCTATAACCACCCCAATTGGGAGGACGGGGAATTTTTTTGTCTTGATATTGAGCTTCTAGTTGTGCTAATTTACGGTCTAATACTTCTCGGCTCTCGATCGTTTCGCTTTGATTAGATACCCAAGCCCCAATTTGAGAACCGTGAGGGCGACTATGAAAATATTCGTCTGACTCGGAGTCGCTAATTTTGGCAACTTCCCCCTCAACTCTTACTTGTCTTTCCAACTCTGCCCACCAAAAAACAAGAGCAGCTTGAGGATTTTCTGTCAATTGTTTTCCTTTGAAACTATGGTAGTTTGTGTAAAAAACAAAACCTCGAGCGTCAAAATTTTTCATTAGTACCATGCGGGCAGAAGGTCGACCATTATCCGCAACTGTAGCTAAAGTCATGGCATTTGGTTCTGGCAACTGAGCATCTAGAGCTTGTTGAAACCAAAGGGCAAATTGTTCCATCGGATTGGGGTCAACATCAGTTTCGTTTAGACCTGAACGAGTATAATTTTGTCGTAAATTGGCAACAGATAAATTCATAGTGATGTGGCAGTCTCAATTTTAATTATTGACCCAATTCAAAGTATTTTTTTTTACTCTTAAAATTTTAAAACAGATCGAGATTACAGCTAAAAAAGAGAGTTAGTTGCGATAAAGTCAATAGGGAAGGACAGAAGACTTGAGGTTTCCTTAATTTTTTGAAATGTCCGTCCAGCTATTAGCATTGTTGAGTATTATGGCATCCGATCGCAAAGAAGAGAAAGCAACAGAACAGAAATCAAAAAAAACAACCGTTACTGACTATCGGGATTTAGACAAAGAAAAACTTTCACCTATGTATCGTCACTATGTAGAGACGAAAGAACAATATCCCAATGCACTTTTATTGTATCGGGTAGGAGATTTTTTTGAATGCTTTTTTCAGGATGCTGTCACTATCTCCAGAGAATTAGAATTAGTGCAAACTAGTAAAGAGGCAGGAAAAGAAATTGGTAGGGTAGCCATGACGGGAGTACCGCACCATGCCCTAGAACGCTACAGTACTATGTTGGTAGAAAAAGGTTATGCTGTGGCTATCTGCGATCAGGTAGAGGATGCTGCTACTACGGAGAAAGGTAAACTAGTCAAACGGGAGATTCAGAAGTTACTTACTCCCGGTACTCTAACCGATGATGGGATGTTATCAGCCCGTCGTAATAATTTTTTGGCTGCGGTAGTAATAGCGGGAGAAAGTTGGGGACTGGCTTATGCAGATATTTCGACAGGCGAATTTTTTACAACTCAATCTAGCGATTTAAACGCTCTAAATCTAGAATTACTCCGTTTACAACCTTCTGAAGTACTTGTTCCCACTAATGCCCCAGATATCAATGGTTTATTGCGTCCAGGCGAAAGATCGGAGCATTTAGCAGATTGTTTACCAGATTGTTTTTGTTATTCTTTGCGTCCGCAAAAACCTTTTACCCTGGTAGAAGCAAAACAAAGACTCCAAGATACTTTTAGAGTTCGTTCCTTAGAAGGTTTGGGTTGCGAACATCTTCCTCTCAGTATTAGGGCTGCGGGAGGGTTATTAGAATATGTAGAGGAAACTCAAAAAGCCTATCAAGTATCCCTACAACCTGTTAAAACTTATAGTCTGGCAGATTATTTAATTTTAGACGATCGAACCCGTCGCAACTTAGAAATTACCCAAACAGTTAGAGATGGTACCCTCTATGGTTCTCTATTATGGTCGATCGATCGCACCAGTACGGCAATGGGAGGCAGGGCATTACGTCGTTGGCTATTGCAACCATTAATAGATAAAAAAGGAATCCACGCCAGACAGGATACAATTCAAGAATTAGTAGCTAATAGCTCTTTAAGACAAGATTTAAGAGCTATGCTCCGTAAAATTTACGATATCGAAAGATTATCGGGTAGAGTTAGTTCTGGTAGTGCTAATGCTAGAGATTTATTAGGGTTAGCAGAGTCTTTAGTAAGATTGACAGAATTAGCTACTATTGCATCCTATGGTACATCTCCCTATATCAGAGCGATCCAAAATATTCCCCCAGAATTAGAAGAGTTAGGTAGACACGTCATCGATTATTTAGTAGAGTCTCCACCGCAACATATTAAGGAAGGGGGATTGATTAAAGATGGTATCCATCCTCAATTAGATGAGATGCGAAACAGATTAGAAGAAGACAAACAATGGTTGGCTAATTTAGAAGTTACCGAAAGAGAAAGAATCGGTATTACTAATCTTAAGGTTGGTTACAATAAGACCTTCGGTTACTATATTAGTCTGCCTCGTAGCAAAGCAGATTATGCTCCCGAAAACTACCAGAGAAAGCAAACTTTAACCAACGAAGAAAGATATATCACTTCGGAATTAAAAGAAACAGAAACCAGAATTCTCACAGCCAGAGACGATCTTAATAATTTAGAATACGAAATTTTTACAGGCTTAAGAACAGAAGTAGCAGAAAAAGCCCGAGAAATTAGAAGTATAGCTAAAGCTGTGGCTGCGATCGATGTTTTAGCAGGATTGGCAGAAGTGGCAGTCTATCAAAATTACTGTCGCCCTGAAATAGTTCCAGGAAGAGAAATAAACATCTTAGAAGGAAGACATCCCGTAGTCGAACAATCTCTAGGTGCGGGTTTCTTTGTGCCTAATTCTACTACTATGGGCAATTGCGATCTAGAAACTAACACGATCCAAAGAACCAATAGCCCAGACTTAATCATACTCACGGGACCTAATGCTAGCGGTAAAAGTTGCTACCTCAGACAAGTAGGTTTAATTCAACTAATTGCCCAAATTGGTAGTTTTGTCCCTGCCACAGAAGCCAAATTATCGATCTGCGATCGCATTTTTACCAGAGTCGGGGCAGTAGACGATTTAGCTACGGGACAATCTACTTTTATGGTAGAAATGAATGAAACTGCCAATATTCTCAATCATGCTACCCCCAAATCTTTAGTTTTATTAGATGAAATTGGTAGGGGTACGGCGACTTTTGACGGACTTTCGATCGCTTGGGCAGTAGCAGAATATTTAGCTACAGAAATACAAGCGAGAACTATTTTTGCTACTCACTACCACGAATTAAACGAACTAGCATCGATTTTAACTAACGTAGCTAATTACCAAGTTACCGTTAAAGAAATGCCCGATAAAATTATCTTTTTACACCAAGTTACCCCAGGCGGTGCAGACAAATCTTATGGCATAGAAGCAGGGCGTTTAGCTGGTTTACCCGCTTCTGTAATTAGTAGGGCAAAACAAGTTATGGGACAAATTGAAAAGCACAGTAAAATTGCTTTAGGATTACGTAAGGGTATTCAACAAGTGCAACCTAATAATGGTCAGCAAAAGCCTGGAGAAATTATCGAACAGTTAGATATTTTTGAATAGTAAACTAAATATAAATTTGCGATCGCTCAATCTCGTTTAATCAAATCGTCAATAGCCAGCATAATATCATTCATCTGGTTTGAATCTATTTGACCGATATAGTTTTCGATTCTCTTTTTATCGATGTCTTACAAAATTAATATTGTTATTGAAGAAGATAATGATGGATTTTACGCTTATTGCCCTCAACTAGAAGGTTGTCAGAGTCAAGGTGATTCCCTAGAAGAGGCAAAACAAAATATTTATGAAGCCGTCGAACTATATATAGAGACTCTCTCAGATGAAGAAAAACAATCTCTACTTCAGAAAAAGATAACTAGTTTAATGCTAGAGGTGAATGTTGCCTAGATTACCTAGACTAACAGCCAGGGATGCAGAAAAACTTCTTTTTGATGCTGGCTTCAATCAAATTAGAAGTAAAGGAAGTCATCGAATTTATCAAAAGAATAGTACGAGAGTTGTTGTTCCTTTTCATTCTGGAAAGATATTGCATCCAAAGATAGTCAAACAAGTTGTTGAAGCGATAGATAAAACGAATTAAAAGAAAATATTCTTGAGATAAGCGATCGCTTGACTCCCTTCTATTTATTATATTTCGATCGCCCGATCTCCTTTTTTTTCTTTAATGCGATCGCGAGAAACGAGAGAACTCTCTTGCTTTACAATCACTTTAATTTCAGAAATATCGTTGCGCTATTATGTGTAAATGGATGTGTAAAACTTGGTGTGGCTATGGCAACTAATTTATCAATAGACCCAGAATTATTAGAAGAAGCCCTAAAAGTTGGTGGTTTTAGCACCAAAAAGGATACGGTAAACCAAGCACTTAAAGAGTTTATTCAAAGAAGAAAACAGCAAGAAATTATTGAACTATTTGGCAACTTTCCCTGTGATGAAGATTATGACTACAAAAAAGGACGTAAATGAGTGATGTAATTGTTGACACTTGTATTTGGTCGCTTGCTTTAAGAGGAAAAACACCAAGAGATCGAGAAGTCACTGAGGAATTAACCTCACTTATTAAAGAAAATCGCGCCAAGATTATTGGTCTAATAAGGCAAGAAATTCTATCTGGCTATAGTGATTTTGCTCGTTACGAAAAACTGCGAAATAAATTGAGAGCCTTTCCTAACGAACAAGTAATAGATGTTGATTATGAATCTGCTGCTGAGTACTCAAATATATGCCGAAGCAAAGGAATTCAAGGTTCTCACACTGATTTTCTGATTTGTGCGGTTTCGACTAGATTGAAAATGGAAATATATACCAACGACAAGGATTTTGGTCACTACTCTAAGCATCTTCCAATTTCTCTACATCAAGAAAACTAAAAGCTAAGTCGCCCGATCTTCTTTTCTTACTTTAATGCGATCTCGTCTTTGACGAGGCGCGGAGCGATCATTTTCTAATTGCCCATATTTCAGAAATATCCTTGAAGCTATTATTTATAAGAAAGAAAACAGATTAAAAATAGAAAAAATAATCTAAATTATGAAATGGCGAGTAGTTTTAGAACCCGATCTGGAAACTGGAGAATGGGCGGTTTGGTGTCCCGAACTTCCTGGTTGTGTTTCTTGCGGTGAAACTGAAGAAGAAGCTTTAGAGAATATTCTTGAAGCTATTGAATTGTATCTTGAGCCTAGTGAGATTAAGCTCGATTCTGGTGCGATAATTCGCGAGGTAACCGTGTGATGAGCGAGCGTATTCGTCGCCTGAATGCCAAACAAGTTGAAAAAATATTAAAGAAGTATGGATTCGCTCTAGTTAGCCAGAAAGGAAGTCACAAAAAATGGCGTAATTCGGTAAGAAATCTTCAAGTAACTGTTCCGTATCACCAAG
>JAAUYI010024108.1_pt1 | contig 10046 bp, 10 predicted proteins | sample 7278041 | NCBI WGS metagenome assembly JAAUYI01 (sample SAMN14350216, study PRJNA611818) | marine sediment metagenome | isolation source: surface marine sediment (0.6m) | place: French Polynesia: Moorea | collected 2018-08
AGGAGTACGGGTAAGAGCTGCGCCGTTAGCGTGCATACCGCGGTGAAGTTGATCGCAATCTCCCTTTCGATGCTGCCGATGTCAAAGTCGTCATCGAGGAACGTGGGAGTGCACTGCACGGCCGCGTTGTTTACGAGAAGGTCGATGCCACCCAACAACGATGCAACCTCACTGGACTCTTTCCGTAGTTGCGTCACATCGCTGAGATCAACCCGATGAATCAGAACGTCATCAAAGTCGTCGCTGAGGCCTGACAGTCGCTTGGCATCGCTGGCCAGCACGAGCACGCGATTCTCCGGGTGCAGGAGCCTGACGAGTTCACGACCGATGCCTTTCGTTCCACCGGTGATCAGTATGTTCTTGTGCTTCAGTTTCATGGGGCCGCTGTGCCTTGAGTCGCTGTTCGCGATCAAGGTATAGATGACCCCACGAAGTCTCATTAACCTGGGTTAACGACAGTGACGCTAGCCGAATATGTAGCCGCGCACGGGGTCCCGCTGGACTTTTCAGCGGGGGACGAGGTCTTTCGACAGGGGGACAGGGACCGCCACCTTTACTGGGTCGCGAGCGGACTCTTGAAAGCCACTTACCTCTCAAGAAGCGGAAAGGAAACCATCAAGTCGTTCATCGGAGCCGGGGGCGCGATCGGTAGCCTGAGTTCCATGCATCGTATGGAGCCGTGTACCTTCGGACTCATATGTATGGAGCCCTGCAAACTCCTTCGCCTGGATTTTGCATCCCTCCGACAGGCCAGCCACGATGATCTTGAAATCGCGGCCGGGGTCATAGACTTCCTCCTCGAGTTCGCCAGCAAAAAGGAACGGAGGGAGCGCGCCTTTTTGACGGAGTCGGCCGAGGAGCGCTACGAGTTGCTGTGCCGCGAGTCACCAGACGTGGTAGATCGCCTAAAGCAGCAGGATATCGCCAGGTACCTTGGCATTACCCCCGTCGCTCTCAGCAGAATCAAGGGTCGGTCCGGGAAATGGGACCGATCTGTAGCAAACGAATAACGGTCCAGTTTCGCGGCAACATCAGCGAGGTCGTGCTTCTTATTGCGCTGTCTCACTCGCGCGCAGTAGTACGCAGGCTGAGCAGCGCAGCGGCTGCAATCAGACTCGCACCTGCAGCTCGCTCAATCCACGCTTTGAACTTCTCGTGCAGCTTTCCCGATATCCAGCTGGCGCCAGCTCCGTAGGCGGTCAGAAAACACGCGTCGATTGCGATGTAGCTGATACCAAGCAGCACGATCTGCGGCGCCAGGGCCTGTTCGGGATTCAGAAACTGTGGGAACAGCGCGGCAAAGAACACCACCGCTTTGGGGTTCGCGGCAGAGGTTATGAAACCGCGCAGCCAAAGCTGGCGGGATGAAGTTCCTGGGCCGGTCGCGGGGGTGCCGTTGCTGCGAAACGACGCAATGATCTGCCGCGCCCCTATCCAAACGAGATAAGCAACCCCCGCCCACTTCACGACGAGAAAGCCGTATCTCGAAGCAGCCAGCACGGCCGCAAGCCCCAGGCCGGCGAGCAGAATCTGGATAGCGTTTGCCGTGAGGTCTCCGGCAGCCGGTGCCAGGGACGTTCCGAAGCCGTGGGTCATGCTCACGGAGAGCATGAGCAGGTGGCTCGGGCCAGGCGTACACATGAAAAGCAGCACTGTCCCCAGGAACAGCAACCAGGTATCGAGGGTCAACTTCATTCTCCGGACTATCCTGTGATGGGCCGGACCGTATCACGACCTTGCCGTTATTCAGAGTGGCCATATGACCCAACGGCATTAGCATTAAACAAAGATTTCTTATACCGGCAGCGCATATCCCCTTAGACTGCGCCCCTCTTAACCGAAACAGCGAGACCCAGGGTGCTCGACATTCTCGACAGCAAGGATCTTGAAGCGCGGGCGGACGCGATCGTCGAGCGCATTCACGGCTACCTGGACGCCGGGCAGCGCGTGTTCACCACGAGCTCCTTCCAGACCCAGAGCCTGCCGCTGCTGCACATGATCAGCCGCGTGGATCGGAATATCCCGGTGTACTACACGAACACGGGCTTTCTCTTTCCCAAGACCCTGCGCTTTGCCGAAGAGGTAGGCGATCGTCTTGGCCTCAACGTGATCCCGCTGCGCCCCGAAGTACCCAAGATCAAGCAGTTGGATCGCTCCGGGCGCTTTCTTTATGCCTCGGACCCCGATCACTGCTGCTACCTGAACAAGGTACAGCCGCTGGAGCCCGTGCTGCGCGACCACGACCTGTGGATCAACGGCGTACGCGCAGACCAGAGCAGCACCCGCGCCGCGATGCAGGAAGAGGAGCCGGCGCAGTTCGGCTGCCTTCGCTACCACCCGATGCTGGGCTGGAATTCGCGCATGGTTTTCTACTATCGCCAGATGCACGATCTGCCCGAGCATCCCATGGAGGCCGACGGCTACCTGAGCATCGGCTGCGAGCCCTGCACCATGCGCGCCATCGGTGACGGCAATGCGCGTAACGCGCGCTGGTTCGGTATGAACAAGACCGAGTGCGGGCTCAACACCACGCTCGTCTCCGGGGGCAACTAGTCCTCCGCTCAACTCATCGGCGACGGCACAATGAAGATCATGATCACCGGCGGCGCCGGCTACATCGGCAATGAGCTGGTGTATCGGCTGTCTGCCGAACCCAGCATCAGCGACATTCTCGTTTACGACAACCTGTGCAAGGGCAACTACAATCTGTTCACGGGTCTGCGCAAGGTGCCGGGCAACAATGTCCGCTTCATCCAGGCCGACATCCTGGATTCCCGCAGCCTCAAGTCCTGCATGCAGGGCATGGACGTGGTGATACACCTTGCCGCCAAGGTGGAGACACCCTTCGCCGATCAGAACGCCCATGATTTCGAGCAGACCAATCACTGGGGCACGGCCGAGGTCGTGTACACGGCGGAAGAGGTCGGCATCCAACGCCTGATCTACCTGAGCAGCCAGGGTGTGTACGGCCAGGGCGATGTACTCAATGGTGAACACCCGCCCGCACCCTCGACGTTCTACGGGCTCTCGAAGATGCGTGGTGAGGAGCACGTGCTGCGCCTCGCGGAGAAAATTCCGGCGCAGGTACTGCGCTGCGCGAACGTGTACGGCTACTCCAAGAATCTGCGCTTCGAGACTCTCGTCAACCAGATGGTCTTCGATGCGCACTTCACGAATCGAGTGGCAATCCACGGCGATCCGGGCCACACGATGACGCATATAAGTCTGTACCGGCTGGTCGAAGTCCTGGCGCGCCTGATAAAGCGCGATATGCCCTCGGGCACCTTTAACCTGTCCCACCGCCGCATGGCCACCGGCGAACTGGTGGAATCGCTGCGCGAACTCTATCCCTCGCTCGAGACGATCTTCGTCGACCAGCATATGCCGCTGAACGACCTCACCATTCACTGCGACGAACGCCTCGAGGAGCTGCTTCCCGGCGACGGCACGATGGTCGAGGACCTCGTAAAGTTTCGGGAGCTGTTTACCTTCTAGTATCGACAGGGGCACAGCGCTGCCTCTGAATCCCTGCACACCACCTGTACCGCACCTTCGACGGGACTGCGCTATGCTTGCGCCCTTTCCCCGATGGCAGGAAGCGGCAATGAAACGGCAGCTCCACTCCCGGCAAATCCGCACCGGTGCAATACCCGATCGGGTATCGGCTGCGCCGACACGCGCGGCCGTCACCGTTGCCGGCATCGCGCTGCTATGCGCTCTCTCGCAAGCGCCCGTCGCCAGCGCCCAGACCCTCGCCGACGAAGCCGTGGCCTGGCTCCAGGAACTCATCCGCATCGACACCATCAACCCGCCGGGGAACGAGTCTCGCGCCGTTGATTTCTACAGCCGCATCTTCGACGCCGAGGGCATCGAATGGACCTCGGCGGAAAGCGCACCGGGGCGCGGCAACATCTGGGCGCGCCTCGAGGGCGGCGACGAACCCGCGCTGATTCTGCTGCAGCACACAGACGTGGTTCCCGCCAACATGAAGTACTGGACCACCGACCCCCTCTCCGGCGAAATCCGCGACGGCTTCATCTGGGGTCGCGGCGCGCTCGATATGAAGGGCACGGGGATATCGCAACTGGCAACCTTCCTCAGCCTGCATCGCAACGGCCGACCGCTCAATCGCGATGTGGTATTCGTGGCGACGGCCGACGAGGAAGCGGGTGGTCTGTTCGGCGCCGGCTGGCTGCTGGAAAACCGGCCCGAGGTATTCGAAGGCGCGGGCATTCTTCTCAACGAGGGCGGCGCGGGCGAACTCTCGCCCAACGGCGACACGGTGTTCTCCGTGGAAGTCACGCAGAAGGTCCCGGTGTGGCTGCGCATGACCGCCGTGGACACTCCCGGCCACGGGTCCATGCCCAACGCGACCTCGGCGGTGACGCGCATTGTTCAGGCCATGGAGCTCCTGCGCACGAACCCCTTCCCGCCGCGCATCATCGGGCCCGTCGAAACCATGTTCCGGGGGTTGGCGGTGAGCGCCGAGGAGCCCTGGGCCTCCGCCTACGCAGACATCGGCGCCGCCATCGAAGAACCGGGCTTTCTCGCTCGCCTGCAGAAGCACTCCGTTTCCATGCATGCGCTCACGCGGGATACCTGCTCCCTGACCCGCATGTCCGGCTCCAACAAGATCAACGTGGTCCCACCGGAAGCCTGGGCAGAAGTCGACTGTCGCATCCTTCCCGATAAGCCCGTCGAGGAATTCGTGGCAGAGTTCCGCCAACTCGTCGCCCCGAGCGGCGTCGAAGTGGAAGTCATCATGGCGTTTTCACCGGCGGTGACAGATACCGGCACCCGGCTCTACAGCGCCATCGAGCGTATCACCGCCGAACGTCATCCGGGCTCGCGCGTCATGCCCTCCGTGTCCACGGGTTTCACAGACAGCCACTTCACCCGCGACGCGGGTATCGCGAGCTACGGCTTCGACCCCATCGTCGTTCCGGAAGCCGAGTTCGTGCGCATCCATGGCAACGACGAGCGAGTGAGCGAAGCGGCCTTCCGTCGCGGGGTGGATGATTTCCGAGCCATCATCGAGTCCGTGGTGTACGACTGAATCCATGCCCCTGCAGCATTGAACAAAGCGGCAATCCCGTAAGCGGACCAGCTCCGTACAACACAAAACGATAATAGAAAGAGAAGCTCACCATGTCTGAACCGGTTTCCGGGGAATCCGTCCCTGCGTCTTCGCTTTCGGGATCAAGCCCCGGAGCGCCGCCAAGTACAGCGGCAAATCCCTATGCCAGCAACTCGACAGCCTGGTATGCACTGGTACTGCTCACCCTGGTTTACACCTTCAACTTCGTGGACCGGCAACTCCTCGCTATCCTGCAGGAGTCGATCGAGGCGGAGCTGTCCCTGTCCGACAGCCAGCTCGGTCTTTTAACGGGCTTCGCCTTCGCGATCTTCTATGTCACCGCGGGCATACCCATCGCCCGCTGGGCGGACCGGGGAAACCGGCGCAATATCGTCGCCCTTGCGCTGTTCATCTGGAGCGGCATGACCGCGCTCTGCGGCCTGGTGCAGAACTACGCCCAGCTCCTGGCGGCTAGGATCGGGGTCGGGGTCGGTGAAGCCGGCGGCAGCCCGCCCTCGCACTCGATTATCTCGGACATCTTCCCGCCGAAGCGCCGCGCCACGGCCCTGGGCTTTTACTCCATGGGAGTTAATGTCGGGATTCTCTTCGGCTTTCTGTTCGGCGGTTGGCTGAACGAATACTTTGGCTGGCGGATCGCGTTCCTGGTCGTCGGCGTCCCGGGCATTCTCATGGCACTCCTGCTTCGTGCCACGGTGCGCGAGCCGCTGCGCGGCGTTCATGACGGGGGCGGAGCAACAACCGAGCCGGTTGCCTTCGGCGAGGTGCTGGCGGTACTGCGCAGCCGACGAACATTCCTCCACATCGCCCTCGGTAGCGGACTCAATGCCTTCTGCGGCTACGGAGTCGCCAACTGGTCGGCGTCCTTCTTTATCCGCAGCTACCAGATGCCCACGGGCGAACTCGGCACCTGGCTGGCGGGGATCATCGGCCTCTGTGGCGCGATTGGCGTGTTCTTCGGCGGCCTGATCGCTGACCGCCTGGCGCAGCGTGACCAGCGCTGGTACGCCTGGGTGCCCTGCATCGCGGGGATCATCATCGTGCCCTTCATGGCGTCCGTGTACCTCGTGGACAATGCCTATACCGCGCTGGCACTGATGGTTATTCCGGGGCTCCTGTTCCAGACCTATCTCGGCAACACGATTGCTGTAACGCACGCTATTGTCAGCCCGCGCATGCGCGCGACGGCCTCAGCCCTGCTGTTCCTGATCCTCAACATTATTGGCCTGGGAGCGGGACCCTGGACCGTCGGTTTCGTCAGCGACCTCCTTTCGCCAAGCCTGGGCAGCGAGTCGCTGCGCTACGCCATGCTCTATGTATTACCGCCGGTAATGGCCTGGTCCACCCTGCACTACTGGCTGGCTGCGCGCAGCATCCGGGAAGACATCGCGGCGGCGCCGAACTGAGCACCGGGCATTGCTACTGGGCGCGCTTCGAGCGTAAGGACGATGTGCTCTGGCGCTTCGATACGAGAATCTACGGCGCGCCCATAGAACGTCCCCGGCGCGGCGATCGCCCGCTGGGGTGCATCGTTGGAAAGAATCCGGGGTCGGCTCGTCCCTTCCCTGAACGAACGGGCAATCCGCCCGGCAATACTCCCGCCCTGGAGGCAATCGAACTCGGCAGCGATCGCTTCCTGCCTACGGTGCGAGCCATCGTGCGCAAGAGCCATGGCGAGGCGGATCTCGAGTGGCCCGCGCGACACTTCGTGCAGGTTTTCAATCTCTTCTACCTGTGTAACCGGAACCTCCGCGAAGCGAAGGCGCACTTCAGTGCAATCGACCACTCTCCCCGATGTCCGGCGGAACGCCGGCGCATGCCCTGGACCTGGTTTGCCTGGGGAGGACCCGATGCACAGCTTGACCCGCTGAAACTACGTTTCACTCACAGGCGCTGGCGGGATCCATTCTTCTACGACACGGCGTCCGACGCGGTACAGCGAAACGCGCCCGGGACTGACGATCACGCGCGTCACACCCAGGGAATGCCGCATCGCGACCTCGTTGCGGTACTCGCGCGTCTGCTGACGGAACAGGCGCAGCGCTGATTCCCGTATCCCCGGGTTCTACCTTCAGAAAGTCAGCAGTTCGGCGTGACCGAGGTAGATCGCCGTCATGGAGAAGGTGTCGATCAGGCCGTGAGCGAGAAACAGCGGCACCAGGTTGCGGCTGCGCTGGTACACAAGGCCGAAGACCAGACCGATCACGAACACCATGATGACACCCGAGAGTCCCTGGTAGAAATGCGCCGCCGCGAAGATCAGGGCCTGGAGCACGACTCCCGCGCCACGGCCCGTCAGGCCCGTGAGTCGGTGCTGGAGAAAGCCCCGCACAAGCAGCTCTTCACCGATGGCCGCACTGCCCCAGCAGACCGGGATCAGCATCCAGAGGTACATGCCCAGGTTTCCCTCGATGAGCTGTACGAAGGCCGTGAGATCGGGCCCGGCAAGGCCCAGGGGTTCGAGGGCGAGAGATACCAGCATGGTCATGCCGACCGCTGCTGCCAGGGCAAGCGCGGCATAGGCCAGGATCGCAGGCGCGGAGTGTTGCACGGGGACTGCGAGGTCGCGCCAGCGTACGCCTTCACGGCGCATGAACAGCGTCGCCACCAGCAGGGGCAGCGCGATGGATCCGATGGGAACGGCGGGAAGGAACCCCGTCAGGCTTCCCACGATTCCGCCGACTTCGATCAGCACAACGATCGCGACTACCTCCAGCCAACCGCGCAGCGGCGAGGGCAGACTCCATTCGGGTGCGCTGGCGCGCATGGCTATGTCCTGCATCCTTGTTCTCCTCATTTTCCCAGGATCCGCACTCGCGGCCTGCTTTTGAATTTCATCCCCTGACCGTTCCGACCGACTTCTCGAGGTATGCCTGCGCCTGGTCTACAAGATGCTCGCGGAGCGCCTTGCCAAACATGCGCGACGGGGCTCCGAAAATTACGTCGAACTGGATAGCGTAGGCGATGGTCGCTACGGCGAAGCGGCAGCTTTCCGGGTTGAGCGTCGGGTCCTCGCCCCGTACCCAGTCGGCCAGGCGCTCTACGAGGGACTCTCCGCCCCGGCGCACGTCGTCGCTTATGGCCTCCCCGGCCGCGATGCGTCGCGCCGCGCCAACGAGCAGCGGGCGCATATCCGCCGTCCCCTCCTGAAGGCCGCGAGTGACGGCCAGCAGTCTCCCGTGCAGGTCCAGATCGTCCGCCTCCTCCGCGAGCAGTGCGGCGATGCGCTCACCCACGGCCTGTTGCCGACGCTGGACCAGGTGCTGGATCAGCCCCTCTTTGTCGGAAAAGCGGTTGTAGAGATTCCCGACCGAGACGCCGGCGGTTTTCGCAATCGCCTGCATGGACAGTTCATCGAAGCCGCGCTCCTGCGAGAGTCGGTCGCAGGCGTCGAGGATCCTTGCGAGCGTTTCCTCGCTGCGCTTTTGCCGGGGCGCGTTCACGCTGTTGCTGTCCATGAGAGCTATATATGAATATGAATTCATGTTCATATTAGTAGACGATCGGGAGATGCGCAAGCAGGAATTCGACGATGGGAGGTCGCTTCGCCGGGTGGAACAGGGTCGCCGAAGGGCTAGTTGAGTTCCGCGCGGTGACCGTAGAGGCGGTAGAAGACCTTTATCCAGAATGGCGAGAACAGGGTGGTGTAGGCGATCACCAGGACGATTGCCGCGTAGGTCGCTCCATCGAAGATCCCTGCGGATCGACCCAGTTCCGCGAAGATCAGGCCGACCTCCCCGCGGGGCACCATGGCCATGCCGACCGCCGTCTTCATCAGCCAGTGCTCTTTGCGCAGCACGTAACCGCCGCCGATTTTCGCGATGATCGCCACGAAGGCGAGGCTGAGCGAGAAGATCCAGACAAAGGCGGATGACCAGTCCACCTCGCGCAGATCCAGGGACAGTCCAACAGTCACGAAGAATATCGGCGTAAACAGCGAGAACACCGGTCGCATATCGCGTTCCACCTGCTCCGCGAAATTCGGGTCGCGTCCGAGTGCCGCTCCGAAGGGCAGAAAGAAGCGTCGGGACAGCGCGAGTCCCGCGGCAAACCCCCCGAGCAGTTCCGGCGCTCCGACGGCGTGCGCGAGCCAGGCGAACAGCAGTACCAGCGATACGATCATCACCGGCAGTACGGACTCGCTTGTGAAGAGCTGGGTGTAGCGCCTGAGGACGAACGACACGAGCTTGGCGAGCACCGGTGCCAGGAAGAAGAACAGGCCGATAAACAGCGTGAGCCTGCTTACGTTGGCGAGACTGAGATCGCCGGTTTGCGAGAACTCGTAGAGAAAAGCGAGGAGCAGCACGCCGAGCACGTCGTCGATGACGGCGGCGCCCAGCACGATCTGACCCTCGCGACTGTCCTGCCGACCCACGTCCCGAAGGATGCGCACGGTCACACCGATACTCGTGGCCGTCAGCGTGCCGCCGATGAAAAGCGCGAGCAGAAGCTCCTGACCGAAGATGTAGCGACTCGTCGCGAAACCGAGCAGGAAGGGCAGCAGGAAGCCTCCGAGAGCGACGGCCGCCGAGCGGGCCCCGGATTTCGCCAGCCGCCCGAGATCCGTGTCCAGGCCGACTTCAAAAAGAAGGAGGATGATCCCGATCTCGGCGAGCAGGTGAATCGGCTCGGACGCCTCGAGAACACCGAAGAGGCTCGGACCGAGGATCACGCCCACGGTCAGCTCACCTATGACCCCCGGCGCCCCATAGCGCATGGCCACGGCAGAACCAATGCGCGCCGCAATGAGTATGAGGGCGAGCTGCCAGAAGAACTGCGAGGGATCCATCTAACCAGCTTAGCTTGGGTGCTGTTGCAGGGACCAGCGCGTCGAGGCGAAGAGACGTTTGCCGGGCGCGTGCGCAGAACGGTTCCAGGTTCCTCTCAAGACGAGAAAGTAACAGCGCCCCAAGCGGGTACCGGGCACAGTTGCGAGCCTACCGGCGTGTAC
>JAAUYI010106888.1_pt1 | contig 10046 bp, 11 predicted proteins | sample 7278041 | NCBI WGS metagenome assembly JAAUYI01 (sample SAMN14350216, study PRJNA611818) | marine sediment metagenome | isolation source: surface marine sediment (0.6m) | place: French Polynesia: Moorea | collected 2018-08
AGGTGTCGCACACCTCCATCACCTCGTCGAGGCGGTGGGAGACGTAGAGGATCGCGACGCCGGCGTCGGCCAGTCGGCGCATCGCGCCGAAGAGCCGGGTGGTCTCGGCATCGGTGAGCGAGGCCGTCGGCTCGTCGAGGATCAGCAGGCGGCTGTCCTGGGCGAGCGCACGGGCGAGCGCCGTCATGGTGCGCTCGACCGGCGAGAGGTCCTCGGCCGTCCGACGGACGTCGATCTCCTGGCCGAGCTCGGCGAACAGCGCCTCGGCCCGCTCCGCGAGCACCTTCCAGCGGACCTTCCCGAACCGCTGCGGCAGCGGCTGCCCGAGCAGCGCGTTCTCCGCGACGGAGAGCCCCGGCACGATCGACAGCTCCTGGTGGAGCGTGGCGATCCCCAGATCCATCGCGGAACGGGGATCGTCGATCGACACGGGCTCGCCCCCGAGCCGGACGGCACCGTCGTCGGCCACCACCACGCCGGAGAGGATCTTGATGAGCGTGGACTTCCCGGCGCCGTTCTCGCCGAGGAGCGCGCGCACCTCGCCCGCGGCGACGTCGAGGTCGACGTGGTCCAGGACCGTCTCGCCCCCGTAGCGCTTGGTGAGGCCGCGCGCGCCCAGGACCGTGCGGTGCTCACCTCCCGCTGTCTCCGTCACGGTCGATTAGCTTGCTACCTCCTCGTCCGGGGAGTCGAACAGGGGAGGTTCCGTGGCGTTCCTGGGCATCGACGTCGGCACGCAGGGATCCAAGGCCGGGATCTACCGGGCCGACGGCACCTGCCTCGGCGACGGCTACGCGGAGCACGCCTTCGACCACCTCCGCCCCGGGTGGGTCGAGATGGACCCCGACCAGATCTTCGGGGCCGTCGTCCACGCCATCGGCCAGGCCCGTGCAGCGGCAGGCGACGGCGAACCGGTCGAGGCGATCGGCATGTCCGGCATCCTCTGCGGCCCGGTCTTCGTCGACGAGGACTGGCGCCCGGTGCGTCCGCTCATCCCGTTCCTCGACGTGCGCTGCACCGACGAGGTCGCGTGGCTGGCGAACGAGGTCGAGCCGAGGTGGGTGACCGAGTCGGCCAACGCGTCGCTCGACACCTACGTGATGGCGGCGGTGCTCGAGTGGGTCCGGCGCCACGAGCCCGAGACCCACGCCCGCATCCGCAAGATCCTCTCGCTCGCGCCGTACGTCGGTGGACGGCTGGCGGGCCTACGGGCCGACGACGCCTACACCGATCCGTCGCACCTCTCCGGCTGGATCATCGGCTGGGACGCGGCGACCGGCACGGTGTCCGAGCGGCAGCTGGACGACCTCGGCATCCCGATGGAGCTGGCCCCGTCCGTCCACCGACCATGGGACGTCGTCGGTCACCTGACCGCCGAGTCGGCCGAGCTCACCGGCCTGCCGGCCGGGACGCCCATCTGCGCGGGAGCGGGCGACGTCATGCAGTCGAACCTCGGCGCCGGGCTGACCGCGCCGGGCCTCGCCACCGACGTCGCCGGGACCGCCTCGATCCTCACCGTCGGTGTGAGCGGACCGTCGCCGGCCATCACGACGGTCCCCGGGATGCTGTACTCCCTCGGGACGCTGCCCGGTCAGGCGCTCTACTGGGGCTACGTGAAGGCGGGCGGGCTGTCGCTGCGCTGGTTCCGGGACGAGATCCTCCGCCGCCCGGGCGACGACGACCTCTACGCCGAGTACGACCGGTTGGCGGCGGAGATCGGCCCCGGCAGCGACGGGGTGCTGTTCACGCCTTACCTCTCGGGCGGCAACCCCGACAACCCCCACGCCGCAGGCACCTGGCTCGGGATGACGGCGGGCACCGACGTCGGGGTCCTGTGGCGCTCGATGTTGGAGTCGATCGCGTTCGAGTACGCCGACTTCCTCGACGTCTTCGCCGCCAACGGCGCCCCGGTGGCGGAGGTGCTCGCCGTCGGTGGCGGCGCCCGGTCGCCGATCTGGAACCAGATCAAGGCCGACGCGGTCGGCGTGCCGTGGCGGGTGCCGTCGCGGCAGGACGGCGCGATCCTCGCCGACGCCGCCCTCGCCGCCCGGTCCGTGGGAGCGATCGACGACCTGGGCGCGACCGTGAGCAGCTGGGTGGCCGGAGGCGACGCCGCGACCCCGTCGGACGGGGCCGGCGCCGCTTACGGGAAGGTGCGAGCGGTGCGCTCGGAGATCCTGTCCGGCTCGTTGCGCCAGGTGTTCGACTCGATCGCCGGGCTGCGGGACCAGGGCGGCTGAGCGCCGCGGCACGCGCCACGGTGTCGCGCTCAGCACACCATCAGGCGGTCCCGGCGTCTCGGGCTCGGAGCCGGATCGCTTGGAGGGGCTCGTGGAAGTGCCAGCGATGGCCTTCGAGGTCGTCGGCCTCATAGCGGCGGAACCCGTAGAAGGCGTCCTCGATGGGCATCGTGATGTGCGCATCGGCCGCGACGGCGTGCGCGTAGTGGCTGTCAATGTCGTCGACCGACACGTTGATCATCACCGTGGCGTGCCCGACCTCGGCTGGGCTGTGGAGCCGGTGCACGTCGCGTGCCGCAGGCGTGGCTCGGCCGATCATGATCACGCCGTCGCCGAACTCGAGCCAGGCCAGCACCCCCTCCTCGGCGTCCTCCATCCGGGCTTCGCGCCGCTCGGTGAACTGGAACACGCGGGTGAGGTGCTCCAGGGCCGCTATCTCGTCGGCATAGGTCAGTCGGGGATACATCGCCGGTGTGTGATCCGGCGTCGGTTCGCGCTCGCGCTCGGTGTCGATGGCTGCCATGAGTCGTCGTCTCTCTCGTGTGAACAGCTCCGGGCCCGCCTCGTCGAGCGGGAGGACCCGATCGGGGCGCAGGCCTCGTGTCATCGGTTGTTCGTCGTCTGCACCGACGAGTTCGCGGAGTCGTGAGCGGGAGCGGTGGAGCCGCGACCGCACCGTGCCGACCGGAAGGTCCAGCGCAGGTCGCGGCGAGCCGCCGAGCCTCGCGTCGACGGTGCCTGGCCAGCAGGTTGCTGGCGATGCCGTAGAGCCACGGACGAGCCTCGGCTCTGGTCACGTCGTAGGTCGAGCGGCGCTCGAAGGCGATGCGGAAGACCTCCCCGAGCAGGGCGTCCGCGTCGTCGGGCCCGACCCTCCGGACGAGGTACCGGAACAGGGTCGTGGCGTGACGGTCGAACAGCTCGCCGAAGGACGCCGGTGCCGCGATCGACGCGGCGATCACCTCGGCATCGGAGCGCAGCGCCATCACCCATGTTCCCCGCTCGACACCGTCGGTTCGGGCCTGCGTGATCACCCCGCCTCGGCGGTGCGAGGGCGCGCGTGGATACTGTCTGGTCCGTCGCGCCCGGTGTTCGACTCGATCGCCGGGCTGCGGGACCCAGGGGCCTGAACGGGCCCGTCGAGCGAGCGGAGCGGCGCGCCACGTCAGTCGCGCAGAGCATCGAGGAAGCTCGACCGAGCGGGGAACGAAGGAGGAGCGGACCTGTGAGCAAGCTGATCGTGTTGCCCGAGACCGATCCGGACACCACCGTCCTGAGCACGACCGACGGGGGCGAGATCGCCCGCGAGCTCGCCGACCGGGGCGTGCGCTTCGAGCGCTGGGCGGCCACCGCCTCCCTCGACGACCGAGCAGGCCAGGACGAGGTCCTCGACGCCTACGCCGCCGACGTCGACCGCCTCAGGGCGGCGGGCTACGAGACCGTCGACGTGGTCCGACTCCACCCCGATCCCGACGACCCGGACTGGGCGTCGAAGGCCGCCGAGGCCCGCAACAGGTTCCTCGCCGAGCACACCCACGACGACGACGAGGTGCGGTTCTTCGTCGAGGGGTCGGGCGCGTTCTACCTCCGCATCGGCGGCGAGATCTGCATCGCGCTCTGCGAAGCGGGTGATCTCATCTCGGTGCCGGCCGACACACGGCACTGGTTCGACATGGGCACCACTCCGTCGTTCGCGGCCATCCGGTTCTTCAAGATCGAGGACGGTTGGGTCGGGAACTTCACCGGTGACGACATCGCCACGCGGTTCCCCACCTACGACGAGCTGGTCGTCGGCGCAGCGGCGGGCTGAGTGCCCCTCGACGCCGTCGTCCTCGACATCGAGGGCACCACCAGCTCGACCTGGTTCGTCCACCGCACGCTCTACCCCTACAGCCGCGAGCGGTTCCGCACCTGGATCGAAGCCCACCTCGACGACGCCGAGGTCGCCCGCCAGGTCGACGCGGTGCGCGAGCTGGCCGGGGAGCCCGACGCCGACCTCGACCGGGTCGAGCACTGGCTGCACCACTGGCTGGACGGCGACGAGAAGGTCACGCCGCTCAAGGCGTTCCAGGGGCGGATCTGGGACGAGGGCTTCGCGGCAGGCGACCTCACGTCGCACTTCTTCGACGACGCCATCCCGGCCATCCGCCGCTGGCACGCCGAGGGCAGGACGCTCTTCATCTTCTCCTCCGGCTCGCTGAAGGCGCAGCACGCCTGGTTCGGCAACACCCCGGACGGCGACCTGCTGCCGCTCTTCACCGGCCACTTCGACACCGAGAACGCCGGTCCGAAGCGGGTGCGGTCGTCCTACGAGCGGATCTCCGAGCTGATCGGGTTCCCGCCCGAGCGCACCGTCTTCCTCTCCGACCTCGTCGCCGAGCTCGACGCCGCCCGCCAGGCCGGGTGGCACACCGTCGGAGTGCGGCGTGAAGGCGACCAGCACTTCGACCTGGGCGTCGGCGATCACCTGGCGATCTACTCGTTCGACGAGCTCGATCTCGACGGCGATGCTCCGTCCGTGATCGACACGTGAGCATCGATCGGGACCCCGCGCTCCTCGACCGGCCCTTCGACCTCGCGATCGTCGGCGGCGGCATCACCGGTGCCTGCCTCGCCCGCGAGGCCGCTGCCCGCGGCCACTCGGTCGTGCTCGTCGAGCAGAACGACTTCGGGTCCGGCACCAGCGCCGGGATCACGAAGTACCTCCACGGAGGCATCCGCTACCTCGAGCAGTACGACGTGAAGGTGGTGCGCGAGAGCCTGCGCGAGCGGCGGATCATGGCGCTCGCCGCGCCCCACCTCGTGCGCCCGACCCGGTTCGTCCTGCCGATCTGGAGCTGGTCGAAGCCCGGCCGGCTGCTGCTCGGTGCCGGCGTCGCCGTCTACGACGCGCTGGCGTTCGACCGCAACCGCGAGACGCCGCAGGAGCTGCGGATCGGCCATCCGGGCTGGCTCTCGGCCCGCCGGACCCTCGACGCGCTCCCGTGGCTCGACCCAGACGGTCTGCGCGGCGCCTACACGATCACCGACACGCTCAACCTCCACCCCGAGCGCCTCCTGCTGGCCATCGTGCTCGACGCGGTCGCGCTCGGCGCGGTCGCGCTCAACCACGCGAAGGTCACGGGGTTCCTCACCGACCCGGCCGACGACAGCGGCGATGTCGTCGTGACCGGCGTCGAGATCGAGGACCGGCTCTCGGGCGCGACACGTGCCGTCCGGGCCGAGCGCGTCGTCAACGCCGCGGGACCGTGGATGGACGCGGCGCTGCGCCCGCTCGGCCGCGAGCTCGGCGTCGGCGTGGTCCGCTCGAAGGGGGTGCACGTGCTCACCCGGCCCCTCGGCGGACCGGGTCGGGTCGACGACGCCGTCCTCGCCCGGGCGAGGTCGGGTCGCCACGTCATCGTCTCGCCGTGGCAGGGTCGCTCCTTCATCGGTCCCACCGACACGCCGATCGACGACCATCCCGATGACGTGCGAGCGGACCACGCCGACGTCCGCGAGGTCCTCGACACCGTCAACTCGTGCCTCGGCTCGTCGGAGACCCCGCTCGGCCTCGACGACGTCGAGCACGTCACCGTCGGCATCCGCCCGCTCGTCGTCGAGGCGGGGAAGGACTCCTACTCGGCGAGCCGCCGCCACGAGCTCTACGACCACGCCGACCGCGGCGTCCGCAACCTGTGGTCGATCGCAGGCGGGAAGTGGACGACCGGGCGCGGGATCGCCGAGGACGTGCTCGACCGGGTGATCGGCCGGGTGCGTCCCGGCCCCACGCGGCGTCGGGCCGTCGCGGGCACGACGGCCTGGGCGGACGAGCCCGCGGCGCTCTTCGAGGCGGCCCTGCGGACCCGACCCGACCTGGGGCTCGACGACGCCACCCGCGTGCATCTCGCCCGCCTCCACGGCACCGCCCACGAGCGGCTGCTCGACCTGATCGCCGCCGAACCGGCGCTCGGCGCACCGGTCTCGGACCGACCCGGCCGTCACGATGTGGCGGCGCAGGTCGTGCACGCCATCGCGGTCGAGGGCGCGCGCACGCTCGCCGACGTGATCGACCGACGCCTGGTTCTCGGCACCCTCGGCGGTGTCACCGACGACGAGGTGCGGCGGGTCGCCGTCATCGCCGCCTCCGTGCTCGGATGGGCCCACGACGGACGGGCCGAGGCCGAGGCCGAGGTCGGGCGCCGTCGGGCGCTCGAGGACCGCTGGCGCCCGACGCGCGCCGCCTGAGCCGGTTCAGCCGATCCGGCGCTTCCTGATCGTGACCAGCGGCTGGGGGGCATCGGCACCGTCGGCGAGGAACTCCACGGCCAGGTGCTGGGAGTCGTCGGCGAGCGTGTAGGTCCTCCGGAACACGCCCGGCCGTTCGGCGACGACGGTCCGGTGCTCGAAGACCGCCGTCTCGCCGTCGACCCGGCCCCGTTGGTCCTGGCAGACCGGCGCGAAGGAGTCGACGAAGAAGAACCGCAGGTCGTCGCCGTCGGGGTCGCCCACGATGACGTCGTGGGCCTCGTAGTGCCCGATCGCCCCGTCGCTCTCGTACGAGGCCAGGATCGAGTTGCCCCCGGGCCCGACCGTGATCTCGTCACGGCCGACGGCGGTCGCCTCCTCCGGCACCCACCCGCCGGCGTGATACGTCTCCTCGCAGGTCCAGCTGCCGACCATCGAGGCCAGGGGCTGCAGTCGTTCGGTGAGCTCCATCGAAGCTCCTCCTTCGTCTCGTTCCTCAACAAGACGATACGTCTCGTCTCGTTCAACGCCAACCCCGGGATCGCTACCGTGTGGATCGATGGGTCCGGAGCGCAGCACCGGCCACCCGACTCGCCGCCGGTCCGGAGGCGGGCCGAGGGCCGCCGACCGCATCCTCGCCACCGCGGTGCGGCTGGTGACCGAGGACGGCGTCCGATCGGCGACCATGGAGGCGATCGCCACCGAGGCCGGGGTCGGCAAGCAGACGCTGTACCGATGGTGGCCGAACCGGGCGGCGTTGCTGATCGACGCCCACCTCGCCCTGGCCGATCGGGAGCTGCCCCGGCCGACGACCGGCCACCTCGTCGGCGACGTCGAGCACCTCGTCGCCGGCCTCGCCCGCGTCCTCGCCGACGGCACCGGCGGCGCCATGTGCTCGGCGATCCTGCTCGACGGCCAGGCCGAACCCGAGCTGCTCGACTCCTTCCGCTCGGAGTTCATCGCACCGCGACGTCAGCTCCTCGTCGACGCCCTCGCCGACGCCGCCACCCGCAGCGAGCTCGCGGCAGACGTCGACGTCGAGCTGCTCGCCGACGCCCTCTACGGTCCGCTGTGGTACGCCCTCCTCGTCCGCGGCAGACCGATGCGTCCGGCCGACGCCCGACGTCACGCCCGCCAGGTGCTCGACGGGGTGACCTGAGGCCGCGACCGGACCGCGATCCACCGCCGTCGGCCCGTAGGGTTCGGGCCATGTCCGATCGCGATGTCGAGAAGAACGTCCCCGTCAGCCAGTTCGTCGAGACCCTCCGTCGCCTCGCCGACGCGCTCGAGGCGGGTGAGTCGTTCCGCATCCAGGTGCAGAACCGCCGCTTCACCGTCCCGGCGGACGCCGAGATCACGATCGAGCACGAGGTCGAGGGTGACCAGGAGGAGCTCGCGATGGAGCTCCACTGGACCAACGCCTGAGTCGTCCGTGCCCGTCGACGGCGACGAGCCCAACACCGCCCGCTTCAGCGGCTTCGCCGCCCAGTACGACGACGTCCGACCGACACCGCCGCCCGAGCTCGGCGCCCTGCTCCGCTCGTACGCCGGCGGTGCGGGCCACGTCGTCGACGTCGGATCCGGCTCGGGGCTGTCGACCCGATGGGCCGCCGGCTGGGCCGACCGGGTGACCGGTGTCGAGCCGGGCGACGACATGCGTCGGATCGCCGTCGAGCGCGCGCCCGACCTGACCTTCCGGGCAGGGTGGGGACACGACACGGGCCTCGACGCGTCCTCCGCGGACGTGGTCACCTGCGTCCAGGCGTTCCACTGGATGGAGCCGACGACGACCCTCGACGAGATCGCCCGCATCCTGCGCCCCGGTGGGGTCTTCGCGGCCATCGACTGCGACTGGCCGCCTGCGGTCGGCAGCGCGGAGGCCGAGCAGGCCTGGAGCGATTGCCGGGCGACGGTCCGCGTGCTCGAACGGCGGGTCGCCGAGGGCGCCTCCCCCGCCGAGCTCGCCCGCCCGGTGCGCGACACGACCGAGTGGTCGTCGTACGACGGCGTCGACCCGCACCGGGATCGCGTGCTGGCGGACGGGGTCCGGAGCTGGCCGAAGTCGGGCCACCTCGATCGGATCGCGGCCAGCGGGCACTTCGGCTGGGTCCGCGAGCTCGTGACCCACTCGGTCGAGGAGGGAGACGCCCACCGCTTCGTCGGGCTCCTCCGCAGCCAGGGCGACTACCGCACGCTCCGGCGCCACGGGCTCACCGACGAGCAGCTCGGAGCGGACGAGCTGGACCGGATCGCCCGGGCGACGCTGGGGAGCACGCCGCGGCCGTGGCTGTTCTCGTACCGGGCCCGCAGCGGCGTCACGCCGAGCGCCTGATCAGGCGAACTGCGGCGCGAACAGCGGTGAGAGGCGGCGGGCCTGGACGTAGTGGGCGAGGCCGTAGAGCGCCTCGGCGCCCCGCTCGCCGGCCTCGGTGGCCCGGTCGCCGGCCGAGAGCAGGAGCAGCTGCACCAGCTCGGCGTCGTCGGCGTCGGCCCGGTTGAGGAGGGCGTCGAGGGCCCGGATGGTGCCGTCGTAGCCCAGGTGGTCGAGGCCCAGGACGAGGTGCTGGATCTTCGTGCCGAGCACCGCCCGACGCGTCATCCCTCGCAGCCACTCCATCGTCGGTGCCTCCTCGTTCCCGGCGGGCCCGTCCCGCTCGTGGAGACATCGTCGGGGGCGCGGCCCCCCATCGTCATCGGGGATCACCCCCTATTGCGGGGGCTCGACTTCGCTGAGCAGGCGCTTCGTGTGCCGGAGCACCTCGTCGGTCGCCTCGCGATGGGGCCAGTGGTCGACGCCGGGGAGCAGCTCGGTCGCCACGGGGCCGCCGACCGCAGCGGCGAGGCGGGCCAGCTGCTCCGGCGTGCCGAAGCCGTCGTCGGCCCCCTGGACCGCCACCACCGGGCAGCGCACGGCACGGAGCTCGTCGTCGATCGCCCACGTCCGGAACCGCTCCGAGACCCACACCTCCGACCACGCCTCGAAGGTCGCCTGAGGGTCGTCGTGGTGGCGAGCGAGGGCCCGGATCAGCCCGTCGTCGGCGGTGCGACGCAGACCCTCGATCGCCTCGACGCAGATGGGCTCGACCATGACGTGGGCCGAGAGCGAGACGATGCCGACCGGCTCGGGCCCGCCCCTCGGGACCCCACACGCCGGGTAGAGCAGCGCGATCGACGCGCCGTCGCTGTGACCGACGAGGAACGGCCGCTCGACCCGCTCGTCGTCGAGCAGCTCGGCGAGAGCGGCCGCCTCGTCGTGGAGGAAGCTCGCCGGCCACGGCGGCCCGTGCGGACCGGACCGGCCGTAGCCCAGCCGGTCGTAGGCGAGCACCGCACGGCCCGTCGCCTCCGCGAGCTGCCCCGGGAACCCGCCCCACGCCGAGATCGAACCCAGGCCCTCGTGGAGCAGCACGATCGGCGGTCTGCTGTCGCGCTCGCCGAACCAGGCACGGTGGATCACCCGACTCCGGGACGGCGCCGGGTGATCCACCGTACCTGGTTCGGCGAGCGCGACAGCAGACCGCCGATCGTGCTGCTCCACGAGGGCCTGGGTTCGATCTCGGCGTGGGGCGGGTTCCCGGG
>JAAUYI010067041.1_pt1 | contig 10043 bp, 1 predicted proteins | sample 7278041 | NCBI WGS metagenome assembly JAAUYI01 (sample SAMN14350216, study PRJNA611818) | marine sediment metagenome | isolation source: surface marine sediment (0.6m) | place: French Polynesia: Moorea | collected 2018-08
TCTGTCGAAAGATGCTTCACCCCTATCTCTGTTTGCAAACCCGCCTCCGCGCGAAAAGCCTCCTCTACCACGTCCTGCAAACCCGCTTCTGTCGAAAGATGCTTCACCCCTATATCCAGCTGGTTGGGAGTAATCATCCCAGTTTTCTTCTTCACTTCTCCGATCAAACCTGTTCCTGTCGGGGGAAGGGGGGGAATTAAAGTCGCTGCGACTTCGCCACTCCTTCAGATCCTGGCAGTTTTCAGAATCATCTTCATGTTCCCAGCTTCGGTTTGAACCCATGTACTGTCGGCCTGACCGACTATCATTTCTTCGTTGCCGATCTCGGCTCCTTTGACGCCCGTCATCATCAGCTCCATAAGGCGTGTATTCAATATCGCAGTGGCGATTTGAAGCTTCTCTGTTGTTAAGAGGTTCAGAGCGTTGGTGTGGAAAATCACGCTGGTGATCTGACGAGGGCAGAAACCTTTCCATGATATCGCTCTGGCGATTTTGTTGTCGGCTTCCCATGATATCGCTCTGGCGATTTTGTTGTCCGCTTTCCATGATATCGCTCTGGCGATTTTGTAGTCCGAAGTATTTCTGCATGGCTTGACGCGTGGAGCTTATATTTCCGTGATAATTCCGTTGAGGAGCAAAAGTATTCTCTGGCACGTCATCCAACCAATCAGAAATAGTCTCCTTTCGTAAAATATTGGCCATGTCTGTGGGGTGTGCATCCATCATACTCTCGACCGTGTCCAGCATTGATGGGGGGTTGTCATCCCAAAGGTCGTACAACTCAGTGTAGCCAACACCTCTCTGTGAACTGCCTCGAAAATCAAAGCTCATGAGGGCCGTTGAGTCCACTTTGCGGTAGTCAAAACTGTTGTGTTCCAGCTTTGGACGAAATTCTTTGTCGAGAATCCTTTGCAGGAATGTTTCATTCTCCCAAAGTACAAGCCCGCAATTCATGTCGATTAGGTCAAACAGACCCTGTTTTTCGCCTGACTGCACCCATGGCCTCTCCTCTGCATATTTGTCATACAGACTCACATACGTCGTCATAGGCACGGTTTTTGGAGCGGGCACTCTATCTGACTGAAGACCAATGGATCTTGTGGTTCTGTAGAATTGATCATTCACTTCAAAGGATTGTAAGACCTCTAACGCCTTTGCAACGAACTGCTGTTTTTGTGGTTTGAGTAGATCAACATCTCTGTCTACTCTCAAGCAATATCGAAATACGACATCTCTGAACGTTTCTCTCAACACTGACCTCTTGGAAACGAGTTTCATTTGTGCATTTGTCAACAGAGTGCAGTATGTTAAGGTTTCAAACCGAGCAGAGGCGAGGTCGGCAACCATGCCAAGAAGTCGGCCTTGAGGCTTTTTCCCAAACACGACGGATACTATTTGGCTGATGCCAGTCCTAAGCAAGATCAGACAAAAAGCAGAAATCAGACAATCGAAAAAAAAATAAATAATAATGGATACTACGAACGAAGCCCAATCCTGATGTTGACACAGACCGACAGCCGTTAGCAAAGCAATTAGCAAGCAATGGGCATTTCAGAGAAGGGATCATAGATCAGTAATTAATAATTAAAGATAGATGAGAAACTACAAACTAACCTGTAGTGGTGTCTCGAAGTTGCCATCTGATGTTTTCGTTTATAGCTCCTTGTCGTCGTCCCTGTAAAGGAAAAAAAAGAGCATTTTATTATTAAATATATTTGTTATCAATAATCAATTTTTCATCCAATATCTGCATTCAGACTGAAAATCAATCTTTACCATGTACTGGCTTCTTAATTTTTAATCTCTTACATCTAACATCTCCATGATCTGGAAAATTTTCCAAGTTTTGACGACAAATGACTGTTATCAGTTATGATATCAGATATTAGATATACGAGTTACTAGTTACATGTATCAGAAACATACTCTTTACTCAGCAATTAGCAATTCCAAAGATGAAAACTGAAAACTGGAAAATGACAAAGGTGGACTATTAACTATGAACAATTCTATGTTCATTGTTGAAACAAAATTAAAAATCCACACAAACTTACAATTCCATGTCAGACTCATTGTCGGTAGCTTCCCCATCACCGATGCTAGGCATGTTCCACACAGCCGCCAAAGTTTTTTCGAAAGGAGCGCACTTTGGTTCCAAAATGCCTTGACGATTTAATTCATTGATCTTTGACTCATCGAATTTGAAATAATTTGTTCGGACAGGCCGCACGCCATGCAGTGGCGCGAGGTTGTTGCTTAAGTGGCCATACTTGTGCCGTTTTTTCTTTTTCTTCTTGATGATCTTGTCAAAGTTATGATTTGGGAAACAAGGGTCAGGTTCTGTGTCAACAGTTTCCTCGACGGCCTCCTGTTGATCCGCCCGTTTGTCTTCTGTAACTTGCTTGTAGAATGAATACACGCTTCGATTAAATGGATGATATTCAAAACCAAGTTCTTCACTGGACATGTGTCTGGCTGCGTTCAGTTCCACAAGATCGGCCATCATGTTTGGAATGTCTACGGACCTGGGGCAATCATTTTGCGAGCTTCTTGCCAACAAAGAGAAAAAATTTTCCACAGCCAAACTTGAAAACGCCCTTGCATTGTAAGATCCATTCGAACAAACTCCAAACATTCGTATTCTGGTTGAAATGTTGCACAAGATGGATTCATAGGTCACAAATGGGATACCCTTAATCTCCTTGAGATCTTGGCCAGTAATTTGATCAAAGTTTAAGCCAGCAGTGAGGTAGTTGTACACTTCAACCAAATGTCGAATTCGTTCCTCAGCGGTCAGGCCCCTGCAGTCACATGCTTCATGGAAATTTCGGAAGTGATAAATCATTTCTGCAGTTTGTTTGCATTGGATAGCCTTTTTAAATGCTCGTGGACTGATGCTCATTAGAAGACTCCTTTCGTCCGCAATGTCCCTGACCATATGTCGATATTTCCTTTCTTTTTGGGCATCCTCATCTTCCTCCTCCTCCTCCTCTGAGTGTGTCGTTGATGTCGGTAGTTGTACAACAGTTTCTTCAACAACGTCCAGTTGAGATACAAATGCTTGTGAAAAATCAAGTCTTTCATTTGCTGTGCTTTCTTTCAACAGATTCTCTGCGGCACGGTCTATCTCTTCTTCCAAAATAAGGTCCTCAATTTTCTGCACAGCAACCTCCTGCGCGTGTTCGTCCTGTCGGGAAATGATCTCTTTCAAGCTTCTGTCGGAAGCCAAGTAGTCTTTTGACAGGTCCTCTGTCATTTTGTCGATTGCCTCATCCAACAACTGATCTTCTAGCTTGTCCAACACCTTCTTGAAAATCGTTTCCCATTCTTCCATGATGAGCAATGCATTGAGACAGCCAACAGTGTCTTTGTAGTATAACCATTCATCATATATTACATCTTGCACTTTCTCGCTGAAAGTTCGTCTGGCGAGATCGGCATTTTGCTTGTCAATATTGTCGTAGACAACTGCAGGTGTCAGAAGGTCTTTGTTCTTCGACAGGACAACATCCCAGGCAGTTTTGTGACCGCCCAACTCCTCTTTATACTGACCTTTTGTGGCACCTTTACGCAAGTTGGTGAGTATGTGGTATGGATCACACAGTCTGTCCTCATTTTGGTTACGCTTTTCATTGAATTCAGGAATGTAGAAAGTTTCAAAGGAGGTGCCTTGGTCGTCGATTACCACCTCCAACGGTACCTTCACACAATGGTGTGTTGAGGTCGGGTCATCTTTGCACTTCTGACATCGATTTCTTGCATATTGTTTCCACTGTTTTTTCTTCACAAAGTGATGGGCTTGGGCTACATTTATCCTCAAAAGGAAAAGAGGATACGAGTCGGAGGACAACACTGCCTCTGCTAAAGTGGCGAGACTTTGGGGATCACATTTCCCGATGCCCGAGCCTCCAAAAAATTTCGACAACAGGTGCAAAGCTAGAGTCTTGGGCTTGGCACATGGAAAACTCACACCAAGTTTTGACTTAATGCACTGCTGAATGGCTTCAATTCGAACAATTGTGAGCTGTGTGTAGACTTTCTGTGGGTCCATCAAAGCTAAAAGCAGACCTGCCCGAGTCATTGACCCAAGGACTTCTTCATCCTTCCCTGATTTGATTGTTTTCTGCAAACAAGCTAGAATTCCATCCAAAAATTCAGGGAAGCGGTTCACCAGCAGATCGAAAATAATCTGTTGCTTGTCTGTCAGTTGCAGTGATGGGTCGTACTCAATGGTTCGATCAAGATCCTGTTCAAAGAACTGGTCCACCGTTATTTTGTCAGTCTGATATCGCACAGGGGTTGGAACATTACAACACAGAGAAGTGTAAACCAACTTGACAACAGGAGCGCGGTCTTCTTCTTGTTTGTTTTCCAAGTTGTGCAATCGAATTTTTTCACTGTTTTCCCATTCTTGTTTCGTCATTGGACCAGAAGCTCCTTTTGGCAGTTTACCTTGTGTTTCAGTCAGAAAATGCGATCCAACATACGTTTGCATTTTCGATCCTGCCATGAAGTAGTTGAGAGGACCACCCATTGATGCCAGGAAAAATTTTCCGTTTTTCTTTATGTACTGTCGTTGCGCCTTCCAAACCTTTCTTGCTTCCTTCAATCTGCTTTCTGAATTTTGCGTGGCCTCTGCCGGTTTTGACACCATGTGTGATTTGGGTTGTGGCAAAACGCGAGTGTGTTGCACTAGAAGGTTTCCAAAACGTTTCACCTCTCCATCCATTGCTTGTCTTGTTTCGGAGCTTAGTTTCTCGATGCTCTCAGTTTCAATGCCAGTCATTTCTTTGATATTCTTGACAAGGACGTTTCGTGACGCTTTCTTGAACTGGTTCCACGAGTCTTTCAACAACTGGTGTCTGTTCAAGGGGAAACTCTTTCCATACTCTGTATTTTCAGCCCGTGATATGTACACATGATGCGCTCCATCGAAAACTTGACAAACTACTCTCAATCCTCGACGTTTCATCTCATCCAGAACTTGGTCCATCATGGCACGAAGCTGTAAAGTGCTCACATTCTTTCGAGAAAGTGCATAAGCAACTGGAAGATCCATGACGGAATCTGACATCCTCTCCGTGTCCGTGGCCATTATTGCAAAAATTTCCTCAGCTGGTTCACGCAACAGGACATGGGCTTCGTGCAGAGCATCCTCCAAACCCGTGAAAATCTGGTCTTTCAACTTATCAATTGTTTCGGCATCTTGTTGGTTTAATTTCACAGGATTACTTTCTGCGTAAGGCTTGTTCAACATGACTGAATGCTCGGCTGGCTTTCCCAACATCATTCGGACAGACGATGTATCCTGACACACGACAACTCTTCCTCGTATTTGGTCCAGCTGTGAGATAAGTTCGTTTTTCCAAGTCAGGTCAACAAGTTGCAAAGTTTTTGGGTTTTTCTCCGATTCATAGATTTCTTGGGCTGCTTCAATCATTTTCTTTTGAATTTCCCTTTCCGAAGATATTTCGAAAGCAGTCAAGGTTCTGTCTGCAATGTTGTTGCTCACATAAAGGCATCGATGAACGTTCATATCGCTCCTGTCTTGTAAAACAGTAATTTCCATCAAAGCTTGACAAACGTCTGCACTGGTTAATGGCACATCTAGTAAGCTTTCAACTGATTTCATGACAACCGGAATGGTTTCCCCCGATGGAAGGAGCACTAAAAACCTTGGAGCAGATGCCAGCAACGGTGTTTCTTTTTCTTCGTCACTTGGGATGGAATGGGGAAAGTAATATACTCCTGTTTCTCTGATCTGCGCAGAGGTGAACAACACGGGTACAATCTTGGTGGCTATGGATGCAGCGACTTCTCCTTGTAGACCTTGAATCATCACATCATCGTCCGTCTCTTCCAGCTTTTCTTTACCAGCGGCTATGTTTTTCAGCTTGAGGATGGTGTCCAGCCCAATGCCTTGGTAAAAATTTGTTGTGGTTAGTCGGGCCTCGTTCAAGTATCCTTTCCACTGTTCGGTGCCTGGTTTTGCCAGGTATTGCGTGAACTTGAAATGCTTCAAAACAACTGATGGATGGAGCAGAAAGGAACAGTTACTTAGCCGAATAGTCTGTCTTGATGGGTCACAATGAGCATTGAAAATATCGTCACATCCTTCAAGGTGACAAATCAACTCTCCTATGCGCTTGTTGCGTTCCCGAACTAGAACAATGTTGTGTTGCAAATTGTAATTCATTGCTCGCACCACTGACATGCCTGTCATAAAGGACCTCTGCAAATTGGTTCGTTCAAACTGTTTGGTCATGTTTATTCCTCTCTGATGCCAGTAACCCACTCTGGAAATCATTCGTTGAATCAATCCACTGAGAGTTGACACGGTTGATCGTAGATTTTGTATTGAAGGGTTGCTTTTCACCAACTGAGCCATGTCTAAAAGTTCCTGCATGTAGCCCATCAATTCCCTTTTGTTGGGATTTGATTCATGCCCCCACAGATCAACATCTCCTTTCCCTCCAGGCAGCAGGCCTCTGGTCAACCCTTTTCCATCACCCATCAGAATCACATCCTTGTCTTTGGACAGCATATCGAAGGATTCCTTGATCAAACCTGGATCAATAACAGCGGGCAGTTTGGTCCCAGTGATGTCAAATTTGTTCAGCGTTTTTGATGACGGAATGGCAAAGTTTGTCAGACCATCTTTGGGATCAAAATTTCCTCGTGTGCTTTTCCCACTGACAATAGAACCTTTGTGTTTGGGTCCTCCTAAAATTCGAAGAGATCGTCCTTGGCCCTCCTTTTTCAGGATAGACCACAAAGTTTTCGTTGGTCGGTCGTACCTCATCTGTGTCGTTGTTTTAAGTGAAGAACACCTGGCTCGGTCACAAACTGCATGCAATGTTATGTGGTTTGTTGGCAAGTCGCCCTTGACCAAGGCAGTTGTCAAACCTAAGAATGGCTCAGCCATGCCATTTTCCTGAAGCTTGTCGAACAATATCGGAAGCTGATCTTGACTTTTCTTCACCCACACACACTTGTGTGCTTTTTTTTGTGGGTTGTCCTCAACCTGCACCGAGCACAGCTTGAGTGCAAAATCCTCAGGATATATAGTGCACAATGCTTCAAAAGAAATGTCAGCAGGAACAGCCTCCCCACCCACAAAATGGGTAGGTAGGACCACAGATTCCAGGAAAATGTTACCAACCCACTGGTTATATGCGTAAGACGCCAGATATTCTGCCGTACCAGTCCCCTTTAACCTGTATCTAGCAATAACCGCATCGGGTTTGTAGAAGGAAGCATCTCTTTCACAATTCTCTGTCTGAGGAAGAGTGTAAGTATTGACGTTGTTTCCATGCCCTTCAGAGGGCTGGTTGAGAATTGAAGGTGCAGAACTTTCCATGTCTTGTCGAACTGATGAACGCCTCACAGGAGGCTTGTTGATAATTGAAGGTGGAGAACTTTCCATGTCTTGTCGAACTGATGAACGCCTCACAGGAGGCTTGTTGATAATTGAAGGTGCAGAACTTTCCATGTCTTGTCGAACTGAACGCCTCACAGGAGGCTGGTTGAGAATTGAAGGTGGAGACCGTTCCATGGCTTTTCGAACTGATGAATGCTTCACAGGAGGTTTGTTGCGATTTGAAGGTGGAGACAGTTCCATGTCTTGTCGAACTGAACGCCTCACAGGAGGCTGGTTGAAAATTGAAGGTGGAGAACTTTCCATGGCTTTTCCGACTGATGAAGGCCTCACAGGAGGCTGGTTGATAATCGACTTGCCAGAGCTTTCAGTTCTTTGTTCTACTAATGATACCTCGGCATTCCAAGTGTCCTCTTCTAATTGCTGCTCCGATTCTTGAAAGAACGAGATGTCCCTGTTTGGATCAGGATGAGCATCGACCACTTGATGATTGGTGTTCCTTGGGTTTTCTTTTAAAGCTCGGTCAGATGTAGCGGACGACTTAGCCAAAACGCCGCGTCGTTTATTCAGCGAATATTTCTTTCGCCCAAAGGAAAAACTTCCACGGTTTTTAGTTCTTCTCTTTATGGGCGTGTTACTTTCAGTTTCATTAGTGAACTTAGGCCTTTTGGTAATGGGAACCGTGTTAGTGTCATCAGTACGCACAGATCGTTTTCGAGCAGTCAACCGTGGCGTCTTCTTCAGTGGCATGATCAACACTGAAGCAAATCAAAATTAAGTAAAGCTTAGCGATTACTTGTCTAATAATTAATAATATAGAGCTAAAAATACATAAATAAAACCACCAACATCATTTATAAATAACTAAGAACAACAAAACATAATGCAGACATTTGGCATCAAATATCAAATCTAAAAACAATAATTAACTTCAATCAATAATCAAGAACTCGCCGTCCAATAGATATTACTAATTGCAGGAAAACCCCATGCCAGTTGTACCAGGACGAAGATAGAAGAGCATCTCAGCCGTATCTTTACTCATTTGTTATATGTAGTTTATGATTACCGCTTCATGTTTAATATATTTAAGTTAACTGCACCGATTTTCGTACTCACGTTTGTTTGACGGACGATATGTAGATAGTGCTGTCGAACGTCTTTGGCGCACCCTGCAGCTTCTTGTTGAAACCTAAAAAGGAAAGAATGTGGGCAGCAAAAGTTTTCAACAAACTGGCGAAGATGAAGAATCTTTACTATTAACCATCTCTGAAAGTGTGGAGAGTGCAACAGGGAGAGTATTTTGACACAACTTTATAGAGGTTGAAGAAGACTAAAGTATAACGACACTTCCAAAAAGCCATTTTTGATGCGCTAAGGAACATAGGATTTTCAGTGGAAGAACACGAGGACCTCAACCCAATGAAGTACAAGTGCCAAACATGTGGATGGCAGGATGAGATATTTTGCTGGGTGGTGTCCCACAGCTTTGCAGTCCAGTTTCCTTAGCAAGAACATTTGGGTCTTCATGGAATATTAAATATGCTGTTTTGACAGCTACTTTGCTGGAAAGGTCTGAGAAACATTGGGTTCATGGTGGAAGAACATCAGGACCTCAACCCAATGAAGTACAAGTGCCAAACATGCGGATGGCAGGACGAGACATTTGCCTGGGTGGTATCTAGTTTCCTTAGCAAGAACATTTGGGTCATGATGGAATATTAAATATGCTGTTTTGACAGCTACTTTGCTGGAAAGGTCTGAGAAACATTGGGTTCACAGTGGAAGAACATCAGGACCTCAACCCAATGAAGTACAAGTGCCAAACCTGTGGGTCGCAGGACGAGATATTTTGCTGGGTGGTGTCCCACAGCTTTGCAGTCCAGTTTCCTAAGCAAGAACATTTGGGTCTTCATGGAATATTAAATATGCTGTTTTTAGTTTTGACAGCTACTTTGATAGCGCGTCCAACGACAACTGGAAAGGTCCACAAACCAAGCTGGTTTTGATGACACAATTGCACAGAATGTGGCAGAGGATTGCTGTACCGAGATACGTCTACTAGCTGGGTCAATGAATGTCCAACGTGTGGATGGCAAGATAACTTTACTGCAAGCAATCTTGATATTTTGTGGATTGCCCGGACCTGTGTTGGCCCTGCTCTTTGAAAATGAGATATGGAATACCGGCAGAAACGGTCGAGTTTTGATCATCAATAATTACACATTCCAAAAAAGACAATGGATGCCTTGTGTTGAGGGATTGCATGCTTATAATCAGGCTCTCCCCTCCTCTATATTATGACAGAGAATACAGAACTTCATCGCAGAAAAGAGAAAACCTCAAGACTAGATACTAGATATGCACTGACGATATTGTGGAGAAGAAGAAAAACTTTGGTTTGTCCGATTTGCAGAAAGAAACACCAAGCAACCCAGGGTGACAGCTTGGGATCAAGAAAGAGTAGTGTCTTTAATATTTAACAGATATTCTATATTATATATGCGCAGACCTTGACTTGTCTGTAACTAATAACATGTAATCCAGATCTTTAAAATTAAACTAAAGGCAAGCACCCCGTCAGGGTCGTGGATTGCCCGGACCTCTGTCGGCCCTTCTGCGGTATTTATCAGCGCCCCCATCAGCTGGCCACTTTTCACGAAGA
>JAAUYI010206320.1_pt1 | contig 10043 bp, 10 predicted proteins | sample 7278041 | NCBI WGS metagenome assembly JAAUYI01 (sample SAMN14350216, study PRJNA611818) | marine sediment metagenome | isolation source: surface marine sediment (0.6m) | place: French Polynesia: Moorea | collected 2018-08
CCGGCGAGCCGCTCGCGGTCGACCGGCCTGCTGGCGACGGACCGCATCGCGAGGTCGCTCGAGCGCGCCGGCGACCACGCGGTCGACATCGCCGAGGAGGCCTGGTTCCTCGCCACCGGCGAGTCCCGGGAGTTCGGACGGCCGCACGCGGTCCGTTGAACCGAGCGCGACGATGAGGTGATGCCCGGACTGGACGACCGCGTGACCGAGCTGCTCGGTGCCGCGCCGATCGCCTCCGCGACGGTCCACGGCGGCGACGTGAGCGACGCCCGGCGCATCGACCTCGATGACGGACGAACCGTCTTCGCGAAGACCCACGCCGCACCGCCCGACGGGTTCTTCTCCACCGAAGCCGCGGGGTTGGCCTGGCTGCGAGCCGCCGGCGCGGTCGCGGTGCCGGAGGTCCTCGGGGTCGCCGACGATCCGCCGGCGGTCCTGGTGCTGGAGTGGATCGAGGAGGGCGCGCCGACCGCTGCGACGGAGCCCGCGCTCGGTGAGGCGCTGGCGGACCTCCACCGGAGCGGGGCGGCGGCGTTCGGCCGGGAGGACCGGCGCACGACGGGCAGCTTGGCCCTGTCGAACGATCCGTGCGCGACCTGGGCCGAGTTCTACGCCGAGCGGCGCCTGCGTCCGCTCGCCCGGATCGCCTCCGATCGCGACGCGCTCGATCCACGCACCGTCACCGGTCTCGAGGCGGTGGCCGATCGTCTCGACGTCGTCGGCGGACCGGCCGAACCCCCGGCCCGCCTGCACGGCGACCTCTGGGCCGGCAACCGCCTCGTGGACACGGTCGGCCGGAACTGGCTGATCGACCCCGCCGCCCACGGCGGCCACCGTGAGTTCGACCTCGCCATGATGCGCCTCTTCGGCGGGTACGGCGCCGCCTGCTTCCACGCCTACGACGAGCGCCACCCGCTCGCCGACGACTGGCACGAGCGGATCGAGCTCCACCAGCTCGCCCCGCTCGTCGTGCACGCCATCAAGTTCGGGAGCGCCTACGTGAGCGCCGTCCGGCGAGCGGTCGACGCCTACCGCTGACCCGCCTCGGCGAGCGCCGCGGCCAACCTCTCGACCCCGATCGCGAGCTCCGACTCCGCCGACGCCGCTGCGCTCACCCGGAGGAACGGACCTGACGGATCGGCCGGGAACGAGTCGCGCCCTCCCACGACCGCGACGCCGAGTCGCAGCGCTCGCTGGCGCACGTCGACGTCGTCGAGCGACGCCGACAGCGGCGCCCAGACGTGTAGCGGCCCCCCGAGGCAGGCGTCCCCGTCGATCCCCTCGACCTCGGACAACAGCGCGAGCAGGTGCGACCGGCGATCGGCCAGCGCTGTGCGCAGCACGACGAGGTGGCGGTGCCAGCCGGTGGAGGTCACGACGGCCAGGGCGAGCTCCTGGAGGAGCCCGGAGACGAAGAAGTCCTCCCCGCCGCGAACGCGTCGGATCCGCTGGCCGAGCGCTCCGGCGGCGGCGATCGCCGCGATCCGCAGGCCGGCGGCGGTGACCTTGGTGAGCGACCGGAGGTGCACGACGTGGCCGTGGGGGTCCGTGGCCGCGAGCGGTGGGATCGGCCGGTGGTCGAGATCGGCGAGCCAGTCGTCCTCGACCACGACGAGCCGCTCGCGCTCGGCGAGCCGGAGCAGGGCCTCGCGCCGCTCGGGCGACAGCGTCACGCCGGTCGGGTTCTGGAAGCGGGGCTGGACGTAGACGAGGTGGCCGGTGTGGGACCGGACGCGGCGGCCGAGCTCTTCGACGTCGATCCCCTCGCCGTCGATCGGGACGGCCACCGGCACGAGCCCGGCGGCGCGGGCGGCGACCAGCGCACCCGAGTACGTCGGCGACTCCACGAACACGGGCGCTCCGGGCCGTCCCAGGGCCCGCAGCACGAGCGAGAGACCGGCCTGACCGCCCGGGACCACGATGACCGGACGCCGGTCGGGCGCACCGATGCGATCGGCGAACCAGGTGCGGAGGGGCTCGATCCCGTCGCTCGGCACCCGGTCGAAGATCCCGGGACGGCGGGCGACGTCTCGCATGGCCGTCGCGAGCAACCGGTGCGCGGCCAGCGAGCCCGCCGGGTACCCGCTGGCGAGATCGACGATGTCGGAGGGTGGCGGCACGTGGAGGACGCGGAGCGGATCGTCCCCGGCGGCCGCACCATCGAGCACCGACGCCTGCCACGCGTGGTCGCCGATCGCGCTGCTGCTCCGGGGCGACGCGGCGATGAAGGTGCCGCTCCCGGGCACCGTCTCGAGGCGTCCGAGACGGGCGAGCTCGGCGACGGCCCGACGCACGGTCCCCGGTCCGACCTCGAGCTCGGCCATGATCGTCCGCACCGTCGGCACCCGGTCGCCCGGCCGTCCGGCCGCGATCACCCGGTCGAGCCACTCCTCCACCCGGTCAGCAGCGCTACGCTGGCCCATGAGAGCTGACAGTAGCGTTACCGATACCGGTGGCGAAGCGGTCCAGCGCCGAGGCGGGCTCCTCCTCGGTGCCACGGGCGTGGTGATCTTCAGCATGTCGCTGCCCGCGACCCGGGCGGCGGTCCCGGCGTTCGGGGGTTGGACGGTCGGTCTCGGCCGTGCCGTCGTCGCAGCGGCGCTCGCAGCCGTCGCGCTCCGCGTCGCCCGGGCGCCGTTCCCACCTCGCCACCGGCTCCGCTCGCTCGCGCTCGTCGCCGGGGGCGTGGTCGTCGGCTTCCCGGTCTTCACCGCGTTGGCGCTCGAGGATCTCCCGGCGTCTCGTGGCGCGATCGTCATCGGCGTGCTGCCTTCCGTCACCGCGCTCGTCGCGACGGTCCGCCACGGCGAGCGGCCGAGTCCGCGGTTCTGGTTGGCCGCGGCAGGCGGCCTGACGACGGTCGTGGCCTTCGCGATCGTCACCGGTGAGGGAGGTCGGCTCGAACCCGGCGACGCGCTCTTGGCCCTCGCCGTGCTGTCCGCTTCCGTCGGGTACGCGGAGGGCGCTGCGGTGAGCGCCGACCTCGGCGGCTGGCAGACGATCTCGTGGGGGCTCCTCCTGGCGCTGCCCGTCACCGGCGTCGCCACCGTCGTGGCGGTCGCCGACCACGGCGTCGTCGATCCCGACGGCGGAGCCGTCCTCGGCTTCGCCTACGTCTCGGTCTTCAGCATGTTCGTCGGCTTCTTCGCCTGGTACGCCGGCCTCAGCCGGGGCGGCACGGCGAAGATCAGCCAGCTGCAGCTGACCCAGCCGCTGCTGTCGCTCGTCTGGGCCGCGCTGTTGCTGGGCGAGTCGGTGGACGCCACCGCCGTCCTCGCCGCCGTCGCGGTGCTCGCCTTCGTGGGCACTGCACTAACGTCCGACGGCTGATGGACGGACGGGCCCGGGCCGAGCGGCGATTCGAGGAGCGGTTCGGCCGACGCCCGCCGATCCTGGTCCGGGCGCCCGGTCGGGTGAACCTCATCGGCGAGCACACCGACTACAACGACGGCTTCGTCCTGCCGCTGGCGCTGCCCTGCGCCACGTGGATCGCCGCGGAGCCGGCCGATGCCACCGACCTCGAGTCGGAGGACTTCGGCGTGGCGAGCTCGGTCGACGCGACGCAGCCGGAGGGATGGGCCCGCTACGTCGCCGCGGTCCGGTCGGTGCTGCTCGATGGCGACGTCCCGTGGCATCCCGTCCGCGGCACGGTGACGACCGACATCCCCCACGGGGCCTCGTTGAGCTCCTCCGCCGCGCTGGAGGTGGCGCTCCTGCTCGTCCAGGCCGCGCTCCGCGGCGAGCGGCCGGTGCCCGAGGAGGTCGCCCGACTGGCCCAGGTGGCCGAGCACCGCGCCGTCGGCCTGCCCAGCGGGATCATGGACCAGCTCATCTCGGCGCGGGCGACGGTGGGCGCCGCCCAGCTCATCGACTGCCGGACGCTGGACGGCGTCGACCACCCGCTGCCCGACGACGTCACCGTCGTCGTGCTCGACACGATGACCCGGCGCGAGCTCGCCGAGTCGGAGTACGCGCGGCGCCGTGCGGCCTGCGAGCGCGTCGCGGCAGCAGCAGGGGTCGATGCGCTCCGCGACCTCACCCTCGCCGGGTTGGCCGCGCTCGACGACCTCGACCCCGTCGATCGACGCCGAGCCCGGCACGTGATCGAGGAGAACCAGCGCACCCTCGACGCCGCTGCGGCGATGGACCGCGGCGACAGCGCCGAGCTCGGTCGCCTCATGGACGCATCGCACGAGAGCCTCCGTGATCTCTACGAGGTCTCCGGTCCGGCCCTGGACGCCATGGTCGAGGCGTCACGGGCCAGCGTCGGCTGCCTGGGCGCTCGCATGACCGGCGGCGGGTTCGCCGGGTGCACGGTGGCGCTCGTGAGGACGGCGTCGACCGGCGACTTCGCGGAGGAGGTCGCCGACCGCTTCGTGGCCGGTGGAGGCGAGACGCCCCGGGTCATCGACGGCACGCCCAGCGCCGGCGCCTCGATCGAGCGGCCGTCGTGAGCGGGTCCCTGCTCGCCCAGTCGTCCGACCTCGGCGACGGTCGGATCGACAACTGGATCATCGACGCGTCGGTCCACGTCACGGTCGGCGTCCTGGTGCTCGTCACGATGACGTTCGCCGCCGGGTGGATCCTCCGCCTCGCGATCGCCGGCGCCCTCCTCGACCGGACGGCCGGCTGGGCGCTCGCCGTGGCGCAGGTCGTCCTCGGTGTGCAGATCCTGCTCGGCATCAAGCTGCTCGACCAGGGACAGGGCATCGGCCAGCTCTACATCCACTACGTCGGCGGGCTCCTGCCCATGGGGGCCTTCCTCGCCGGCGGCTGGTTCGCCCGTGGCCAGACGCCGAGGTCGACGCGAGTGCTGGCCGTGTTGGTCACGATCGGGTGGCTGTCGGCGACGATGGCCTTCGTGATCGGCCGGGCCTACGTCAACCGCTAGGAATCCGTTCAGTCGAGACTGAAGCCGCGGCGGTAGGGCAGCAGGGTCTCGTCGACCTGGAAGCCGAGACCGTCGTAGAGGCGACGGGCGGCCTCGTTGTCCTCGCGCACGGTCAGATGCACGTGGCTCGCGCCCCGTTCCAGCAGCGCCCGGCAGGCCGACCGGACCAGCGCATCGCCCAGGTGCACCCCCCGACGATCGGGGTCGACGCCGACGAAGTCGAGGTAGCCCGAGCCGTCGGGCTGGAGCTCGGCCGCGGCGTAGCCGACGACCTCGCCGTCGAGGACGGCGACGAGCAGCACGTCGTGGCCGCTGATCCCCTCGACCAACTGCTCCCCGGTGTAGTGCGTCCCGGGGAACAGACCGTCGTGGAGGCGGATCACCGCCGCGTGGTCACGGTCGATCATGGGTCGGACGTTGGCGTCGCCGTCGACGCGCTCGGGCGCCCGGTCGATCGAGAGGATCGTCGACGCCGTCTGCCGGACGAGGCCGTGGCGCTTGCACCACGCCGCCATCTCGACGTTCTCCGGCGTGGCGACGGCCTCCTCCTCGACGATGCCCGCAGGGAGGCGCTCGCGCGCGACGGCGAGCAGCGAATCGGCGACGGAGGCGAACGCCCCGGGCTCGACGAAGGGCCCCCACCACCAGACCCGTCCGAGTTCGTCGTCGATCTCGGCGAGGAGCCAGCCGAGGAGACGGTCCCCCTCACGGGCCACGACGGTGTGGATCGCCCAGTCGTCGACGCCGAGGATCTCGTCACGGATCGCGGCGTGGCTCTCGGCCAGGTACGCGCAGGACGTCTCGGGATCGCGCTGGCAGCGGACCGCCAGCGCGACGAGCTCGTCGAGCTCGTGGTCGACCGCCACCCTCACGTCCACGTCCTCCATTGTCGCGAACCTGACCGCCCGGTCGCGCCGGCCGCCCGCGAACGGCCGCGGACAGCGCCGCACCTCAATCGGTGAACCACCCGCCGTGGGGGTGCATCAGCGTCCCCGTGACGTAGCTCGACTCGTCGCCGGCGAGGAACATCGCCAGGTTGGCGACCTCGTCGGGGGTGCCCTTCCGCTGCGCCGGGATCCGCACGAGGAGCAGCTCGTCCATGCCCTCGACCTCGTCGAGCGCGGCCGTCATGTTCGTGTGGATGAAGCCCGGCCCGATGGCGTTGACCCGGACACCGGTCGGTGCGACGGACCGGGCGAGGTGCTTGGTCATCATCCAGACCCCGGCCTTCGACGTGCAGTACGCCAGCGGCCCGGCGGACGGGTCCTTCGCCGCGATCGACGCGATCGTGATGATCGAGCCGGGTCGCCCCTGCTCGATCATCCAGGCTGCGGCGAGCTGGACGGCGTGGAACGTGCCGGTGAGGTTGACGTCGATCACCCGCTGCCAGTCGTCGAGGTCGAGATCGAGCGCCGCCTGCCACGGCCGGTCCAGCTCGGCCATGCGCTGCTCGATCCGGGCGGTCTCCTTGCCGATCTCGCCCGACACGTACTCGCCGTGGGAGATGCCGGCGGCGGTCACGAGCACGTCCACCGAGCCGTGGGTGTCGACCGCGTGGGCGATCATCGCCTCGTTGTCGGATCGACTCACGGCGTCGAGACGCAGGCCCGACACGGTCGCACCGGTCGCCGCGATGGCGTCGACGGTCTCGTGGACCCGGTCGTCCTGGAGGTCGGCGACCACGACCGCCGCCCCCTCCCGGGCGAACCGCTCGCAGCACGCCCGGCCGATGCCGTTCGCGCCGCCGGTCACGACGGCGGTCCTCCCCTCGAGCGCTCCTGCCATCCCTCGTTCCCCTCCGTCGAGAATCCCGGCGACCGTAGTCGTCGCGGAAAGACGGGCATCGCGGTGCCCGACGCGGCAGGATCAGGGCGTGAAGCCGGACCTCCCCACCAGGTTCCGCACGGGCGACCCCGACGCCGTGCGGGAGGTCTACCGCCGCTACGCCGGCCCGGTCACCACGGTGGCGATGTCGGTCCTGCACGACCGCGAGCTCGCCGCCGACGCCGTGCAGCAGACCTTCGTGAAGGCCTGGAAGGCCGCAGCCTCCTTCGATGCCGACCGCGAGCTGGCGCCCTGGCTCTACTCCATCGCCCGCCGCACGGCGATCGACGTGCTCCGAGCCGAGTCGACGCCCACCCGTGGTGGACACGCCCCGGAGCAGGACCAGGCGGTCGAGTCGATCGGCTTCGAGCGCACGTGGGAGGCCTACGAGGTCCGCCGGGCGGTCGAGGACCTACCCGACGGCGAGCGGGAGGTCATCCAGCTCTCCCACGGCGCCGGACTGACCCATCCCGAGATCGCGGAGCGCCTCGGCATCCCCGCCGGCACCGTGAAGAGCCGCTCGAACCGGGCCCATCGACGCCTCGCCGCCGCGCTCGGGCACCTGGCTCCGGGGGCGGCGTGATGTCCGCGAACCGGACGGCCGTCCGTACCGTAGTGGTGGGCGGAGACGAATCACGATGAACGAACGACACGATCCCCTCGACGACGAGCTCGACCCCGATGAGCTCGCCGCGCTCGAGGGGCTGCTCGGCAACGACGCCGTCTGGGCCGAGCCACCCGCCGAGCTCGAGGATGCCGTCGTGGCTGCGATCGCCGCCGAGGTCGCCGCGGGCGGCCCGCCGGCATCGGCTCCTGCGCCGGCGCCACCGGCCCCCCCAGCGCCGGAGGGCACCGTCGTGCCGTTCCGCCGTCGCCTCCTCCCCGTGGTCGGTGCGGCTGCCGCCGTGTTGATCGCCGTGAGCGGCCTGGCCACCGTGCTGAGCGGCGACGACGACGGTCCCGAGGGCCGCATCGTCGAGCTGGCGGCGACCGATCTCGCACCGGGCGCCTCGGCCGAGGCGGACGTCGTCGACACGCCGTCGGGCGTGAAGATCCTGCTCGACGTCAGTGGTCTCCCCCCGGCCCCCGAGGGCGGCTTCTACCAGGCGTGGGTCCGCAACGCCGACGGCGGGGTGAGCGCCGGCACCTTCCACCTCCGCGGTGGCGACAGCGAGATCGAGCTGTGGAGCGGCGTCCCGATCGACGACTACCCGCTCATCACGGTCACCATCCAGATGGAGGGTGAGGGGCCGGAGTCCTCGGGACAGGTCGTGCTCCGGGGCGAGATCAGCCCGTCCTGAGGGCCTGGTCGAGGTCGCGCCAGAGGTCGTCGCGGGCCTCGATCCCGGTCGAGAGCCGCAGGAGGTCCGGTGCCGTGGCCGATCTCGGGCCCTCGACCGGTGCCCGGTGCTCGATGAGCGACTCGACCCCGCCGAGCGAGGTCGCCCGCCGCCACAGCTTCGTCGCCCTGGCCACCTGCGCCGCCCGGTCGTGACCGCCCGCCACGCGGATCGAGAGCATCCCGCCGAACCCGCCGCCCATCTGCCGGACCGCGACGTCGTGCCGGGGATGGGTCGACAGGCTGGGATGCATGACCTCGACGACCTCCGGGTGCGCGACGAGCCGCTCGGCCAGCCACGCCGCCGAATCCGACGCGGTCCGCACGCGGAGGTGCAGCGTCCGCATGCCGCGCAGCAGCAGCCAGGCCTCGAACGGGCCCAGCATCGCTCCCTGCCGGGCCCGCCACCGCACGAGGCGATCCCAGTCGTCGTCGGCCGACGCCGTCACGACCGCACCGGCGAGGACGTCGCTGTGGCCGTTGAGGTACTTCGTGGCGGCGTGCACGACGAGATCGGCGCCGTGCTCGATCGGCCGGCACAACACGGGCGTCGCAGCGGTGGAATCGACGGCGAGCCGGGCGCCGGCGTCGTGGGCGACCCGGGCGACCGCAGCGATGTCGACGATCTCCCACGTCGGGTTGGCCGGCGTCTCGATCCACACCAACCGGGTCCGTCCGGGACGGACGGCGTCGGCGACGGCGGCCGGGTCCGTCGCGTCGACCAGGTCGAGGTCGAGCCCCCAGTCGGCGGCGAAGTCGACGAGCCACTCACGGAGGACGAAGTACATCGTGCGGGCCGCGACGACGTGATCACCGGCCCGCAACGAGCAGAACACCGCGGTGGCCGCCGCCTGGCCGGAGGCGAGCAACGCCGCGTCGGCACCACCCTCGAGGCGGGTGAGGAGCTGCTCGGCCGGGCGCTGGGTCGGGTCGTCCGGCCTGGTGTAGACGAGGTCCGCCACGTCGGGCACGAAGGTCGTCGAGGGGTGGATCGCCGGGACGACGGCACCGGTCGCCGGATCCGGTACGAGACCGCCGTGGGCGGCGAGCGTCTCGGGGGCGAGATCGTCGTCGAGCATCGCCGCCGAGGGTACGGCCGCACCGACCTCACCCCGACCGGGATAGCGCGAACGCGCCACCCCGGCATCCACCAGGTGGTCGCGCCGGTTCACACCGGCGGTCGAGGTGATCGGCGGCGCCGTGGCCGACGATGGAGGGGTGAAGGACCACCCTGCCATCGAGCTCGTCGGTGTCACGAAGGCCTACGGCGAGCGGACCGTGCTCGATGTCGACCTCGTCGTCGAGGCGGGCGAGACCCTGGCCCTCCTCGGACCGAACGGTGCGGGCAAGACCACCGCCACGGAGATCTGCGAGGGCTACCGCCGGCCCACGTCCGGGACCGTCCGGGTCCTGGGCGAGGACCCCGGCACCGCCGGCGCGGCGTGGCGAGGGCGCCTCGGCATCGTCACGCAGGAGACCGGTGCGTTCGACCGCCTGCGGGTCAGCGAGGCGATCGACCACCTCGCCGGCTTCTTCCCCGATCCGCTCGACGTCGACGAGGTCCTCGGTCTCGTGGACCTGCTCCCGCAGCGCGACCAGCTGGTCGACGAGCTGTCCGGCGGTCAGCGCCGGCGGGTCGACCTGGCCTGCGGGCTCGTCGGGCGCCCCGAGCTGCTGTTCCTCGACGAGCCCACGACCGGCCTCGACCCCGAGATCCGCCGGAGGCTCTGGGACGTCATCGGCGAGCTCCGGACCCGTGGTGTGACGATCCTGCTCACCACGCACTACCTCGACGAGGCCGAGACGCTCGCCGACCGGATCGCGGTCATCGACCACGGGCGCCTCGTCGCGCTCGACACCCCGGCTGCGCTCGGGGGCCGGTCCGCGGCGCAGGCGACCGTCGGCTTCCGACCCGCCTCGGCCCGCGACGCCGCGGTCGCCGAGGCGCACGGCGCCACGCTCGGCCCGGATGGTCTCGCCCACCTCCGC
>JAAUYI010034414.1_pt1 | contig 10038 bp, 5 predicted proteins | sample 7278041 | NCBI WGS metagenome assembly JAAUYI01 (sample SAMN14350216, study PRJNA611818) | marine sediment metagenome | isolation source: surface marine sediment (0.6m) | place: French Polynesia: Moorea | collected 2018-08
CTTCGGCAACGACGTGTTCGACGACCTCCTCGCCACGGCCACCGAGGCGGGCATGGCGGTCAGCACCGAGCTCGTCACCGTCGTCGCCCTCGCCCCGTTCGATCGCAGCATCGAGGTCACCGACGACGGCCTCCGACTCACCGGCACGGTCGCGTCAGCCGAGCAGGCGAGCGACCTCGTCGCGATGCTGGCGGCCCTCGACCTCGGCGTCGTGGTGGACGAGCTGGTCGTGAGCGAGGTGTCGACGGACGAGGGCACCATCACGCTCGTCGGCGAGCTCGACGAGCAGAGCAACGCGGCGCTGCAGGGCATGGTGTCGGGCGGCGACGGCGTCACGGTGCAGAACCAGATCGTGATCGTCAGCGCCGAGGCCGATGCGGTCGCACGGCTGAACGAGCTGTTCTCGCTGGAGCCGGTCCTCTTCGACACCGGGCAGGCGACGATCAGGGACGAGTCGGCAGCGACGCTCGACCAGGCGGCCGCGATCCTCTCGGAGGTCGAGGGCGCCGCGGTGCGCATCGAGGGGCACACCGACAGCCAAGGTGACCCTGACCGCAACCTCGAGCTCTCACAGGACCGTGCCGAGGCGGTGCTGGAAGCGCTCGTGATCCGCGGCGTCGATCCGGCGACGCTGGAGGCACAGGGGTTCGGCGAGAGCCGCCCCATCGCCGACAACACGACCGCCGAGGGCCGACAGGCCAACCGCAGGATCGAGTTCACGCTCCTCGGGGCCTGAGCGGCCCTCGGCGGTCGTGTTGTCGGCGATCGGGCGGCTCTCGCCGAAGCCCTGGGCCTCGAGCAGCGCCGGATCGACGCCCCGCTCGACGAGCGCGTCGAGCACGGCCTGCGCCCGCTGCTGCGACAGCTCGAGGTTGCGGTCGGGATCACCCTGGCTGTCGGTGTGGCCCTCGATCCGGACCGCTGCGCCCTCGACCTCGGAGAGGATCGCCGCCGCCTGGTCGAGGGTGCTCGCCGACTCCTCCCTGATGGTCGCCTGCGCCGTGTCGAAGAGCACCGGCTCCAGCGAGAACAGCTCGTTGAGCCGTTCCACCGCGCCGGCGCCCGCGCTCACGATCGTCAGCTGGTTGCGGACGGCGACACCGTCGCCTCCCGTCACCATGCCCACCAGGGCGACGCTTCGCTGCTCGTCGATCTCGCCGGTCAAGGTGACGGTGCCCTCGTCCGAGGCCACCTCGCTGACGACCAGCTCGTCTCGCACCGCGCCGAGGTCGAGGGCCTCGACCATCGCGACCAGGTCGGCCGCCTGCTCGACCGACGCGATCGTGCCGGTCAGCACGAGGCCGTCGTCGGTCACCTCGATGGTCCGGTCGAACGCCGGGAGCGCGACGACCGTGACGAGATCGGTGCTGACCGCCATGTCGGCGCCGATCGCGGCGTCGAGGAGGTCGTCGAACACGTCGTCACCGAACCCCGGCGCGAGGGTGCCGCTCAACGTCAGGCGACTGTCCTGGAGGAGGGCGATGCCCTGGGTGAGCCGCGCCGGCATGCGATCGACGATCGCGACGAACACACCGATGCGCTCGTCGGCGTCGACCCCGCCGGAGTCGTCGACGCGGAGCCGGGACACATTGACGTTGTCGACACCGAACGCCTCGGTGCCGGCGGCGACGACCGCCTCGAACTGGTCGTCGCTCTGCACGGTCCCCCTGATCTCGGCTCTGCCGTCGACGTCCCACACCACGGAGATGCCGACCGGTGCCGGTGGTCGAGGCGCAGTGGTCGTGGTGATCGCCTCGGTCGTGGTCGTCGTCGTGGTGCTCGTCTCGGTGACGAGCTCACCCGGGCCCCGTCCCACCAGCGCCGCCACGGCGACGGAGGTGATGACCGCCGCCAGCACCGCGACCGCGACCGCTGCCGCGAGGAACGGGTCGTCCTCGTTCGTGTCGGGGGCGGGAGGGGGCATCGATCAGGTCCTGGTCACGCTCGATCGCAGCGGGCGGCGACACGGTAGTCAGCGACCGGCGCCCACCGGTGGCCACCGACCGTGGCCGTGACGGTGATCAACCGCGGAAGGCGGACAGACCGGTCACGTGCTGGCCGAGGACGAGCGCATGGACCTCGTGGGTCCCCTCGTAGGTGTACACGGACTCGAGGTTCGTCATGTGCCGGATGACGGGGTACTCCAGGCTGACGCCGTTGGCCCCGAGCATGCCCCGGGCCTCCCGTGCGATGTTCAACGCCATCGCCACGTTGTTGCGCTTCCCCATCGAGACCTGTTCGGTGGTGATCCTCCCGGCGTCCTTCAGGGCGCCCAGGCGCGAGGCGAGCAGCTGCCCGAGGGTGATCTGCGTGATCATGTCGGCGAACTTCGCCTGGCTGAGCTGGAAGCCGGCGAGCGGACGGCCGAACTGCGGACGTCCCAGCTGATAGTCGAGGGCCGACTCGTAGCAGGCGATCGCCGCGCCGACTGCGCCCCAGGCGATGCCGTATCGAGCCTCGGCGAGGCAGCTGAGCGGTGCCCGGAGCCCGTGGGCCTCGGGGAGGCGCTGCGACTCGGGCACCCGCACGTCGGTCAGGACGAGCTCGGACGTGTGCGATGCCCGCAACGACAGCTTCTTCTCGATGTCGAACGCCTCGTAGCCCGGCGTGCCGGCGTCGACGAGGAACCCGCGGACGCCCTCGTCGGTGCGGGCCCAGACGATCGCAACGTCGGCGAGCGAGCCGTTGGTGATCCAGCGCTTCGTGCCGTTCAGGATCCAGTCGTCACCGTCGCGACGGGCCGTCGTGGCCATCGAGCCCGGATCGGAGCCGTGGTCGGGCTCGGTCAGCCCGAAGCAGCCGATGAGCTCGCCGGTCGCCATGCCCGGGAGGTAGCGCTCCTTCTGCTCGTCCGATCCGTACGCCCGGATCGGGAACATGCACAGCGAGCCCTGGACGCTCACGAAGCTCCGGAGCCCGGAGTCGCCCCGCTCGAGCTCGCGGCAGGCGACCCCGTACGCGGTGGCCGAGGCGCCGGCGCAGCCGTAGCCCTCCAGGTGCATCCCGAGGAGGCCCATCTCGCCGATGAGCGGCACCAGGTCGTGCGGGAACGTTCCGGCCTCGAAGTGATCGGCGACGACCGGTATCCACTTGTCGTCGACGAACCGGCGGACCGTGTCGCGGATCATCCGCTCGTCGTCGGGGAGCTGCTCGTCGAGCTCCAGGAAGTCGGTACCGCCCATGCGCTGTGCCTCCTGCTCACTCGACACCGTCGCAGGTCGTCGCGTCGGCTTCCAGTCCGTCGCGAGGTCGGCGATCAGGTGCGGGCGCCGGCGAGCCGAGCGGCGGCGCGCAGCGCCCGCGGTGCCGCTCGGGCGATCGCGAGCGAGACGCGGTCCGGACGCCGGAGACGTCGCTCGGATGCGGCGTCGTCGCCGCCGGAGGTGGCCGACGACGGGTCGTCGGGCAGCAACCGGACGACGTCGACCGGCTCGGGCACACCGGCGAGCGCGGTCGGCCCGACCGGCTCGAAGCGCAGGTTGGTCCCGGTGCACAGCTCGGCGACAGCGCGCGACGCCAGCACCTCGGAGGGTCCGGCGAGCGCGCCGATGCGAGCGCCGATGTGGACGCTCAGCCCGGCCAGGCTGCGCACGTCGACGACGCGGCAGGGCCCGGTGTGCAGCCCGGCTCGGATCTCCAGTCCGAGCGGGCGGACGGCGAAGCTGAGCGCCCGCGCGCACTCGACCGCCCGCGCCGGTGCGTCGAAGAACGCGAAGAAGCCGTCGCCGGTCCGATCGATCTCGATGCCGCGATAGGCGGCCAGGACCCGGCGCACGATGCCGTTGTGGGTGTCGAGCAGGCGGGTCCAGTCGTCGTCACCGAGCTCGGCCGCCAGTGGGGTCGAGCCGACGATGTCGGTGAACAGCACGGTGCCGAGCACCCGCTCGTCGCTGCCGTTCGCGCTGGACCGACCGGTCACGAAGCGCTCGATCCGATCGATCAGGTCGGCGGAGTCGCCGATCCACGGCAGGTGGCTGTCGCCCGGGAGGGAGACGAGCTCGGCGCCGGCGATGTGCTCGGCCAGCTCCTGGGCCCAGCGCGCCTCGGCGAACGGATCGTGCTCGCGGTGCAGGACCACCGTCGGGCAGCTGACGGCTCCGAGCGCCGAGCGGACGTCGCACTCCCGGATCGAGCGCAGCAGCGACCGGGCGAGTCCGGGCGGCAACGATGCCCGTTCGAAGAGCCCGGTCACGTTGCGCACCATCGGCCCGACCTCGTCGGGGGCGACGAACAGGTCGGCGGTCAGCCCGTCGCCCCACCGGTCGATGGCGTCCTCGAATCGGGCGAAGGTCCGGTCGCCGATGACCGAGCCCCGGGCGAAGGTCCCGTAGAGCACCAGCGCCGCGACCCGATCCGGGTGGGCAGCGGCGAACAGCGCGGCCAGCGGACCGCCCTCCGACAGCCCGAGCAGCACGGCTCGCTCGCTCCGGGCGGCGTCCATCACGGCGGTGATGTCGTCCATGCGACGGTCGAAGCGGTCGGCGTCGGGGGACGGGTCCGAGAGGCCGCTGCCCCGCTTGTCGAACAGGATCACGCGGGCGAAGCGGGTGAGCCCACGGACGAAGGCGGCGAAGCCCGGCATCGTCCACTGCAGGTCGAGGTGCGAGACGAACCCGGGTGCGACGACGACGTCGAGCCCGGACGGCGTCGACGTGGTCTGCTCGATCACCTGGTAGGCGATGTGGACGTCGTCGCTCCGGGCGTATCGGGTGGTGGGGGCGCTGAGGCCGATCGTGACGCGGCCCTCGAGCGTGTCGGTGTCTCCGAGGCGGCGGCGCACATCGACATCTTCCATCGTCCGAACCGAGCGCGACGAGCGCGATCTGATACCCGGGATGTCGGGTGGCAGCGGTCGCGGCCGATCGCCTCGTTTCCGGAAGCTCTTCGGCCACGGCTACGTTCGGCGCACCGACGAGGGGAGCCAGCGATGAAGGTCGACACCACCACGGGGACGTTCCTGCCCGACGTGCCCGAGGCGGCGAAGGCCGCCGAGGCGGCTGGCTACGACGGTCTGTGGACCGCCGAGACGAGCCACGACCCGTTCATGCCGCACGTCCTCGCCGCGGAGCACACCGAGTCGATCACGCTCGGCACCTCGATCGCCGTCGCCTTCGCCCGGAACCCGATGCTCCTCGCCAACATCGGCTACGACCTCAACGCCTACTCCGGTGGCCGGTTCGTGCTCGGGCTCGGCTCGCAGATCAAGCCGCACATCACGAAGCGCTTCTCCATGGAGTGGTCCAAGCCGGCCGCTCGCATGAAGGAGATGATTCAGGCGATCCGGGCGATCTGGGACTGTTGGAACAACGACACCAAGCTCGAGTTCCGGGGCGACTTCTACACCCACACGATCATGACGCCGTTCTTCAACCCGGGCCCGAACCCGCACGGCGACGCCCGGATCATGATCGCCGGCGTCGGTCCGCTCATGACCCGGGTCGCCGGTGAGGTCTGCGACGGGTTCCTCGTGCACGGGTTCACCACCGAGCAGTACCTCAAGGAGGTGACCATCCCGGCGCTCGAGGAGGGCATGGCCGCGGGCGGTCGCAGCCGCGAGGACTTCGAGATCTCCTACCCGGCGTTCATCGTGACGGGCGAGAACGAGGAGCAGATGGCGGCCAACGCGGCCGGCGTGCGCGGGCAGATCTCCTTCTACGGCTCGACCCCTGCGTACCGGGGCGTGCTCGAGCACCACGGCTGGGGCGACCTCCAGACCGAGCTCAACGGCATGTCGAAGCAGGGGCAGTGGGCCGAGATGGCGAACCTGATCGACGACGACATCCTGTCGACGTTCGCCGTGGTCGCCGAGCCGGAGCAGGTCGCCGGCGAGCTGACCGCTCGATACGGCACGGCGGTCGACCGCCTGAGCTTCTACGCCCCCTACGCCACCTCGGCCGACCTCTGGACGCCCATCGTCGAGGACCTCCAGGCGGCCTAGCCCGTCACGGGCGACGCTCATGGTCGAAGACGTCACCCCGGAGACCCCCCGCCCGGTGCGCCGTCCGGTGATGCTGCAGCGGTGGGACTCGCTCACCTACGTGCACTGGCCGGTCGACCCAGACGAGGTCGCCGCGCTGCTGCCCGACGGCGTCGAGGTCGACACCTTCGACGGTTCGGCGTGGGTCGGGCTCGTCCCCTTCCACATGCAGGGGATCCGGCCACCGGGCGTCCCCGCGGTGCCGTGGATCGGGACCTTCCCCGAGACGAACGTCCGCACGTACGTCGTGTTGCCCGACGGCAAGCGGGCCGTCTGGTTCTGGACCCTCGACGTCCCCCGCTCGCCGGCCGTGCTGGTGGCCCGGGCTGCGTTCGGCCTGCCGTACCGGTGGGCGGCGGCCACCGTCGAACGGCGCGGCGACCTCTGGTCGTACCGGTCGAAGCGGCGCCGGCCTCACGATCGGGCCGCCTGCCGTCTCGACGTGCGGGCGGGTGTGGCGATCCCCGCCGCGGAGGTGACCGCCGTGGAGCACTTCCTCACGGCCCGCTGGGGGCTCGCCACCCGCCACCTCGGGCGGATCTGGCACGGCCCGGTGGACCACGGTCCGTGGCCGTTGCGTCGGGCGGAGCTCGAGGTGCTCGACGACGAGCTGGTCGCCGCCAGCGGCATCCACCTCGACGCCTCGGTCGCCGACGCCCCGCTGGTCCACGTCACCGAGGGCGTCGACGTCCGGATCGGCTGGTTGCAGTCGGTTCGCTGAGCGGACCGGGCGGTCCGACCAGGGCGGCGGACCTGCGCCCACGATTGCCCGGCTCGGCGGCGCCGCCACTAGCATGAGGAGTTCCCTCGCGGGCCAGCGCCGTCCCGCTCCCCCTGTGGTGACCCTCGCCGCCTGCCCCCGGCTCGGTCCCCACCCGGCTCGACGAGGAGTGAGCGATGCGACGTGATCTGCCGCCTGCGCAGGGTCTCTACGACCCGGCCAACGAGCACGATGCGTGCGGTGTGGCGTTCGTCGCGGACATCGAGGGGCGCCGGACCCACCAGATGGTCCGCAACGGCCTCGATTCCCTCTGCCACCTCGAGCACCGCGGCGCCAAGGGTGCCGAGGTCAACACCGGCGACGGCGCCGGCATCCTGCTCCAGGTCCCGCACCGCTTCCTGACCGAGGTCGTCGACTTCGAGCTCCCCGACGAGGGCCACTACGCCGTGGGCTGCGCGTTCCTGCCGAGGGACACCGACGCCGCCGACGACGCGGCGAGGCGGGTCGAGGCCATCTTCGAGGCCGAGGGCCTCCGCATCCTCGGCTGGCGCGAGGTGCCGACCGACCCCTCGATGATCGGCTCGATGGCGCTCGACGCCATGCCCACGTTCCGGCAGCTGTTCATCGGCTCGCCGGTGGGCCGGCGCATCTCCGGGATCGACCTCGAGCGCCGCGTCGTCATGGGCCGCAAGCGGTGCCGGACCGAGGCCGACGTCTACTTCGCGTCGCTGTCGCCCAGGACGATCGTCTACAAGGGCATGCTCGACTCCGGGCAGCTCGAGGACTTCTACCCCGACCTGAGCGATCACCGCGTCGAGTCGGCGCTCGCCCTCGTGCACAGCCGGTTCTCGACCAACACGTTCCCGTCGTGGCCGCTCGCCCACCCCTACCGCTACGTGGCCCACAACGGCGAGATCAACACCCTCAAGGGCAACCGCAACTGGATGCGGGCCCGTGAGGCGCTGATGCGCTCGGACGTGCTGCCCGGCGATCTCGAGCGGATCTTCCCGGTGCTCACGCCCGACGCGTCCGACACCGCCAGCTTCGACGAGTGCCTCGAGCTGCTCCACCTCGCCGGTCGGAGCCTGCCCCACGCCGTGCTGATGATGATCCCGGAGGCGTGGGAGAACCACGAGACGATGGATCCGGCCCGGCGCGCGTTCTACGAGTACCACGCCTCGCTGATGGAGGCCTGGGACGGTCCGGCGCTCATCTCGTTCACCGACGGCGAGGTCATCGGCGCCGTGCTCGACCGCAACGGCCTGCGGCCTGCCCGCTACTGGGTGACCTCCGACGGGCTCGTCGTGCTCGGCTCCGAGGCCGGCGTGCTCGACATCGACCAGTCGACGGTCGTGCAGAAGGGCCGGCTCGAGCCGGGGAAGATGTTCCTCGTCGACACCGTCGCCGGCCGCATCGTCGGTGACGACGAGATCAAGGCCGAGCTCGCCGCGGCGAGGCCGTACGGCGAGTGGATCCGCGAGCACAAGGTCGGCCTCGACCAGCTCCCCCAGCGCCCGCACCGCATCGAGAAGCACGCCGACGTGCGCCACCACCAGCGGGTCTTCGGCTACACCCACGAGGAGCTGCGGATCCTCCTGGGTCCGATGGCGCTCAACGGCGCCGAGCCGATCGGCTCGATGGGCTCCGACGTGCCGCTCGCCGTGCTGTCGCAGCGCTCCCGTCAGCTCTTCGAGTACTTCAAGCAGCTCTTCGCCCAGGTGACGAACCCGCCGCTCGACGCGATCCGCGAGGAGCTCGTCACGGCCATCGGCTCCACGATCGGCCCGGAGGGCAACCTGCTCGACCCGGGCCCGACGGCGGTGCGCCAGATCGAGCTGCCCTACCCGGTCATCACCTCCGACGAGCTGAACACCATCGTGCGCGTCAACGAGGACGGTGACCTGCCCCAGTTCGAGGCGCACACCGTCCACGGCCTCTTCGAGGTCGCCGGCGGGGGCGCGGCCCTCGAGGCCGCCCTCGACCTGGCCTGCCAGGACGCATCCGACGCCATCCTGCGCGGCGCGAAGATCATCGTCCTCTCCGACCGCGGCGCCACCGAGAAGCTCGCGCCGATCCCGTCGCTGCTGCTCACCGGCGCCGTCCATCACCACCTGATCCGCGAGAAGAGCCGGACCAAGGTCGGGCTGATCGTCGAGTCGGGCGACGCCCGCGAGGTGCACCACATCGCCGTCCTGCTCGGCTTCGGCGCCGGTGCGGTCTGCCCGTGGGTCGCCATGGACACGATCGAGGACATGATCGGCGCCGGCGAGCTGGCCGACGTCGAGGTGCCGCGGGCCCACCGCAACCTCGTGAAGGCGCTCTCCAAGGGCGTCGTGAAGGTCATGTCGAAGATGGGCGTGTCGACGGTGGCGTCCTACACCGGTGCGCAGATCTTCGAGGCGATCGGACTCAGCAGCGAGGTCGTCGACCGGTACTTCACCGGCACCACCACCCAGCTCGAGGGCATGGGCCTCGACGAGCTGGCCGAGGAGGTCGTCAGGCGCCACCGCACGGCCTTCCTCGACAACGAGTCCGAGGTCGCGCACCGTGAGCTCGAGATGGGCGGCGACTACCAGTGGCGGCGCGAGGGTGAGTTCCACCTCTTCAACCCCGAGACCGTCTACAAGCTCCAGCACTCCACCCGCGCCGGTCGTTACGACGTGTTCAAGGAGTACACGGCGAGCGTCGACCGCCACGCCCGCGACTCCGCCACCCTGCGGGGCCTGTTCGACCTGAAGCCGGCGCCGGGCGGTCCGATCCCGATCGACGAGGTCGAGCCGGCCGCGGCGATCGTCAAGCGGTTCTCGACCGGCGCGATGAGCTACGGCTCGATCTCCGCCGAGGCCCACGAGACGCTCGCGATCGCGATGAACCGCCTCGGTGCCAAGTCGAACACCGGCGAGGGCGGCGAGGACGCCGAGCGCTGGGTGCCCGACGAGAACGGCGACCTCCGCCGTTCGGCGATCAAGCAGGTGGCGTCCGGGCGGTTCGGCGTCACGAGCGAGTACCTCGTCAACTCCGACGACATCCAGATCAAGATGGCCCAGGGCGCCAAGCCCGGCGAGGGCGGTCAGCTCCCGGGCAAGAAGGTCTGGCCGTGGATCGCCAAGACCCGGCACTCGACGCCCGGCGTCGGGCTCATCTCCCCGCCGCCGCACCACGACATCTACTCGATCGAGGATCTGGCCCAGCTGATCCACGACCTGAAGAACGCCAACCCCGAGGCGCGCATCCACGTGAAGCTCGTCGCCGAGACCGGCGTCGGCACCGTCGCCGCGGGTGTGTCGAAGGCGAAGGCCGACGTCGTGCTGATCTCCGGACACGACGGCGGCACGGGCGC
>JAAUYI010017171.1_pt1 | contig 10037 bp, 10 predicted proteins | sample 7278041 | NCBI WGS metagenome assembly JAAUYI01 (sample SAMN14350216, study PRJNA611818) | marine sediment metagenome | isolation source: surface marine sediment (0.6m) | place: French Polynesia: Moorea | collected 2018-08
CGGCCCGCGTGAGCCAGCGGTCCCATCGCGACACTGTCGTCTGTGCTGGCATCGCCGACCTTTAAGTCGTTGGCGCGCGCCGCGAATTCCTCGACGAACCGGTCGTAGATCCCGCGGGCGACGAGGAAGCGCGTCGGCGAGACGCAGACCTGCCCGGCGTTGCGGAACTTGGTGGCGGCACAGGCCGCGACGGTGCGATCGAAGTCGGCGCTTTCGCCGATGACGACCGGGGAGTGGCCGCCCAGCTCGGCGGTAAAGCGCTTGAGGTCCTTGGCCGCGAGCGCGCCGAGATGGCGTCCCACCGCTGTCGAGCCCGTGAAGCTCACCTTGCGGGTGACGGGTGAGGCGATGAGGTGCTCGGAGATCATCGCAGGGTCGCCATAGACCAGGTTGATCACACCCTTCGGGATGCCCGCATCGGTGAAGCACTCTACCAGCATCTGCGCGCTCATAGGCGTCGTTTCGGCGGGCTTGAGAATGCACGAGCATCCCGCCGCCAGCGCGCCGCCCAGCTTCTTCGCCGGCAGGTTGATCGGGAAGTTCCACGGCGTCAGCAGCACCGAGGGACCGACCGGCTCCTGCGTCACGCGCTGTTCGAGCAGGCTGTGGCTGCGCACGGGCACGAGCCTGCCGCCCTGGCGTTTGGCTTCTTCGGCCAGGAAGTCGATCAGGTCTGCCGCGCCGGTGGTTTCTGCTAGCGCCTGTGCGTGCGGCTTGCCCATCTCAAGCGTGACGATCCGGGCGACCTCGGGCGCGCGCTCGCGCAGCAGATCGGCGGCGCGGCGAATGATCCGGAAACGCTCGATGGCGGGCGTATTGCTCCACACCGGGAACGCCTCGTCCGCGGCGGCGAGCGCGGCGTCGAGTTGCTCCGTCGAAGCCTTGGGGCAGTGGCCCAGCACCGTCTCGTTTGCCGGGTTCACCACCGGCATGGTTCCGTTACCACCATCGGCGACCCATTCGCCGCCGATCAGCATCTTGATGGAAGGATAGTCGGTCATGCGGGGGCTCCTCGGTCGGTCGAAGTTGACACAGATGACACTGTGTCAACGGATGGGTTAGTCATTTTTCACTTCAAGAACAGACGGATAGCTCCGAAATGCGAAGTTGACACTTGTCCAACTTTCTTTGCCTTTCGCTCCCATCGCATGTCCTTCGCAGTGGCACGGAAATAGGGTAGTAGGAAAGTCGCGCGCACCCAAAGAGCAAATTCCGTTGCAGAGCAAGCTTGCTCGTGATTGAAACTTTGTTGCGCAAGGTCTAGCGGATGGCAACCCCCATCGCAGGAGCGAATCATGCTTGTCGGCGTCCCCAAGGAAATCAAGAACCACGAATATCGCGTCGGCCTGACGCCCGAATCCGCACGCGAATATGTCGCTGCCGGGCACTCGGTCATCGTCGAAACCGGGGCCGGGCTGGGGATCAGCAAGACCGACGAGGATTATCGCGCCATCGGCGCGCAAATCGTCGATACCGCACAGGAAGTCTTCGCGCGGGCCGAGATGGTGGTGAAGGTGAAGGAACCGCAGCCGAACGAATGGGTGCAACTGCGCGAAGGGCAGATCCTGTTCACCTATCTTCATCTCGCGCCCGATCCCGAGCAGGCAAAGGGTTTGATGGAATCTGGTGTTTCGGCGGTGGCCTACGAAACCGTGACGGCGCCCGATGGTTCGCTGCCGCTGCTGGCACCGATGAGCGAAGTGGCGGGACGTCTGGCGGTCGAAGCGAGCGCGCATTCGAGCCACGCCAACAATGGCGGTCGCGGCATCCTGATGGGCGGTGTCCCGGGCGTGCTTCCGGCCAAGGTCGTTGTGATCGGCGGCGGAGTCGTCGGCACACACGCGGCGCGCATGGCGGTGGGGCTGGGCGCCAATGTCGAGATCCTCGACCGCTCGCTGCCCCGTATCCGTGAACTTGACGAATTGTTCGAAGGGCGCGCGACCACACGGTTCTCCAACGCAGGTACGATCGAGAATGCGATCACCGATGCCGATGTCGTGATCGGCGCGGTGCTCGTTCCCGGCGCCAGCGCGCCGCGTCTTGTCACCCGCGAGATGCTCGGTTTGATGCAGCCCCGCGCCGTGCTGGTAGATGTCGCAATCGATCAGGGCGGCTGCTTCGAAACCTCGAAGCCGACCACGCATGCCGATCCGACTTACCTCGTCGACAACATCATTCACTATTGCGTCGCCAACATGCCCGGCGCGGTGCCGCACACGTCGAGTTACGCGCTCAACAACGCGACGCTGCCGTTCGGCCTCGCGCTGGCGAAAAAGGGCCTCAAGGCATGCGAGGACGACCCGCACCTTGCGCCAGGTCTTAATGTCCATGCCGGCAAGATCGTGAACGAAGCGGTGCTTGAAAGCCTCGGCTTCTGAATTGCACAAAACAGAACATGTGCTGCCGAGAATCGTATGCGATTCTAGGACCGAAAGGCCCATATCAACGTTGTAAAAAGTGAACGACTAACGATCACTTTTGCCGCTGAAGGGCCGTTCAATGCAACACGTCAATCCCGCTCCGCTCGTTCGTCAGGTCAACTACGAGGCCGATCTGACCGCACATGTCGCGCCCAAGACCCTGAGCGACAGGATCGCGTTCCGCTTCGTCAAACTGCTGCGGTTCTTTGCCGATACCTTTTTCGCCAAACGTTATGGCCACCGGGCCGTGGTGCTCGAGACGGTGGCGGCGGTCCCCGGCATGGTCGGCGGGCTTTGGCAGCACCTCAAGGCGCTGCGCTACATGCGCGACGACGAGGGTTGGATCCGCACTTTGCTCGACGAAGCCGAGAACGAGCGGATGCACCTGATGACCTTTATCGAGATCGCGCAGCCCAACGCTGTCGAACGGTTCCTGATCGCGATTACGCAGATGGTGTTCTACAACCTCTACTTCTTTCTCTACCTGTTCGCCCCACGCACGGCGCACCGGGTGGTTGGTTATTTCGAGGAAGAAGCGGTGATCAGCTACACTGCTTACTTGCATGAGGTCGATGCGGGCCGTCACGAGAATGTCCCTGCGCCGCAGATCGCGATCGATTACTGGCAGCTTCCCGCCAATGCGCGGCTGCGCGACGTTATCATAGCCGTGCGCGCCGACGAGGCCGAGCATCGCGACGTCAATCACGGCTTCGTCGACCTGCTGGACGAGCGCCGCGCCGCTTGACCTGACCGCTTCGGCGTGCTGCCTTCTCCTCGCCTAGACGAGGGGAGGGCACCGATGAAGACACGTGCAGCCGTAGCGTTCGAAGCCAAGCAGCCGCTCGAAATCGTCGAGCTGGACCTCGAAGGCCCCAAAGCGGGCGAGGTGCTGGTCGAGATCATGGCGACTGGTATTTGCCACACCGATGCCTACACATTGGACGGGTTCGACAGCGAGGGCATCTTCCCGAGCGTGTTGGGCCATGAAGGCGCGGGCATCGTGCGCGAGCTGGGTCCGGGTGTGACTTCGGTCATGGTCGATGATCATGTGATCCCGGCCTACATTCCCGAATGCCGTCAGTGCAAAAGCTGCCTCAGCCAGAAGACCAACCTGTGCACCGCGATCCGCGACACGCAGGGCAAGGGGCTGATGCCCGACGGCACCTCGCGCTTCAGCCACAAGGGCGAGACGATCTACCACTATATGGGCTGCTCGACCTTTTCGAACTTCGTCGTGCTGCCCGAGATTGCGGTGGCGAAGATCCGCCCCGACGCGCCGTTCGAGACCAGCTGCTATGTCGGCTGCGGCGTGACGACCGGCGTGGGAGCCGTGATCAACACCGCCGATGTCGAAGCCGGATCGACCGTGGTGGTATTCGGGCTGGGCGGGATCGGCCTCAACGTGATCCAGGGCGCGAAGATGGTAGGCGCGGCGCAGATCGTCGGTGTCGATATCAACCCCGACCGGGCGGAGTGGGGCGAGAAATTCGGCATGACGCACTTCGTCAACCCGAAGGATGTCGGCAACCTCGTCGAACACCTCGTCAACCTCACAGGGGGCGGGGCGGATTACAGCTTCGACTGCACCGGCAATACCGACGTGATGCGCGACGCACTCGAATGCTGCCACCGCGGCTGGGGCACCAGCGTCATCATCGGCGTGGCCGAGGCGGGCAAGGAGATCAGCACCCGCCCGTTCCAGCTTGTCACTGGGCGCACGTGGAAGGGCACCGCGTTCGGCGGCGCGCGCGGCCGGACCGATATTCCCAAGATTGTCGACTGGTACATGAACGGCAGGATCGCGATCGACCCGATGATCACGCACCGTCTTTCGCTGGAGGAGATCAACAAAGGCTTCGACCTGATGCATGCGGGCGAGAGCATCCGCAGCGTGGTGGTTTACTGATGGTAACGAAAGTGAACCTTGCCGAGAAATTCGACCTGTTCGATGAGGTTTGGTCGCCGCGGATCGTGTCTCGCTATGGCGGGCACGAAATACGGATTGCGCGCGCGGAGGGCGAGTTTCCATCGCATTCCCATCCGGAAAACGATGAGCTGTTCCTCGTGATCGAAGGCGAGCTTTGCCTCGACTTCCGCGACCGCACCGAGCGGCTTTCAGCAGGCGAACTGCTTGTGGTGCCGCGGGGTGTGGAACACCGTACCCGGACCGAAAAGGGGCAGGCCAAGGTGCTGATTATCGACCCCAAAGGCACGCCCAACACCGGCGACGAGGCCACCGCGTTCACGCCGATAGAAGTCTGACCATGCGCGGTGAAGCGGGCCTGATGGCCGACTTGCGCACCCTCGGGATCGCGCATCAGGTCCACGAGCATCAGGCGGTCTTCACCGTCGAGGAAAGCCGCGCGATCAAGACCGACATCGCCTGCCTTCACACCAAGAACCTGTTCCTGAAGGATGCCAAGGGCACGTTCTTCCTGCTCACCGTTCTCGCCGAAGCAAGGGTCAATCTCAAGGCGGTTCCAGCCACAATCGACAGCAAACGGCTCAGCTTCGGCAAGGCCGAAGACATGGAGCGCCTGATCGGCATCGCGCCCGGCTCGGTCACGCCGCTGGCGATGATCAACGCCGAGCCGGGGAGCATCCGGCTGGTACTCGATGCGCCGCTAGCGGTGCCCGACCCGGTGGGCGTTCATCCGCTGCGCAACACCGCTACGGTGACGCTGGCGGGAACCGATATTCTTAGATTGGCCGAGCAGTGGGGCCACGCACCGATGGTGGCCTCGCTTCCCAAGATCGAGGACTAGACCCCCACCACCGTCTGCTCGATCGAGCCGAAGATCGAGTGGTTGTCGGCGTCGCGCATCTCGACCTTCACGGTGTCGCCAGGAGCCATGAAGCGCGTCTTCGCCTCGCCGTCGCGGATCGTTTCGATCATGCGGATCTCGGCGATGCAGGAATAGCCGAGCCCGCCTTCCGAAACCGGCTTGCCCGGGCCGCCGTCCGATCCCTTGTTCGAGATCGTGCCCGAACCGATGATCGAGCCCGCGCCAAGGCTCCGGGTCTTTGCGGCATGCGCGACCAGCTGCGCGAGGTTGAAGGTCGCATCGACGCCCACTTCGGCGCGGCCGAACGGCTCGCCGTTGTAATCGACCATCAGCGGCAGGTGGATCAGCGAATCCTTCCACGCATCGCCCAGTTCGTCGGGCGTCACCGCGACGGGGGAGAATGCGCTGGCAGGCTTGGACTGGAAGAACCCGAACCCCTTGGCGAGTTCGCCCGGGATCAGCCCGCGCAGGCTCACGTCGTTGACCAGCATCACCAGCTTGATGTGGCCCGCCGCTTCCTCGGCGCTGACGCCCATCGGCACATCGTCGACGATCACCGCGACTTCGCCTTCCATGTCGCAGCCCCACGCGACGTCGCCGAGCGGGATGTCCGCGCGCGGCGGCAGGAAGCCGTCGCTGCCGCCCTGATACATCAGCGGATCGTGATAGAAGCTATCGGGCACTTCGGCCCCGCGCGCCTGCCGCACCAGCTCGACGTGGTTGATGTAAGCCGAGCCGTCCGCCCACTGATACGCGCGCGGCAGCGGCGAATGCGCCTCGCGCTCGTGAAAACGCTCGCACGGCACTGCCTCGTGCTCGACATCGCGCGCCAGCACTTCGAGTTCGGGAGCGACCCGCGCCCAATCGTCGAGCGCGGCCTGCAGGGTCGGCGCGATATTGTCGGCGGCGCAGTAGCGGGTGAGGTCTCTCGAGACGACGACCAGTTTGCCGTCGCGCGAGCCGTCATTGAGCGATGCGAGTTTCATGAGTTTCTTTCAGGCCAGGAGTTATGGGGCGTCGGATTGGTTGTCGGGATGCGCGCGCTGGAAGGCGGGCAGGGCAAGGCACGCCGTCTCGATCCGCGCGATGTGGGGGTGATCGGCAAAGTCGTATTCGAAGCGCTGCGCGTTGTAGACCTGCGGCAGCAGCACGACTTCGAACAGGCCCGGCGTATCGAACAGGAAATCGCCCGTGCCCAGCTGCGCAAGCCGCGCTTCGACCGGGACCAGCGTGCGCGCGAGCCAGTGGCGATACCAGGTGCCAATCTCTTCCTGCGACTTGCCGTATTGCTCCTTGAGATACTTCAGCACCGGCAGGTTGAGCGGCGCGTGCAACTCGGTCGCGATCGCGTAGGCCAGTTCGCGCGCGGTGTAGCGTTGCTCGATGTCGTTGGGCAGCAGCGGCGCATCGGGATAGGCCTCGTCTAGCCATTCCAGCAGCGCCATCGACTGGGCGCGGTCGCGACCGTCAGCCTCGAGCATCGGCACCGAACCGAACGGGTTGCGGCTGATGAAGGCTTCGCCCTTTTGTTCGGCTTCGAGCAGGTTGACGGGGATGTTCTCGAATTCGAGTCCCTTGAGTTCGAGCGCGATCCTGAGGCGGTACGAGGTCGAGGACCGGTAGTAGCCGTAGAGCTTCATGAGTCTTTGCTTGTCCGCATCCCATCCGGGATGCGAAATCCTCGCTCATGCGACCTAAAGGTCGCGTCGCTGCGGGCGGGCGGTCGCCCTTGCGGGCCTGACGGCCCGTCATGTCCCTGCAATTCCATCAAAACGCCGCGATCCCCGTGACAGCGCGACCAAGGATCAGCGCGTGCACATCGTGCGTGCCTTCGTAAGTGTTCACGGTCTCCAAGTTCACCGCGTGACGGATCACCTGGTACTCCTCGGAAATGCCGTTGCCGCCATGCATGTCGCGCGCTTGCCGGGCGATATCCAAGGCCTTGCCGACATTGTTGCGCTTGACGATCGAGATCATGTCCGGGGCGAAGCGTCCTTCGTCCATCAGTCGCCCGACGCGCAGGCTTGCTTGTAGGCCTAGCGCGATGTCGCTCATCATGTCGGCGAGCTTCTTTTGATAGAGCTGCGTCGCGGCGAGCGGACGGTCAAACTGCTTTCGGTCGAGCCCGTATTGCCGCGCGGCGTGGAGGCAGAATTCAGCTGCGCCCATCGCGCCCCAGCTTATGCCGTAACGAGCCCGGTTGAGGCAGCCGAACGGACCCTTGAGACCCTGCACATCGGGTAGGAGGGCGTCGGCGCCGACCTTGACTTCGTCCATCACGATCATGCCGGTGGTCGAAGCGCGAAGGCTGATCTTGCCTTCGATCTTGGGGGCGGAAAGGCCTTTCATCCCCTTTTCGAGAATGAAGCCGCGAATGCCGCCGCCATGTTCTTCCGACTTGGCCCAGACCACGAAGACATCGGCGAAGGGCGAGTTGGAAATCCAGGTCTTGCTGCCCGAAATCACATAGCCGTCGCCGTCCTTCTTGGCGTAGGTTTTCATGCCCGCCGGATCGGAGCCTGCGTCCGGCTCGGTGAGGCCAAAGCAGCCGATGAGTTCACCGCTGGCAAGGCCGGGGAGATACTTGCGCTTCTGCTCCTCCGATCCATAGGCATAGATCGGATGCATCACGAGGCTCGACTGCACGCTCGCCATCGAGCGGTACCCGCTGTCGACCCGCTCGATTTCGCGCGCGATCAATCCGTAAGCGACATAGGACGCGCCGACGCCGCCATATTCTTCCGGGATCGTCGCGCCGAGCAGGCCGGCCTGTCCCATCAGCGGGAACAGTTCAGGGGCGGAAGTCTCTTCGCGAAAGGCTTCGATTACGCGCGGCTGCAATTCGCTTTGCGCAAAGGCATGCGCGGTCTCGCGGATCATCCGCTCGTCTTCGGTCAACTGGCTTTCGAGGTCGAACGGGTCTTCCCAATTGAACGGGACCATGCCTGAGGAGGGGGCGCTGGAAGACTGGCCGATCTTTTCGGGGGCGTTCACTGGTTACTCCTGAAACTTGTTTTGGCATCCTCTCGCAGGCTTGGGCCAGAGTCGCAAGGTCAGTGTAGCAGGGAGAGTACCGCACAAAATAGGCGAGCCGCGCGGCCCGCCTTCTCCGTGATCCGATTTGTATAGCCTCTTGGACTCAGGCCGCCTCGAGAACGTCGTTCACTGCTTTGATCATAGCCGACGGCGGGCATGGCTTGGCCAGAGTGGTGGCGGTCGGGAAATGCTCCTCCACTTCGGCCCTTGTGTGACGCCCGGAGTGAAAGATGATAGGGACATCTTCATCGGCGAGTTTTTGCGCAAGCGGGAAGACGTTGCCGTCGTCGAGCTGGATGTCGAGGATCGCCAGGTCCGGCTTTTCCTTCTGGAAGGCAAGCATGGCGGAAGAAATCCCGCTATGCGGCCCCTCGACCGTAAAGCCAGCTTCCTCGACTGTATCGCACAGGTCGAAAGCGACGATCAGCTCGTCTTCGGCGACCAGAATACGCTGGCTCATAGTGTCCTCCCGTGTGTATTTTTGAAGTGTAACACAGGTTGGACAGTTTCGTTCCCATCTATTTTATCCGTTCTGGCCGAACTTCTCGGCAAATCCGGTATTATCGCCTGCGGCCAACAACTTAGCCTGCTCGACCCAATTGTCGCGAGTGATACGGCCCTTGAAGCGGCCGAGCATCGAATCGATGCGTGCAACTTCGGCATCGTCCCATGCGGCGATTTGCGCGAAAGAAGTGATCCCCTGTTCTTTGAGCATCGTTGCGAGCTTTGGGCCGAGACCCTTGATCGTGGTTAGATCGTCGCCAGAGCTGGCTGGCGCGAGAGCAGGAGCAGGAGCAGGAGCCGGTTCCGGCGTTGGCTCGGGCGCAACCGCAGGTGCCGGGGCTGGGACTGGCTCGGGCGCAGGTTCGGCCACGGGAGCGGGCGCTTCCGACTTCAGGGTGGCAGCCGGAGGCGTATCGATTAGCGCTTGATTGCGCTTGGCGCGCTCGGCCCCTTCATCGAGCACATCGCGTTTGTCGGCCGCTACCACGGTGGTCTTGCGATTGGCGAGGTAGAAGAACGCCACGAACAGCAGCAGGGTAGCCAGTCCTGCGAGAATGTACGGAAGAGCTTCGTTGAAAGTCATCGTGAAGAATCCCTTGGGTGAATCGGTTCGGCGCGGCCCTTAGCAGCGCCAACATCAATCCCCCAAGACTCTGATTGATCCCCGCACCCATGAATCGGCGGGCAGACCTCGCGAGAACTGCCCGCCGCTCACGGTAACCGATCCGGGGAACGCGGATCAGCCGCCTTTCATTCCGCCTGCTACGGCGTTGAGCCTCAGGAATTCCTGCCTCCAGAAATCGTCCTGGCGGCCGGCGAGAGCTTCGATGTCGTCGAAGTCGAACTGCTTCATCTTGTCGTCGCCGCGCAGGACCTGTCCGAAGGCGGCGACAGCGGCCGCGAAGGCGAAGTCACCGCGTGGCGCCCTCGCGCGGCGCAGTTGCTCGCTGGTGACCACGTAGTCGATCAGTTTCGACTTGTTGCCATTCGGGAGTTTGTAGCGCAGCTTCACATGCGCGGCTTCGGCGATGCGGCTGGTGGCCGCCTTGGAGGCTTCATATCGGCGCGGCGCAATCCAGCCTTTCGTTCCCGTCGGGACGACTTCGTAGATTGCGGTGACTTGGTGACCCGCGCCGATATCGCCCGCATCGACGGTATCGTTGTCGAAGTCTTCCTCACGCAGCGTACGGTTTTCGTAGCCGACGAGGCGATACTGGCTGATCACCGCCGGGTTGAACTCGACCTGGATCTTCACGTCCTTGGCGATGGTGAACAGGGTCGAGCTCATCTC
>JAAUYI010188315.1_pt1 | contig 10034 bp, 8 predicted proteins | sample 7278041 | NCBI WGS metagenome assembly JAAUYI01 (sample SAMN14350216, study PRJNA611818) | marine sediment metagenome | isolation source: surface marine sediment (0.6m) | place: French Polynesia: Moorea | collected 2018-08
CTCCAGATCTTACTCCGATTAGCCCCGCCCTTGCTCCTTTAAATAATCTTGCCAGCTTATCTATCTTTAATACTGAATATCATTACGTACTGACAGAATATACTGGCGAAGATTCTTTGGCTTTGGCAAGACAAAAAGTTAAACAGGTATCTCTGGTAAACTTCCCTCAAGGAGTATTTGTCTATTTAGGTGCTTTTAAACAGCGGGAAGATGCCGAGAGTTTTGTCTCGCAACTAAAACAAGAAAACTTTTCTGCTTATGTTTATCCTTTAGATTGATAGTCGCTCGAACTCGCGTTGATTAATTCTTTTCTATCTTAGGCTCTACGCCTTGGCTGAGTTGCCAAGCGATCGCATTTAAGATTAAACTGCCATTACCCGAACAGTTTTCTTGATATTCTTCTTGGGCTGCAACTACCGAGCCTAACTTTTCAATAGTTTTACCGTATTTTTTGTCTTTGGCTAAGTCTTTTTCTTCAGCCGTTAAGGGACGCGATCGCTCTAGTACCGCTTTAATTATTGGTATATACTGTTGTGCCTGTTCTGATGCTTCTTGTACTTCCAACTGTAGCTTGGTTAACTCGACGATCTCTTTTGCTCCCTGGACAATGGGCAATAATTCCTGACTATCGGACACGGCTTTTTGGGATTTTACCTTGGAACTCTCTGATGGTACATAAAAAATGTGGTCTGGAGTCAAACCATCAGGAAAACGATCCACATCAATTTCCTCTTTTTCCCACATTTCCCGAACAATATCCAAAGCTTTAGCCCGATTTTTCTTTGTATCACCTCCTATCCCTGGCACTTCGATTAAAATTCCCTCTTGCTCTGATGCTGGCTTAGAGAGATCGCTGACTGCAACAAAATGAGACACTGATGCGGTTTTAGCCATTTTGATCGGATTTTAATTTCTTAATATATTTGTACTATGTCGTTTAATTGTAAACTATTTGGCGATCGAAGAACAAAATTAAATTACTCCAGTAAAAGATATCGATAACTACTCAAGATCGAGCGATTGTTCGCTTGATTTTAATTGTTACCGAAAATCCACAAATTATACTTTCAATTAACTATATTTTAAGGGTGACTCTAAATGTTCGGAAATTACGATGAAACGGGTAAATAAAGCCGAAATCTTAGGATCGACACTCTGAGTTATGTTGGGATATAGAGTGGGCAAGAAAAAATGATCTATCTCCCCGTATCTATATTACTTTTCTTATTATTTCTCTTTTTATTACCGTTTGTTTGGATAGCTGTAGCTCTAGACGTAGTGGAGGCAGCAGTTGCCAAACTAGGTTTTTCTCCCAATGTGGCATTCATTCTATTTATTGCCGTGTTAATCGGTAGCACGATTAATATTCCCCTTTATAAAGTTGAATCTATTAAACCTGTTGTCTCAGATTTTCGGGATCTGTGGTTACAACAGTTTTGGGGTATTCCCTTGCACAAAGCCAGACAAAAAACCATTATCGCTCTTAATGTTGGCGGAGGTTTAATTCCTGTCTTGCTAGCGATTTACGAACTAACCCGCTCTGATGCTGTTGCCATCTTTTGGGTAACTCTAATCGTTACCACTGTCAGTTACTTTGCTGCCCAAATAGTTCCAGGAATTGGTATTCAAATGAATGCTTTAATTCCTCCTTTGACGGCAGCCATTAGTGCCGTTGCGATCGCCGAACCTTTAGCCCCTTCGGTAGCTTTTGCAGGGGGAATACTAGGAACGCTAATTGGTGCAGACTTACTCCACCTCAAAGAAATCGAGAAAATGAGTGCTGGAGTTCTCAGTATTGGTGGTGCGGGGGTATTTGATGGTATTGCCATGTGTGGTTTATTTGCTTTACTTCTTACTTGAATTAATTTATTTAGGAGGTAATTGATGATGAATGTTATTCGTCGCTCTCGCGCATTCCCTTGCTCGGAGAGCATTCCCTTGCGACATGCGGCGACGGTCATCTCACGCTTTTGAGGGAACCTCATGCATACGTGACCTCAACTATGCGCCTTTGTGACGGCGATATGCGAAGCGGTATCCTTTAGGACGCGGGGTCTCTCCGCTTACGCTCGACGTGGGGTCGCTCGTCAAATTATTGGTTTAATGACTATGGACGGTTCGACCGCTACTAAATATGACCGCGTTGAAGAAGTTTGGTTAGCCGAACAGTTACAAAAGGCAGTCGAACAAAGTCAAATCGGTAAGCCTTTAAGCATTACCGTACAACGGGGAGGACAAGCTCAACAGCTATCGGTGCGTCCTCAAGAGTTACAAACCGCTGCCAACTAGTACCCCTTACTTTTAAGTAGCAGGAGAATCTATTCCATATACTACAGGGATTGTCCATCTAAATCTTATTAGACCAACTCCCTGTATTTTTCTCATTTTAGAATTGATAAGAAATTCCTAAAGAGAAAACTGGATAAATATTAACGAAATCTAGTGCATCCTCGATCTCATTTTCTTCATCTTCAACTACTTCATCGAGCGCATTCTGAGTTTCTTCAATTATTTGTTCGACAGATTCGGCAGATTCATCAGATTCATTTTCAAATTCTGCTCGAATTTGCTCGGTAGAAAGATCTGTACCCAGATCGATATCAGGAGAACCACTAAATACGACTCCTAAATTCCACCAAAATCCTAACCCCTTACCTCGACCGACTGCGTTTCCTCCGCCAATTCCTAAATAGGGAGAAACGCCATTGGTGATCTCAACCTCAGCATCCACAGTAGCCAAATCGTCAATATCTCTTAATCTCTCAACAGTTTCTTCATTTAGTTCTGCTTGTTCTTCTAGTTTGTCAGTAACCAACTCAGAGACATCTCCTGTGGCATCAAAATTATTATTGCCAAAAATTAAACCACCACTTAATCTAATCCCAGAGTTTCTGAAAGGATGAAAATCAACCAGAGTAGATACGTTGAATAAGTTCAAGTCTGCTTCGTAGTCGATGTCAGTGTCTATTCCATCTAAGCCTAGACTAAAGGCATTAATACCAACCCTCGCATTGATCTGAGGGATAACTCTTCTAACCACATGACCCCCAAGACCTAAAGTACTGATTTCGGGAACAATTGCCCAACCACTTTTCTCTTGGCGATCGCCACGACTTTCGCTTTCTTCAGGCGGTGCTGGGGGTGGTACTGGTACGGGAATCGAGGAAGGTTCTCTTTCCATACCAGGGGGATCGGTTTGAGATGGTGTGTTGCCTCCACATCTTGAATTGTAGGGAAAATCTTGACAAAATTTTTCTAGGTCTAACTGTCCTAGCTGATAAGTTCTAGTTTGAAGATCGGTAAAATATTCTCGCAGTTCTACCGCTGGTAACAACAAATCATTTGCCGAAGTGGAAACTCGCTCTGACTCTAGCAAAGAAGCTATCTTTACCCGACTGGGAAGCGTCTTGTCTGCTTCTATTGTTTGGGCGATAGTCGGTTTAGCAGCGATCGCGATCATTCCCCAACTCAATCCCAGAAGAATTAAATTGTATTTGCCTAGTCTTTGTCTTGGTTTCCTCATCACACACTTTCCCACCAATAAAATAAATCAGATAGAATTTAAATTTTTGACTAAATTCTTCTTGAGTTTTCAAGGCAAGGCTAGCACTGAAATTTAGTAACTGCCATCCCATGTAACAGCTTAGATCTAACTTGATAAAGCAAGAGGCAAAGGGAGATGGGGAAGATAGGGGAGATGGGGAATAACTACTAACTACTAACTACTAACAAAAATATCTGTAAAATACTCATAATTTACTGCCAGAAAATATGAAGATATATTAATATACACAGGACTACAATAATACTGGAAGTTCGAGCAACAAATTTTCAATTCATCTACATACAATATCTCTGTGATAGTATCTGGATGATTTAATAAAACTTGAAATATTGGCTTGACTAATCAAGATCTATTGGTGGAGGAGTTTATCAGCAAAATGCAATCTAATTTATCTGGACAACCGTCTGGCAAAGGCGGAAATGGTCAATCGCAACCTTTAAAAATGGGCGTAATTGGCGTTGGTAATATGGGCCAACATCACGCTCGTGTTTTGAGCTTGCTAAAAGATATTAAATTAGTAGGAGTATCTGACTTGAACTTAGCAAGGGGGATTGAAATTGCCAGCAGATATCGGACTCATTTCTATGAAAACTATGAAGAGTTATTACCCCACGTAGATGCAGTTTGTATTGCTGTACCTACCAGGATTCATCACGAAGTAGGAGTCAAATGCCTTCAAGTTGGAGTTCATATTTTAATTGAAAAGCCAATTGCAGCATCTATTAGCGAAGCAGAATCTTTAGTCAACCTGGCAGCCGAAACTGGCTGTACTTTGCAAGTTGGTCATATTGAAAGATTTAATCCTGCTTTTAGAGAATTAAGTAAAGTTATCCAAACCGAAAAGATCTTGGCACTGGAAGCACGCCGTTTGAGTCCTTATTCTCATCGCGCTAACGATGTTTCTGTGGTTTTAGATCTGATGATTCATGATATCGATCTATTATTGGAATTATCTGCTTCCCCCGTGGCTCGACTCACTGCTAGCGGTAGCGTATCTGATGATTCGGGAAATCTAGATTATGTCACCGCTAATCTTGGTTTTGCTAATGGTGTCATAGCAACTTTAACGGCATCAAAAGTAACCCACCGCAAAATTAGATGTTTGGCCGCACATTGCCAAAATTCTTTAATCGAAACTGATTTTCTGCAAAACGAAATTTTAATTCATCGTCATCAACAGACCAATTTTCCCATACAACAACAGCAAGTAGCTTATAGACAGGATGGTATTACAGAAAAGGTTTATACCAGTAATGTCGAACCAATCTACGCCGAAATAGAACATTTCGTCAACTGTATTCGTGGTGGCGAACGCCCCTCAGTTGGAGGAGAACAAGCTCTAAAAGCTTTGCGTTTAGCTAGTTTAATCGAGCAAATGGCATTGGATGGTAAAGTTTGGTATTCCTCAGATGGGCAACAATTTGATTCTCCAGCTATGTCTATTTTGTAGATTTAATTGCAGTTTGAGCATTTTTTAAATTCTTAAGCTGCATGATTTAACTAAATTTAGTATTAAAAGTAACAAAAAAATATTTCTTCACGTATCAGAATAAGTCCACTACAGCGCAAAACTAAGCTGTAGCTGTTTTTGATTAAGGTGTGAGGAAATTTAAAAATGATCGGAATCAAGCATCCAACATTGCTTGGTACGGCTGCGTTTGTCTCGGCAGCTTGGCTGTCTGGAAATACTGGGGTTGCTGCTCAACAAGTAGATCTATCTAACCCCGATGCGATCGCCAATTATGCGGATTTAGAAAATTCTCTCGATAATTTGGATAGTGCCGATGCTCCAGTAAATCTGATGGGGCAAGTTACCAACGTCAATCAACTGCGAGATGTATCCCCTACAGATTGGGCATATGAAGCTCTTCGTAGCCTCGTAGATCGTTATGGTTGTATTTCTGGTTTTCCCAACCAAACCTATCGTGGCAATCAGCCCTTATCTCGTTATGAGTTTGCAGCAGGTTTAAATAGCTGCTTGAATCAAATAGAACGTTTGATTGCTGCTCAGGGTGCTGCCGTTCCTGAAGATTTAGAGACTATTCAAAGATTAACTCAAGAGTTTGAAGGCGAATTAGCTACTCTAGGTGGCAGAATCGATGAAATAGAAAGCAGAACTGCCGTGCTGGAGGACAATGCTTTTTCCACCACCACTAAACTAGTCGGGGAAGCAACTTTTACTTTGGCTAATGCTTTTGGCGAAGAACAGGCTTTAGGATTAGAAGAAAACCCCGATCTCGACTCTGAAGTAACCTTTACTGATAGAGTGCGTCTTCAGTTGGTCAGTAGTTTTACAGGTCAAGACAGACTATTCACTCGCTTAACTGCTGGTAATATCGATAATTCCTTTCAAAATGAAACTGGGACGAGAGAAGGACGTTTTGCCCACGATGGTCAAGCAGGAAACAACGTGGTAGTCGATCGCCTTCACTATAGTTTTCCCATCGGCGAGAGACTGCAAGTCACCGCTATGGGTGTTTTGGCCGCTCACCATTTCTATGCTGAAACCTTTAACGCTGGACTAAATACTGGTGGTGGTGGTACTGGTGCTTTGTCTCGTTTTGGCGAACGTAATCCTCTTTATCGTCAGGGGATTGCTCGTTCTTCTGCTGGTGTTGGTGCTAAGTTAACCTTGACAGACTTTTTAGCCATTTCTGGTGGTTATATTGCTCCTAATGCAGCCGATCCCACTACTACTAATGGTCTATTTAACGGTAGTTTTTCCGCATTGGGTCAAATTGAATTAACTCCTTTAGAATCTCTAAAAATCGGTCTGACCTATATTCGCAGTTATGACAACGAGCAGATTAATCTCAACGATGAAGGACTTCCTGGATTTAGGGGTTCTTTCCTCTGGGGAGGAACAGGTACTAATGCTGCTAACTTGAGAGGTGCGCCTGGTGTTGATATTGGTCAATCGCCCGTAACAACTAACTCCTATGGCGCGCAGTTTCAATTTGACCTGACTTCTAGGTTTAGTATTCGAGGCTGGGGAGGCTACACCGATGCTGAAATTATCAATCAAGGCGATGATGACAATGGTTCGGCAGATATCATCAACTTCGCAGGAGCATTGGTAGTCTCAGATCTTATTAAAGAAGGAAGTTTGGCAGCCTTGATTGTGGGTGCAGAACCTTATTTGAGTTCGATTGATGCCAATGGTGATGACGAAGATGAAGATATTGTTGACGATATCCCTCTTCATGTAGAGGCTTTGTATAGATATCAACTAAATGACAATATCTCGATTACACCTGGTGTTATTTGGTTAGCTAATCCCAATCAAAATAGCGACAACGAAGATATTTTTATTGGTGCCTTGAGAACTACCTTTGCTTTCTAAAATCTGTAGCAAGATCGCTAAATAACAAACTACAACAAACAACAAAATTATCGGGATTGAAGAGTAGGTCTAAATAAGGCTTGGCTTCAATCCCTTTTCTGCATTACCTTAACAATAAGACTTAGCTAGAATTAACCTATGTTAAGCAAAATAGTTGACTCGTTGGCGCGAGATAGATATCTGTTATGAGCGAAAAATCGCGTATATGTATTATTGGTGGGGGTTTTGGTGGTTTGTATACTGCTTTACGCCTCAGTGAATTTCCTTGGCAAAATGAACAAAAACCAGAGATAACTTTAATTGATAAAAGCGATCGCTTTTTATTTTCTCCTTTGTTGTACGAACTAGTAACCGAAGAGATGCAGAGTTGGGAAATTGCCCCCCCCTTTGCTGAGTTATTGACCAATACAGGGGTGATTTTTCATCAAGGTTGTGTCACTAATATTAATCTCGAAGCTAAGCAAGTTGCTTTAGACGATAATACAACTATCGATTACGATAAGTTAGTCCTGGCTGCTGGTGGTAAAACCCCCGTAGATATTGTTCCTGGCGCGAAGGAACACGCTCTTCCGTTTCGCTCTCTCCATCATGCCTATCGACTCCAAGAGAAGTTAAGACTACTAGAAGAAGCCAATCCTGACAAAATTAGAGTGGCTATAGTTGGCGGTGGCTATAGTGGGGTAGAATTGGCTTGCAAACTCGCAGCCCGTCTGGGTAAAAAAGGCAGAATTCGCATCATAGATCGGGGGGAGCAAATTCTGGAAGACAGTTCGGAGTTTAATCGTAAAACTGCAATTAAAGCCTTAGAAGAGAATCAAATTTGGCAGGATTTAGAAACCGAAGTGGCACGAGTTGAGTCGGACAGTATTTCTTTAATTTATAAAGGACAAACTGATACTATTCCCGTAGATTTAGTTTTGTGGACTGTAGGTAATCAAGTTGCGGGGTTAGTTAACGATCTCCCTCTAGCGAAAAACGAGCGAGGATTACTTAAAATTGAACCGACTCTATTAGTAGAGGGTAGAGACGATATCTATGCTTTAGGAGATGTTGCTGATTGTTACGATGCTGATGGTAACCCTCTTCCCGCAACGGCACAGGTTGCTTTTCAACAGTCTGACTATTGTGCTTGGAATTTATGGGCCTCAATAACCAATCGCCCTTTGTTATCTTTCCGCTATCAACCTCTAGGAGAAATGATGACTCTAGGAACAGATAACGCCACCATCAACGGTTTAGGTCTCAAGCTAGATGGCCCTTTTGCTTATGTAGCTCGCCGTCTAATTTATCTCTATCGTCTACCAACTCTCAAACATCAGTTGACCGTAGGAATAAACTGGATTACTCAACCCCTAGTTGAATTACTATCTTCATAGCTTGATGATAAACAAAAACTCGTCAAAAATTATTCGTACCGATATTTGGCAACTTAATTCAACTGCCAAACATCAACTATTGTTTGACAGCACGATTAAGATCTATCATCGGTTCTGTAGATTTTTGACGGGGATTGTTTTTACGCATTGGAAAACATTAGGTGGGCTATCAAGTCAAGAAGTAGTTCCTGCTGTCGAACGGCTAATGCACAAGACAGCCAAGAATCCAAATGTTAAATATCCTCAAGTCGGCAGGGCGTTTCACAAATTTCCCTCCTACTACCGTAGGGCAGCTATTGCTTTTGCTGTCGGTCAGGTAAGTAGCTATATGACGCGATACTTAGGTTGGCAAGCAGGCATTCGCATAAGAAGTGACGCTAAACCAGACAAAGGCTTTTGTTGTAGCATCTACCGTAAATGCCACAACATCAACGAGCAAATCGGACATACTGTTTCCAGGCGGATTGTCGAAATAGCCAAAGCTAATAACTCAACGGCAATTGTCTTTGAAAACCTTAAGGGTTGGAAACCGAAAGGAGGTCGTAAAAGATCTACGCTGCGCCAGCGATTTCATGGCTGGCTTAAAGCTAAAATTCGCGACCTAACCGTGATGAAGTGGGAAGAGGTAGGAGGCAAAGCAGTCAAGGTAGTTGCTGCCTATACATCTAAGTTAGCTTATGATGGTTCGGGTTTGGTGCGACGTAGCCATAACAACTACGCTCTAGCTACTTTTGTCAATGGCAAGATATATAATTGTGACCTCAATGGCTCTCTCAATATTTCTGCTAGAGGAATTATCAAGCTCACTCGCCGAAAGGACAATGAGGAGCGTTCCAGCCAAAGCTCTGGACGTTCGCCTCGAAGCTGGGCTGTTTTATGTGACCTGTGGATTAGGGATAATCTTAGGTTAGCATAGGACACCTCCACAGGAGCGTCAACCGCAGGTGGAGGAGCTTCATTCTAGATAACTGTCACTAAAACTATTTGTAGCTAGTAGCTTTTGACTATTAGCTATTTAATGCTTTTGATTTAAGTTTTAATCTATGCCCGACGATAAGTTTTTACCACCCCAGCGAAATGATTTATTAACTCGTCTACTACAAAGTATTTCTTATTTGGTATTGTATTTTGTTTATCGCATTAAGGTCGTAGTGGACGATCGCGATATCGCTCTACTGAGGGAAATAGAAGATCGACGAGTGATTTATTTACCCAATCATTCTAATTTAGATGATGGACTAGTAATGTTTCTCTTTTCTGCCCGTTTGGGACAACTGTTTCATTATGTCGTCGCTTATGAAGCATTCAGGGGCATAATTGGTAGATTATTGCAAAAAGTAGGAGCTTACTCAATCCGACGGGGAATGGGCGATCGCTCTAGTATCGTTCAAACGCTGCACATCCTCCAGCAACCAAAAGCCAAATTAGTCATTTTTCCTGAAGGAGGATGTTCCTATCAAAATGATACCGTCATGCCTTTTCGCACGGGTGGCATCGAGTTGGCTTTAAAAACAGTCACGAAATTAGCAAAACACGATCCCGTCCCCGATCTCTACCTAGTCCCTGTAAGCATCAAATACTTTTATCTGGGGGATACCGACAGACAAATTGCCAAAAGTCTTAGTGACTTAGAAACAGCTTTATCTATCCAGCCGACTAGCAGTGATTTTTACTTACGTTTGAGAGAGATTGGTAGTAAAGTCATCGATAATCTGGAAACAGAATATCAGCTTGCTCCCAATCTAGAACC
>JAAUYI010204854.1_pt1 | contig 10028 bp, 5 predicted proteins | sample 7278041 | NCBI WGS metagenome assembly JAAUYI01 (sample SAMN14350216, study PRJNA611818) | marine sediment metagenome | isolation source: surface marine sediment (0.6m) | place: French Polynesia: Moorea | collected 2018-08
CGCTGTTTCTGGTTCCGATGACAAAACACTCAAGGTGTGGGAATTAGCTACGGGAAAGCAAATTCACACTCTTAAAGGTCATAGTGACTCGGTTAATGCAGTAGCAGTAACTGGGGATGGTAAATATGCTGTTTCTGCTTCCAATGACGAAACACTCAAGGTTTGGGATTTAGCCACGGGAAAGAAAATTTACACTCTTAAAGGTCATAGTGACTCGGTTAATGCAGTAGCAGTAACTGGGGATGGTAAATACGCTGTTTCTGCTTCCGATGACAAAAAACTCAAGGTGTGGGAATTAGCTACGGGAAAGCAAATTCACACTCTTAAACGTCATAGTGACTGGGTTAATGCAGTAGCAGTAACAGGGGATGGTAAATACGCTGTTTCTGCTTCCGATGACGAAAAACTCAAGGTTTGGAATTTAGCTACGGGAAAGAAAATTCACACTCTTAAAGGTCATAGTGACTCGGTTAATGCAGTAGCAGTAACTAGGGATGGTAAATACGCTGTTTCTGCTTCCGATGACGAAAAACTCAAAGTGTGGAAATTAGCTACGGGAAAGAAAATTCACACTCTTAAAGGTCATAATGGCTCAGTTAATGCAGTAGCAGTCACAGAGGATGGTAAATACGCTGTTTCTGCTTCCAATGACAAAACACTCAGGGTTTGGGATTTAGCTACGGGAAAGGAAATCGCCACTTTTACAGGAGAAGATAGTATACTTTGCTGTACTGTTGCCCCAGATGGAGTAACAATAGCAGCAGGCGACAAATCGGGAAAAGTGCATGTCCTGCGCTTGCAAGGCATTGAGGTGTAACTATGAACACTGCACTTCAATTGCATACAGAATTCCAAAAAATAATTTTAGAAAAAAGCCAAAATTTTACCAACTGCGAATTTATCTTCACCACCATCAACAACTTTCTCCACAAATACAACCGGGGTTATTTCACCATTGTTGGTTCTCCCGGTAGCGGTAAAAGTGCCATCCTCGCTAAGTATGTGATGGATAATCCTGATGTTATTTACTACAATGCCCAGGTAGAAGGCAAAAACACTGCTGAAGAATTTCTCAAATATATTTGTACCCAATTAACCAACAGAATAGGGAATGGAGAATCGGGAGTGAGAGAAATTCCTGAAAACGCCACAGAAGGAAGTTGGTTTCTCTCCTTATTACTGCAAAAAATCAGCGCCCATCTCAAACCAGCACAACCCCTAATAATTGCCATTGATGCCTTAGACGCAATCAACCCCAATAGCCAACCACCAGGTACAAACTTATTTTATCTTCCCAGATATCTGCCTGATGGGGTCTATTTTATTCTCACCCGTCGTCCCTTCAAAAAAGAACAATCGGGTTTATTAATCGAAGCACCATCGCAAATTCTTGATTTATCGGAATATAGCTTAAAAAACTGGGACAATGAGCAAACATTCACCCAACATTGGCAGAAAATGCAAGGTGAGGGTTTATCTGATGTGGCGTTGTCAGTGCTGCGCGTGCTGACTTCTGCGGGAAAGGAAGGAGCCACCCTCAGTGAGATTACGCAAATAACCAATGCAGATGTATTCGATATTCAGGAAGTGCTGGATAATTGGTTTGAGTTTCTACAACAACAGCGCATTGGTAAAGAAACCCGTTACAGTTTATATCATCCCCGCTTCCAGGATTGGTTGGGCAAGCAAATATCGTGACACTCCTACACTTCTCTTCTTTGTAAGTGTAGGCTTCTGGCGGATTACTCCTGACAAAAATTCGTTCGTGGTACTCCAATCGGGGAGTCTAGACTGTACTTTGATAGAATTTTCATGATTTTTGTTCATACATTTTTGGTGTCACTCTCGTGCCAAGGCTCTGCCTTGGTACGTATGGTGGGAGGCTCTGCCTCGATTTGGAGGCGGAGCCTCCAACCCCATGTTCCTTGCCAGAGACAAGGAACAAGTCATCTCACAGATGTGGGATGAATATTTATCCTGGAGGGGGGCACAAAGTCTACAGCCTAGGCGGAGTCTCATTACTAAGTTCAAACATTTTCGCAGCGTTACACACCCTACCGAAAAATATGCCAGTTGCGTAAGTCCTAACTTATTACTTATTACTTATTACTCAAAGACCCCAGACTAGGAATCAGTACAGATTCAACCTGTTGGGCAACAATATTGTGGCCCAGAAAGTTCCAGTGTTTATCTCTGGGAGAATAATCAAATTTAAGACCATGATTCCCGTAATTTTCCCGGAACACAGGCTCCAAATCTACCACCTTGAACCCCATTTCCCGAGCTGTTTTAATAAAGTAACCGTAGATCGGATCTCGTGAGGATTTATTCCCAGAGTAAACCGCTGTGCGATCTCCATCAATCACAAATACTACCCTGCTCGCGGGAATCGACAACTTACTAAATTCACTCAGTAAAAAGTCAGCCAATTTTTGTTTCTGAGTCATAGTCAACTCAGCTTGCTTAACTCTACGCCCCCCGGTTAACCAATTCTGAAGCGGAGTGAGATGTTGCTGAACTTGTAGGTTCAGCCAAAGATAGCGTAACGTAGCTGAATATTTACTTATATTACGGAATCGAGACTCTTGCCCCGAACTGAATGGTCTTTTAAGCTCAAGCTTATTTCCTTGAGACAATCCATCCACATAATAAGCACCTTCAACGGAAGTCTCAACTGCGTCTAATATATCCCCATCCGACAAAGTGATCACAATAGCTACCGGCGAAAACTCCCGACTCACAAACTGTGCTGCGGCCAAATAATCTGCCAAAGTAAAACCGGAGTATCCAATTGAATAAACTGGATATTTAAGTCGATTTCCTAATATTCCCTGAACAGTTTGCTCATAATCATTCATCTGCGCTTCAATATAGCTATCCCCAATTACTACTAAAGCTTTCTGCCCCGGATGATAGTCAAAGGGAGCTATATAGCCGTAATTATTCGTAGAACCATGGCGAACATTGTGCAAAGACCAACCAGTTGAAGAAGTATAACTAGTCTTAGGCTGCCAAGTATTCACCGTAACACCTTTCAAGACCCCCTGCTTGAGACTAGAGTTCTCAGGACGAACTAAGCCAGTCTTAACTGGAAGTAAGTGCAAAAGCAACTCAACGAACAAAATAGATAGGATGAAACCCGATCCAATGGCAATTATTTGATTACCAAACCTTTTAAAAATTGAAGTATATGAACTCATTGGTAAACTTGGAGCCATTAATAATAATCAACATTACTAACAAATAGGCAGTAGCCCCGATTAAGCCATAAATAACCGCCTCTGGAATCCGGCTATCTTCTAAAGTTGCCTTTATCTTCGCCCCAATTTCTGAAGTATTAGGAAAGAAAAGAACAATTAAGAACAGGACAAAAATCCAATAAGCTTCTCTGAAGGAGTCAAAGAAACGGTACCACTTCTGTGGACCAATGGAACCTAAAACACCATTTAAAGTTTCACTATCCCAAAGCAACGGCAACTGCACAGCTTCGGAGAAATCAACCATCTTCCCCAGAATAAGCAACCCAGAATCAAGGCTCTCGGCACGAAAAAAGACCCAAGCCACTATCACTGCCACCAGAGTAATTCCTCTGGCCAAAATAATTCCCAACAAACCTAAATTCGGCAAAGCTATCAATTTTTTGACATAATTCCACAGGTGGTTAATCATTAAGTAGCCACCATGCAGTCCTCCCCAAAGGACAAAGCTCCAACTAGCACCATGCCATAACCCCCCTAGCAACATCGTAGCCATTAAATTCAGCTCCTTGCGAACCAACCCCTTACGGTTGCCTCCGAGAGGAATGTAGAGATAGTCTCGCAGAAATCGGCTTAAGGTGATATGCCATCTCCGCCAAAAGTCAATAATATTAAGTGATTTATAAGGAGAATTGAAATTTACTGGTAAGGACACTCCAAACAGCAAAGCCACCCCCACGGCCATATCGCAGTACCCGCTAAAGTCGAAATAAAGCTGCAAGGTATAAGCAAGAGCGCCGCACCACGCATCATAAAAACCTAGAACTTCCCCAGACAAAGCAGCATTAAAAACCGGATTGGCATACTCAGAAATACCATCCGCCAGAATCACTTTTTTCAACAATCCCATGAGAAAAATCGAGATCGCTGTACCAGTCTGGGGGAGTGACGGAAAGTACTGACTGTACCTCTGTTTTTCAAACTGGGGCATCATTTCTTTGTGATGGACTATGGGACCAGCTATCAATTGAGGGAAAAAGGTGACAAACAGAGAATACTCAATTATTCCCATGGACTTAACCTCACCCCGAGCCGCATCCACCAAAAAGGCTATTTTTTGGAAAGTAAAGAACGAGATCCCCAAAGGTAAAACAATTTTACCAGGCTCCCAATTAATTCCTAACATTTCCAAGTTATCAGACAAGAAACCGGCGTATTTGAAATAAGCGAGAGTAAGGAGGTGTGCAGATACTCCCAGAAACAGCAAGAGCTTAATTTGCAGCTTTCTTCGGTGTTGGAAATTCGAGTCTATTGAACCTGAATTCAGTGAACGGTTCAAGGACACCAAACCCATTCCCACCGAATAATTAAAAACCATCGAAAGGACGATTAACGAAAGATAGATCGGGTTCCACCAACCATAAAAGAATAGGGAACACAAGACTAACCAGCTTAATACTAATCTGTTGCCAAAGAACCGACCAATAACTAAGAACCCTAAATAAGTCAGAGGGACAAACAGAAAAATAAATTCCCAGGAATTAAACAGCATACTGGGGTTCCCGATTCAAACTCTCAAATAATGTAGAATATAACTCATCTACCTTTACCTAACAAAACAACTCGGATAGTTTTAAAAGCGATCGCTAAATCCAACCATATAGAATAATTCTTAATGTAATAAAGGTCGTAAGATAGTTTTTCATAAGCATCTTCTACCGATGCACCATAGGGATATAACACCTGTGCCCAGCCGGTAATTCCTGGTTTCACCAAATAACGTAGTTCGTAGTAGGGAATCGCTTCTTTCAGTTGGACATCAAACTCTGGTCGTTCTGGACGAGGACCAATTAGACTCATGTCCCCTCGTAGTACATTCCAAATTTGTGGTAATTCATCAATTCGCATCAGCCGCAGCCAGTATCCCACTCTGGTGATTCGAGGATCTCGTTTCTCTGCCCATTTTGCTCCTTGTTTTTCAGCGTTCTGATACATGGATCGGAATTTGTAAACTCTAAATGGCTTGCCATACTTACCCGCCCTCACCTGACTGTAGAACACTGGACCCGGACTATCTAACTTAATCAACAGCACAGTGAGTAGCATAATTGGCAATAAAACTACAAGTAATATACTTGTCAGGATTATGTCTCCAAATCGCTTAACTTTCATGGAAAAGCCACTAGACATCAAGTTAAAGCCAGCACTAAAAGTTAACCACTTATCCTGTAGTATGGATGAAGGAATTTTGTACCATAAGTTTTCGTAAAAATCTGGTAGCTTGTAAATGGGTATACCTTGCAGTCGCATTTGCATCAACTGCTGTACTTGTGACTCGGAAAATAGCATTTGGCTGGCAAGTATGACTGCGGACAAGGATTTTTGATTCCAGGCTGATAAGTCGTTAAGGGTACCTAAGTAATTAATGCGATTATCTGCTGTCTGATTCATACCTTGGTCAGGTTCAGCCAGTACAAATAACTGGCCCAATGGATTCAGTGCTAGCAATTTTTGTGCAAATTGGATCGCATTTTCGTCTGCACCCAGAATCAACCAATTACTTTGCCGAGCATGCCCTCGCAACCAGTTTACTGCCACCAAACGTAACATCACTGCCCAAACGGTAAAGATTGCCAGGGCTAGTAGCAAAACACCACGCGCCGTCAGTGTGTTATTCCACCAAGCACCAGATAGATAAATTAATGCAGAGGTGAAGAAAGCAACTACCACCATAGCCAGCAGGATACGATATGGTGCCCGCAAACCTGCAATTTGAGTTTCTGGATGGTAAGCGTCAGCCAAATAAAGCCCTGTCAGAACCAACAAGGCAAAACCACAAACCAAGGGATCTAACAGATGAAGTGGCTCACCTAAACGTAACCAATGGGCGGTTGCCAAACATATAAATAAGCCCAGAATATCCCCGAAAAATATTAATATAGGGAGCCTACGTTGTACATTAAGTAGGCTTGTATTCCCCGGTGAATGAATAGGGGAATTAATATGAGTCATAAATGATAATGACATAGATGTTCTTGTACCTAGTATTTAGATTGCCATTTGGTACAAGCACCCTAACTCTTGCAATTCAGTAATCCTGAATGCTAACTGTATGGCAGTATAAATTGCGATCAAGTTTGTTTAATTTGATCTACTTTGTTTTTCTCTAGTACGTCGCAGCGGAAATAAAGCAACCATTTATAAAAGGTCAAAACTAGAAAACACAGTACTTTTGACTTTTGACCCTTACGGGTTCGCCACTTGCTTCAAGCCGGGGAACCCGTCCAACGCAGTGGCTCACTTTTGACTTTTGACTTCCGCGTAGCGGTACTAGTGGTCTATGTCATTAATTTTGAAGAGCGAGTCACTTGCAAAACTCTAATCTTAAGATGATTTTGGCAATTAGCAGCCACATATCTTGCAGTTCCTCAATAATGGTAAGGTGGGTTACGAAAAAATAAAGGGTTTCAAGCTCTAATTTTCTCAACAATCTTGTGGTGCAAGGTGTGAATCACACTTCCTCTAAACGTAGTTCATCTTTGAACTTAGGCTGGTCAGGTAGCGTCAACTACAAGCCCCCGGATTATATCCGTGGGGGAAAGCATTCAACTAGGAGTCCCTGACAATTCATGACATAGACCATGAGCTATCTACGTAATTACTACATTACCAAAAAGAATTGAAGATACTGTGAGTGCAATATAACTTCATATTTCACACCCCTATTCTTTATGGTTTGGTTTGGCATCAGAAAGACCAATATCTCGATCAGTAAAGGTTTTATCCATATTCCCAATGTTAAGAAATAATTCACCAACAGGGTGATTGAAAAAAACATATAAATCTTATGTAAAAATGTTTGTAACTATAATCACCAAATAATCAAACTTAAATGGCTTATGCTTGTATCAATATTTTCAGTGTTTTTGACTACGCGGCGCATGATTAAGTTAAGAGAATGTAAAGCGAAAAACTATTTTTTATGTAAATTTTTAATACAGAAGTTCAAAAATAGGTTGACAATTCAGTAGTTATTCTGACAATCATAGTTCAGAAAGTTGATGAATTTGATGTCAGCATAATCAACACATCTTAACTTGATACATATCTTAACTTAATATACATTTGCACGGGCATAACTCCCGCTTTCGCTTTTATATACCAGTGTGACAAAAGCTCAGATTGTAACCGTTTGAAGTTTGCAGAAAAGCAGAAGTACTTACTGCAAAGCAGAACCCGTATACCCATAGCGGCTTGCCGTAGGCTAGGGTGAGTATCTATGCTGAAGGCGATTAGTGAGGGATTGGTGCCTGACTTCTACCTTGCCCATTCCCCATAGGGGTACTTAGCCCTTACAGGGCGGCTTTCGCCAACAGAAGCCGCTGTCGCGTCTACGGTACAGGGTAGGGCAGATAAATTTCTGACATCTGAGGGTTGGGGTGCAATTCTATCTAACATCCACGTAACTTTTGTGACTTTTAGTATGTATGCCATCTAACGAAGAAGAACAAGATGCTGTTGATTTGCGACAGTATTCCCACACTCTGAAAAAGTACTGGCTGGTAACAGCAACTGTAATGTTTTCTGTGTTTGGGTTGACAGCTTTAGCCACCTTTTCGCAAAAAAAAGTTTACCAAGCCAAAGGTAAATTAGTCTTAAAGCAAAGTGAAACTTCTTCCTTAACGGGTTTGAGGCAAAGGGTGGGAGAACTCAGTGGTCTGACTTTAGCAAGTAGTCCAGTGGATACAGGAGTAGAGATAATTAGCTCCAACCCGATGGTTAAAAAAACTATTAATAAATTGGAGTTAAAGGATAAATATGGTCAACCTCTAAAAATTGAAGATTTTCTCAAAAACCTGAAAGTCAAGGGTATTCGTGGCACAGATGTGATGGAGTTAACCTATCGCAGTACCAATGCCAAAGAAGCGACGGATGTGATTAATACCCTGATGAAAACTTACTTAGAAAACAATATTCTGACTAATCGAACAGAGGCAAAATCTGTCAAGGAACTCTTAAGTAAGGAATTGCCTCAGATTGAAAGCAGGGTAGTAGAAGCAGAAGTAGCATTGCGTCGGTTTAAAGATGCAAATCGGGTGGTTTCCTTGGAGGAAGAAGCAAGGGTAGGAGTAGAAGCACTCCAGGATTTGTTAAGTCAGATTAACAGAGCCAAGGCACAACTGGAGGGTGTGAAAAATCGTTCTGCGGCTTTGCAAAGTAAATTAAAATTGACTACTCAGCAGGCTGTGAAACTTTCCACCTTAAGTCAGTCCCCTGGTGTGCAGCAGGTGGTAACAGAATATCAGAAAGTGCAGGATGAGTTAGCGGTGGCTCGGACTCGCTTAACTGATGAAAATCCCATAGTCAAGAATTTGATTGGTAAAGAACAAGCCCTGAGAAAGCAAATAGAAAAGCGAGTTGGTGGAATCGTAGGTAGTGGACAATCTATACCAGAGCAAAATTTGCAGATTGGACAATTGAAGCAAACCCTGACTGAGGAACTGGTGAAGTCAGAGATTGATAGGTTGGCATTAGCAAACCAAGTTGGAGTCTTGCAAAAGGCATTCTTGAGCAGCCAAGCCCGGTTAAGAATGTTACCCCAGTTAGAACAAAGGCAGCAAGCCCTAGAGCGGCGATTGCAAGTAGCGAAAACCACTTATCAACAAGCATTCAAGCAATTACAGGAAGTGGAGGTGTTAGAGAAGCAGAAAATTGGCAATGTGCGGATAGTTTCACAGGCTTTAACTCCAGAAAAACCAATTTCTCCCAAGATTGCCCTGAATTTGGTGCTGGGTGGATTTTTAGGAATACTGCTGGGCATAGGTACAGCATTGCTGCTAGAAGCTATGGATAAATCCCTGAAGACAGTTAAAGAAGTGAAGCGGCTATTGGACTATCCCTTGCTGGGAGCTATTCCTCACCTCAGCCTCAGTCACAAAGGCAAAAGCTCATTAGAAATACCTATCAGAGATAAACCCGATTCATCAGCCAGTGCTGCCTTTGAGATGCTGATGACTAACCTGGATTTCACTCTCTCTGACAAGGAACTGCGAGTTATTTTAGTCACTAGTTCTGTCCCTAATGAAGGGAAGTCCTTTGTTGCAGCTAACTTGGCAACAGCTAAGGCGCAGATGGGACAGAGAGTGCTGTTAATAGATGCAGATATGCGTCGCCCCCGGCAACAGGAAATTTGGGGACTACCAAACCTCACGGGGTTGAGTCAGGTACTAGCAGGTAAGGGTGATTTGCAAACCACGCCACAACAAGCATTTATGAACTTGGACGTGTTGACAAGTGGGGCGATTCCTCCTCATCCTTTGGCACTAATGAATTCCCAACCCATGGCCACATTGATTGAATCAGCAGGGACAAAATATGATTTTGTGATTATTGATACTTCCCCTGTGACCCTGTCTGCGGAGGCGCAGGTTTTGGGCAAATGGGTGGATGGGATGTTGCTGGTAGTTCGTCCCGGCGTGGTTGATGTGGATGCGGTGACTGCGACGAAGTCCCTTGTGGAACATTCCGGGCACCGAGTTTTGGGGATGGTGGTAAATGGGCAGATCGCAAATAGTGATTATAGTTACTATCCTGGCAAGGTAAATTACGAACATCAAGTCAATGAGAAAACACAGATCAAGTTACCGACAATTCGAGTTTCATAGAAACAGATTTTCAGTAAATAAAAATTACATTGATATTCAAGGGGTATATCAGGTTCCTAGTACAGCACGGCGGAAATAAAGCAACCATTTATAAAACATCAAAGCAAGAGTTCACAATACTTTTGACTTTTGACTTTTGACTTTTGACTTCCGCGCAGCGGTACTA
>JAAUYI010034621.1_pt1 | contig 10027 bp, 9 predicted proteins | sample 7278041 | NCBI WGS metagenome assembly JAAUYI01 (sample SAMN14350216, study PRJNA611818) | marine sediment metagenome | isolation source: surface marine sediment (0.6m) | place: French Polynesia: Moorea | collected 2018-08
CGACCAGATCCTGACCCACGGCTTCACCATGGATGCCAAGGGCATGAAGATGTCGAAGAGCCTCGGCAACACCGTCGATCCCTTGAAGATCATGGAGCAATACGGCGCGGACATCATCCGGCTGTGGGCGCTCAGCGTCGATTTCACCGAAGACCATCGGATCGGCGATGAAATCCTCAAGGGCGTGGGCGACCAGTATCGCCGCCTGCGCAACACCTTCCGCTACCTGCTTGGCGCGCTCGACGGGTTTGTCGGCGACATGAGCGATGCGGGCGAGATTCCCGAGCTGGAACTCTACGTCCTGTCGCTGCTGAGCGAACTGGATGGCAAGCTGCGCCAGGCCGTCGAGGCATACGACTACAACACCTACACCCGCCTGCTGGTCGATTTCTGCAACGAGGACCTTTCGGCGTTCTTCTTCGATATCCGCAAGGATTCGCTCTATTGCGACGGGCCGGACAGTGTCACCCGCAATGCCTATCGCACGGTGCTCGACCTGCTGTTCCACGCCCTGGTGCGCTACGCCGCGCCGGTGCTGGTCCACACGGCCGAAGAGGTATGGCTGACCCGCTATCCCGAAGACGGCGAACAGGGCGGCAGCGTCCACCTGCTCGAATGGCCGAGCGTGCCCTCAGTCCCCGCAGACCGCGACAAATGGACCAAGCTGCGAGCGCTGCGCGAACGCGTGACCGAAGCGATCGAGCCGCTGCGCCGCGACAAGGTGATCCGGTCGAGCAACGAAGCGACCGTCACCGTGCCTGCCAGTGCGGTGCCCGCAGGCGTCAGCGACGAGCAGCTCGCCGAATTGTTCATCACCGGGACAGTGACGCGCGGGCAAGCGGACGAGGTGACAGTCACCAAATCTACAGATGCCAAGTGTGGCCGCTGCTGGCGCCTGCTGCCCGACGTGCCCGAAGACGGCGCGCTGTGCGGAAGGTGCGAGAGTGTGGTGGGCGCGATGGAGGCCGCCGAATGAGCGGATGGTTCACCCGCAACCGCGTCATCGGGTTGGCGTTGGCGCTGTTCATCGCGCTGACCGATCAGCTGATCAAGTGGTACGTGATCGGGCCGCTGCAGCTGCGGCAGGTCAAGAACATCGAACTGCTGCCGTTTTTCGACCTCACCTATACCGAGAATCGCGGCATTTCGCTCGGGATGCTGCAGGCGACCAGCATGGAAATGCGCTGGTTGCTGGTGCTGCTAACGGCCGTGATCGCGCTGGTCGTGCTGGTGTGGATGATGCGCGAAAAGCTGATGGGTGACATTCTCGGCCTTGCCATGATCCTCGGCGGCGCGATCGGCAATATCCGCGATCGCTGGGACCTCGGCTATGTCATCGACTACGCCGATTTCCATATCGGGACGTTCCGTCCCTTTCTTGTTTTTAATGTCGCCGATGCGGCTATCACCATCGGCGTCGTCATCATTCTTGCGCGCAGCCTGTTCCTGCGCGAAAAGGACGAAACAGAGACCAAAGAGCCGCCCGCTGAGCGGCCCGTGGAGAGTTGACTATGCGTACCCTGAAATCCGTGATCCTGCTTGGCGCCGGATGCGCAATGCTGGCCGCCTGCGGTGGCAGCGGCATCTTCAATCGCGACCGTCCCGACGAAATGGCCGTGCAGCGTCAGGCCCCGCTCGTGGTTCCGCCCGATTTCACGCTGACACCGCCTGCCCCGGGCGCGCCGCGTCCAGCCGAAGGCACGGCGGCCGATCAGGCTCTGGAAGCCCTGTTCGGTGGTCCCGCCCCGCGCAGCCAGATCGAAACCAGCACGCTCGACCGTGCGGGCAGCGCCGCTCCGGGCATCCGTTCAACCATCGGCGATCCAGGCACCAACACCGTGGCCAAGGGCCGTGTGACGCGAGACATCATTGCTGCACCGGAAGGTGATGGAGCCTCTGCCCAGACCTTGATCCCGGGAGCCTAAGCCCCTCTTGTTCAGGCGGTCGTCTCTTCGACAGTTTCCTGATTTACCAAAATCTTGTCGATCTTGCGGTTGTCCATGTCGACGACTTCGAACCACCAGCCCTGGTCGGAAAAATGGTCGCCCTCGACCGGTAGTCTTTTGAGGACCGAAAGCACGTAGCCTGCAGCGGTGCCGAATTCGCGGCTTTCGCCGTATTCGAGGCCCAGCCGGTCTGCGAGCGCGTCGGCTGAAAGACCGCCTGCGACGAGCAGCGAACCGTCGCTGCATTCAATGATCTGCGGCGCGTCGCCTTCGTCCTGATCGCTCAGGAATTTTCCAGCCATCGCGGTCAACAAGTCGACCGGTGTCACGATCCCTTCGAAGTGGCCATACTCGTCGTGCACCAGCACCATCGCGATGTCCGATGATTGCAACACTCGCAGCGCGTCCATCGCGTCGAGCTGGTCGGGTACGACCTCCGCCTTGCGCATCATCACCTCGAGCGAGAACGGCTCATCCGCGACCATGGCTGCCAAGACTTCGCGTACCTTCACACCGCCCAAAATTGTATCTGGAGAGCCCTCCGCCACCGGAAGCATCGAGTGCGGGCTGTCCTCGATCGCCTGTTTGATCGCGTCCATGTCTGCACCGACATCGATCCAGTCGAGTTCCGTGCGCGGCGTCATCATCTCGCGCACCGGGCGCTCCGCGAGCCTCACCACGCCGGTCAGGATCTGGTGTTGCTCGGCTTCGATGACGCCCGAGCGCGTCGCATCGGCGAAAATCATCTGCAGTTCTTCGGCGGTGACGGTGCTGGTCTTCTTCGATCGGATGCCGAAAAGGCGGATGATCCCGGCCGAGGATTTGTCGAGCACCCACACAAGAGGAGCGGCAATGGTTGCCAGAAGCGCCATGGGACGTGCCATGACCAGCGAAATCGGGATCGCCGCGCGCAGGGCGAGCTGCTTGGGCACCAGTTCGCCGACCACCACGCTAAGATAAGTAGTCAGCGCGATCACCACGATAAACGCGATCTCGCCCGACATCTCCTGCGGAACACCCAGCAGCGCAAGCCTCTCGCCGACCGGGCCTTCGAGGCTCGCCCCGGAAAACGCGCCGGTGATGATCGCGATCAGCGTGATCCCGATCTGCACGGTCGAGAGGAACTTGCCCGGCTCGGCCGCCAGCGCGAGCGCGGTCTTGGCGCTGGCCGAGCCTTCGTCGGCACGTGCCTTCAGCCGTGCGGTCTTGGCCGAAACGATCGCCAGCTCGGACATGGCGAACACGCCGTTGAGCACGATCAGCGCGGCGATGATGAAAAGGTCATCCCAGGGAAACGGTGTCACGCCACCGCGCTAGCACAATTGGCGCGGCTTGCCAGCCGCTCGTTGTCGGCTCATCCACCGCGCCTGAAATGAAGCTAACAACGTGTTACTGTCCATTAAGCTTGGCGCAAACCCGGCAGGTTCAAGCGCATAAGTGTGGACCAGAGGCCATTTCAATGGCTTCATAGAGAGACCAAACGAGGAGGGACCACCATGAAGACTTCACGCATCCTGCTTTCAGGCACTGCAGCACTTGCCCTGCTGGGCACCAGCGCCTGCGTAACCGATCCCAACACCGGTGAACGCAAGGCTTCGCGCACCGCGATCGGTGCGGGGATCGGCGGCACGCTCGGCTACCTGCTCGGCGGCGCGATCGGCGGCGATGCCGCACGCATCATCGGTGCGGGGATCGGTGGCTCGGCCGGTGCCGTGATCGGCAAGCAATTCGACGACCAGATTCGCGAACTCGACGAGCAGACCGAAGGCAGCGGCGTCGATGTCGAGGAAGTCGGCGACGGCGAAGCGATCCTCGTCCGCCTGCCCGACGGCGTGACATTCGCGCGCGGTTCGGCCGACATCAATCCCGGCTTCTACCAGACGCTCGACGCGGTGGCGGAAAGCCTGATCAAGTATCCCAACAGCCTGATCGACGTGTACGGCTTTACCGATACGACCGGTTCGACGACTCTCAACCAGGGCCTGTCGGAACGGCGTGCACAATCGGTTGCCGATTACCTCGCGGCGCGCGGTGTCGCACGTAGCCGGTTTGCGACGCGCGGCTACGGCGAGGATTACGACTTCCTGCGGGTCAAGACCGCAGACGGCGTGGACGAACCACTCAACCGCCGGGTCGAGATCAAAATCATTCCGATCAGTCAGGAAGATGTAGCCGCGGCGCGGAGCAACTAAGGCAGCCGGCCTGGGCGGAGTTACCTAGACAGGGACTTCGCCCGATCCGCCAATCGCGCTACCGCTTCGCCATGGATGGCGGGTGAGCATGCCAGCACGCCAAAGTCGCGCGGGTCGCGTTTGTTGTAGCCGAGCGGCTTGCCAAACGCGTCGGAGACCTGCGCCCCCGCCTCGCGTGCAATCAGGGTTGCCGCCGCGACATCCCATTCGAAGCCCCAGCGCAACGTCGCGACCAAGTCAGCCTGATCTGCGGCGACCATCGCGATCCGCAGCGCGATCGAATTCGGCTTTTCAACCTTGACCAGATCCGAATCCGCGCTCGGCAACTGGTCGATGGGAATGCGCGCGCCGCTGAAATTGGCGCGCGCGCTCGCAGTGATTGTCTCATCGTTCAGCGTTGCGCCCTGCCCGGCGACAGCGCACCATTCCTCGCCGCGCGCGGGTGCGGAAAGTAGCCCGATCAACGGCTTACCCGCACTGATCAGCGCCACAGACACTGCCCAGCCAGCCCGCCCGCGCACAAAGTCGCGTGTGCCATCAACCGGGTCGACCAGCCAGATAAGGTCGTTCTTCAGCCGGGCAGGATCGTCGGCGGTCTCTTCGGACAGCCACCCCGCCGCCGGCAGCAACGCGCCCAGTTCACGGCGCAGGAACGAATCCACCTCCAGATCGGCTTCGCATACGGGATTTCCGGGCGTCTTGTCCCACGATGCAACCTCGTGCCCCGCCCCGGGCCAGCGCGAATGCGCGATCCGCCCCGCCTCGCGGGTGATCTCCAGAAGTCGATCCCGATCAATCATTATTGGCAATCATGTCAGACATTAGTGGTGGTCGTGCAAACCGCACTTTTCAAGGCGCGCGATCCGTGCTTAGGCCGCTATCGCAAGACCTCTCCCCAGGACAGCCAAAAGGGATCACGCTGCAATGAACGTCCACGAATACCAGGCCAAGGAACTGCTCAAGGAACACGGGATCGCCGTTCCGGACGGGCACGCCGCGCTGAGCGTCGAGGAAGCGGTCGAAGCCGCGAAGAAGCTCCCCGGGCCGCTCTACGTGGTCAAGGCACAGATCCACGCCGGGGGACGGGGCAAGGGGAAGTTCAAGGAGCTTCCGGAAGATGCGAAGGGCGGCGTCCGGCTCGCCAAGTCGGTCGAGGAAGTCGAAGCGAACGCCAAGGAAATGCTCGGCAACACGCTGGTGACCGTGCAGACCGGTGCCGAGGGCAAGCAGGTCAACCGTCTCTACGTCACCGATGGCGTCGACATCGCAAAGGAATACTATTTCTCGCTTCTCGTGGACCGTGCCACGGGCCGAGTTGCGATGGTGGTCTCAACCGAGGGCGGGATGGATATCGAGGCGGTCGCGCACGACACGCCCGAGAAGATCACCACCATCACCATCGATCCGGCGCAGGGCTTCATGCCGCACCATGGCCGCGCAGTGGCGTTCGGACTCAAGCTGTCGGGTGACCTCAACAAGCAGGCGCAGAAGCTCGCCAAGCAACTCTACGAAGCGTTCGTTGCGACCGATTCGTCGATGCTGGAGATCAACCCGCTGGTGCAGACCGAGGACGACAAGCTGCTGGTGCTCGACGCCAAGATGAGCTTCGATTCGAACGCGCTCTATCGCCACCCGGCGATCGAAGAGATGCGCGACGAGACCGAGGAAGACCCGGCCGAAGTAGAAGCGAGCCAGTACGATCTCGCCTACATCAAGCTCGACGGCAATATCGGCTGCATGGTCAACGGCGCGGGCCTTGCCATGGCGACGATGGACATCATCAAACTCAACGGCGCATTCCCGGCGAACTTCCTTGACGTGGGCGGCGGCGCGACCACCGAGAAGGTGACCGCGGCGTTCAAGATCATCCTCAAGGACCCGGCGGTCGAGGGTATCCTCGTCAACATTTTCGGCGGGATTATGAAGTGCGACGTGATCGCGGAAGGTATCGTGCAGGCGGCCAAAGAGGTGAACCTCTCGGTCCCGCTCGTCGTGCGCCTTGAAGGCACCAACGTGCAAAAGGGCAAGGACATCCTCGCCAATTCGGGCCTGCCGATCGTCCCGGCGGACGATCTGGGCGACGCCGCGAAGAAGATCGTCGCCGAGGTCAAAGAGGCGGCGTAACTTGTTGCGCTCGCCCATCCGGGCGAGCGCCTCAAACAACTTCTGCTATTGCTTCGACGGCATCGGCTCCGGCAGGATCGGCGTGCTCGAGTCTTGGTAGGTCAGCCAATGCCGCCAGATATCGTGCGTGCGCTGGTCTGTCAGGCGGATCGAGCAACGCAGCGACATCGCATTGCGGATCGTGCCGTCCTTCCAGTTTTCGTAGACCGAGTTACACTCCTCTTCGCGATAGCGCTCCGCCGCCGCCTGGCTGGACCGGATCATTGTGCCGAGCTCGGTGCTGTTTTCGTTCGAGCCCAGCGCCGCTTCGAGGTAGCGTCCCTCGCGCTCGCGGGCGCGGCCTAGCACATCGGCCAGGCACTGGTTGATCGCAAAGGTTGTCCCATCGCAATCGTAGGAGCCGGTGATGCGCTCGGCGCGCGCAAACCGAAACAGCAGTTCCTGCGGCTCGGGCTTGTCGCTCCTCATCCGCACTGCTGCGACCAGTCCCTCGCCCGGCTGTTCGGGATCTGCGCAGCGCAGGGTCAGGGCGTTGAAATAGGCAGCGCAAGGCTCGATCGCGACGAGGCGGAAGGTGAGCATGTCGTCCTTCTCTTCCCATCCGGTCAGGTCGGCGTTGAAATGCTTCAGCCGCAACACAAGCGAACCGTCCTCCTGCATCAGGTAGAGATGCTCGGTGAACATGATTTCGCCTTCGGTTGTCTCCTGCACGAAAGTCCCGACCATCGTACCGCCTGTCGGTGGCAACCAGCTTTCCATCGCCGGGGCGCCCTGGATGCCATCGCCCATCCACTGGCCAACCAGCCAATCCATCTGGTCAAGAGTTGCAGGGGGCGATTCGAAGCCCTTTTCACCAAGCCGGGTTTCTGGTTCCAATTCCTGCGCGGCCACTGCCCCCGCAAGCGCCAACACCGCCAAGGCTGATCCAAACACACGCCCGATTGCAAACATTGCACCCTCTCCCATCCAACTCATTCCCTCTACCGTATTTCACACGCAACGCGCACCAATTAGGAGGGTTGACGCCAGTAAGACGTAGCGCGAGACCGCAATTCGACAGACAAACAAAAAGATTCTTGTCGCCTGTCGCTTGCTTGACGTTTACGTAAACGCGAGCTAGGGCGGGCCCGAGAGTTTGAGACAGGAAGGAAACCCCATGAAAATCCTCGTCCCCGTCAAACGGGTGATCGATTACAACGTGAAGCCGCGGGTCAAGGCCGACGGCTCGGGCGTCGACCTCGCCAACGTTAAGATGAGCATGAACCCGTTCGACGAGATCGCTGTAGAAGAGGCGATCCGGATCAAGGAAGCGGGCAAGGCCGAGGAAATCGTCGCCGTCTCGATCGGCCCTGCCAAGGCGCAGGAAACGCTGCGCACCGCGCTCGCCATGGGCGCCGACCGCGCGATCCTGGTCGAGACCGATGAGGAGGTCGAGCCGCTGGCTGTAGCCAAGATCCTCAAGGCGATTGCGGACGAGGAACAGCCGGGCCTGATCCTGCTCGGAAAGCAGTCGATCAGCGACGATTCGAACCAGACCGGACAGATGCTCGCCGCGCTCATGGGCCGTCCGCAAGGCACCTTCGCCAACACCGTCACCATCGACGGCGACAGCGTGGAAGTGAAGCGCGAGATCGATGGCGGTCTCGAGACTGTGAAGCTTTCGCTCCCGGCCATCGTTACCACCGACCTGCGCCTCAACGAGCCGCGCTACGCTTCGCTGCCGAACATCATGAAGGCCAAGAAGAAGCCGCTCGACACCAAGACGCCTGCCGATTTCGGCGTCGACATCGCGCCGCGCCTGACCACCACCAACGTCGCCGAACCGCCGGTTCGTCAGGCCGGTGAAAAGGTCGAAGACGTGGCCGCGCTGGTTGAAAAGATCAAAGCCCTCGGCATCGCGTAAGCGCCGGGCAGGAAAGGATTACAGACATGAACACTCTGGTTCTGGTCGAACACGACAACTCCACCGTCAACGACGCAACGCTCGCTGTCGTTAACGCCGCCGGCAAGCTCGGCGACGTCACCGCGCTGGTCGCTGGTCACGATTGCGGCTCGGTTGCCGAGGCAGCCGCCAAGATCGCCGGTGTTTCCAAGGTGCTGAAGGCCGACGATGCGGCCTATGCCAACGCGCTGGCGGAAAACGTCGCGCCGCTGGTTGCGGGCCTGATGGACGGCTACGATGCGTTACTCGCCCCGGCCACCACCACCGGCAAAAACATCGCCCCGCGCGTCGCTGCGCTGCTCGACGTGATGCAGATTTCGGACATCCTTTCGGTCGAGGGCCCCAAGACCTTCACGCGGCCGATTTACGCCGGGAACGCCATCGCCACCGTCGAGTCGAGCGATCCGAAGCTTGTCATCACCGTGCGCGGTACCGCGTTCGAGAAGGCCGCCACCGAAGGCGGCTCGGCCAGCGTCGAAGACGCCAGCGGCCCGGGAGATGCAGGCCTGTCCAGCTTCGTCGGCGCAGAAATCGCCAAGAGCGAGCGCCCCGAACTCACCAGCGCCAAGGTTATCGTTTCCGGTGGCCGCGCGCTGAAGGACAGCGAGACCTTCGAAAGCATCATCACCCCGCTCGCCGACAAGCTCGGCGCAGCCATCGGCGCTTCGCGCGCTGCCGTCGATGCCGGCTACGTGCCGAACGATTACCAGGTCGGCCAGACCGGCAAGATCGTCGCACCGGAAGTCTATATCGCGATCGGTATCTCCGGCGCGATCCAGCACCTCGCCGGGATGAAGGACTCCAAGGTCATCATCGCGATCAACAAGGACGAAGACGCACCGATCTTCCAGGTCGCCGATATCGGGCTCGTCGCGGACCTCTACAACGCGGTGCCGGAGTTGACCGGCGCGCTCGGCTGAACCGCCAAAAATTCCGCATTGTCAAAGACCTCCGTCGCGCTATCCTGCGCGGCGGAGGTCTTTTTTATGGGTCGCACTTCAACCTGTTTCGGGGCGTTTGCCCTGTTTGTCGGGCTTTTGTCCTATCCGGCCGCGGCAGACGACAATGTCGTGGTGCTTGAGCCAAGCACCCCTTGGAACGTGGACTACGGTGACGAGAAGTGCCGTCTTGCGCGGGTTTTCGGTGAGGGCGAAGACAAGACAATCCTGTTCCTGGAGCAGTGGGGGCCGGATGACAGGTTTGGCTTTTCCGTTGCCGGTCCGGGATTTGAGAAATTCCGCAGCCGTCGAAAAACGAAGATTCGTTTCTTTGACGGGCAAGAGCCGCTGACGATCGAACCATATGCCGGCGAAGTGGATGGCTATGGCCGGGCAATCATCCAATCCGCCTTTTCGCTCGACAAGGGCTCCGATCCCGCCGTTGAAACCGGCGCGGTCCGATATGGCTTTCCTCAGATCGAGACCGAGATTGCCGGCAACGCGCGATACATTTCAATCGCACAGGGCAAGAGGTCGGTAAAACTCAAGACCGGCTCACTCGATGAAGCATTCGCTGTCTTCAATCGATGCTCGCAACAGCGCCTTGTTGATTGGGGACTGGACCTCGAAAAGAATCTGAAAATCAGACAGATGCCGTTCTGGAAGAATGAGCGACAAATTGCTCAACGAATTGCGAGCCTGTACCCATCCCGCGCCTTACAAAGGCGTGAATCCGCAATCATCCGGATGCGTGTTCTCGTCGATGAGAGCGGTAGCGTTACCGACTGTAAGCTCTACGACGTGACAGAGACCGAGTATCTCGAGTCACCTGCTTGCGAGCAAATGAGACGGGCTGCATTCGATCCCGCTCTCGATGCCGAGGGC
>JAAUYI010068032.1_pt1 | contig 10026 bp, 5 predicted proteins | sample 7278041 | NCBI WGS metagenome assembly JAAUYI01 (sample SAMN14350216, study PRJNA611818) | marine sediment metagenome | isolation source: surface marine sediment (0.6m) | place: French Polynesia: Moorea | collected 2018-08
ATTTAACACGGTTGGTATCTTTGCAGGTTCCTTACCAATTTATTCCTTGGCTCTGACCATCATTGCTACTACAATCATTATTATTACAATTGGCGTTCTCCAACTTCGTCAAGATGACCATCTTTCAGAAACCTCCTTTGTAAAATTGACCGAGATAGTTCTAGAACAGTTGCCTTTAATTGGGAATGTAATTAAGCAGTTGAGATGGGGTAAGTAGGTAGGCATAATTAAATGTAAGATAGAACCCCACCCCGCCTGACGACACCCCTATCCTTAGGACGATACGCCAAGGGCGTTAAGGTTCGCCGATCGCAATCCCCCGTAGGTTGGGTGAAACGAAGTGGAACCCAACAAATGCCATTGGGAAAGCAAACAATTATTCAACAAATAAAATAAACGCTACATTTTTTTCTGTATCGAATCAGATGACTCAAATCTTCATAATTTACTGTTGGGTTACGGCGCAAATATAAATTTATCGTTTCTCGACAAATACTCACTGTTTAGATCCCCGACTTCTGAATCAATATCTTCATATTGTAGTCATTCCTAGGATAGAAGTCGGGGATCTTTTAGCCCAGTGAAGGGTAAAAGACAACCAAAATCACCCAAACTGTGTCAGGAAGCGGAATGCCTTGACCACATAATCAGCGCAATCACTGGGGGAAGTTTCATAAAAAGCGGGCCATGCTTTCACCTTATCTTCATCATAGCGATCGCTCCTTTGGGGATATTTTTCTAACCATGCTAGTCTCACTGAATGACCAATTAATACATCCAAAACAATGTATTCTTGAATTTGTAAGTTGGGATTTTTAGCTGCGATCGCTCCTAGTTCCATCAATGTCTCAATGTTAACTTGGCGATACTCTGGAGCTTCAATTTTATTCAACAGATGTTCTACTTGCAGGGCAAAGTTCTTTTCTCCTGCGGTCATTTCCGATATTATTTCCTCACTATCCAAGCGGTTGCGGCGTTCTAGTTTATCACCAACAACCAAGCCCTTGCAATTATGCATTAATAACCATACTTGCTTAAAAAAGTCCTTGGGAACCCTTCCCGTACTTCCTTCTGCTTGGCGGAACCGTCGCCAACCATTTACAGGTACTTCTACCTCATCTATCGCCACTGGCTGCAATACCCAATCAATCTCACTTTCTTTTTGGGTGACGTGTAATGATTCCTGTTGGCGTAATAATTGGCTCATATCTGCATATGCTACCAATACATCATACAGCCGGGTTTTCACTTCAAAGGGTGACAACTGCATCAAATATTCATATGCTTCATCTTGAGTTACTTTCAACTCCTGTGCTAGTTCGCTGGTAATTAACAAAATTAAATAGCCGACGCGCAGGGTAAGTAATCCATTAAATAGTTCTGGTTCCGACTTGATTAAATTACTCAAATATATGAGAATTTCTTGAGTTAAAACCCGATCGCGAATATCCTCACGGCAGAAATTATCAATTTTCTCGGCAATTTCATGATGGGACATGGGCACAGCAATCAGGGATGCTTCATTGTATGCCCTACCAACTGCAATTTGCTTGCCACAGACTATAATACTGGTGACTACATCCGATAAACCCACATCAACCATTTTCAATAGTCCCGCAGCCCTACGTACCACGGCCCAAATTCCCAAATCTCCAGCTTTGGTATACACTTCCTCTAGTAAATCTGCCACAGTGACCGGATTTTCCGGGCCACCAAAACCCGTATCAAATTCCAACCCAGATAAACGGCTCAAAGTTTGCAATAATTCTATTTGCTCATAAATATTTTCTGAGCTTCGCAAAGAGGAAAGCAATAGATTCAAATTGGTTTCACATTCCATTTGGAACTCTTGAGTATGTTCCAATGGCCAATTTTTTTCTGGATGATAAGTAAGATAAGAACAGCGTAGTGCTGCATTCGTAACCCCAGAAGTGGATAAGTTAAATTCGTGGAGAAAATCAATTCTTTCTGTGGTACCTGTTAACATAAATTGGTTTAACTGTCCCAGTTGTACCCGCACGCCGTTAGAAATACCATTTTGCAGTTCCTGCATTAACTCTAATAGTGCTTCCTTACCAGTTTCTAACATGGTATGGGTGAGCATTAAAGTTAAGGTGGGACGACCCAAATTATGCCAATACTTCTGAATGTAAGCCAGTTCGCTTTTAAGGCGATCGACCAAAAAATGGTAATCCAGGGTTAAGTAAAATTGTTCCGCATCTAAAAATGATGGTAAAAATACTACCGTCTCCTTACCTATACGGAAGAATCTAGATGTGGTCAAACTCCGCAATCGCCTTACCGGACGACCAGTTAAATCCAGCTTTTCATTACTTCCCAACTGAGCATAAATAGCTGATAGTTCCCCGACTTGCCTTACCTGGATAGGTGCGATTTGTTTCGGTGTTTGTGTGGCGATCCCGTAAATTTCTAACTTAGTTTGTAAATCCTCATCTTCTGCTAGTAAAGCAATTTGGACTAAGGGATCTCGATATTTGCCTATACGTAAATGCCTTCCTAGGGGATCTATATCTCCTACATCCAGTAAACCTTCATTTATCATTTGCCCCAGAAAATATAAACTCTGTGCCCATACCAAAGGAATATTTTCATTGGGGTACCTAGGCTGAGTTTGGGGTGCAGCTTTTTCTGCCTCTATATGCTCCTCTGGTACATAATACAGTTCTGGCAGCAAACCTACCCCATCCTGCTCTATTAATATGGATTCTAAACCCTCTTGATAGTGTTTAACTTTTTCAATGTTGCCAAAAAACAACGCATCTAGTAGTAAATACGTAAAAAAGAGGGGCCATTCACACTCAATATCTTCAAACTGCTTCAGTTCCAACGGCTCATAGTGCAAACGCTGGGTATCTTCTAATACCGTTTGATGGCCATCTCGCAGAAAACGTTTACAACCATATTTTCCCTCCAGTTTATCAACTATATCATTAAGAGTGCGTTCCCTCAGTTGTTTATTTGCTACCGCAAAGGCGGGAAAACCAATAATACTTAACAGTGCAGCATCACTTTCCTTTGAAGCAGATTCCCTAGGCAATAGGGATTCCAGAGTAATGCGGGTGCGGGCAATCTCATCGGGGAGTACGTGAATCACAGAAGCTTGACTACCCCGAACCCCAAATAAATTTAACCCATTAATTGCCTCTAGGGCAGCTTTTGCCATGCCCACGGAACTAGCATTCAATTCAGCACTGCCACGGTTAATTTTATTACCCCGCTCCCAAATGCCGTAATCTGGAGTGCGATAAGCCCTACCAATGTAGTAAACCAGATTTTGGACGAAATCCACCTCATCCAGGTTATAAATAATCTGCAATCCGGAAGCCGTCATTTGTGCCAACATCAGCAAAAAGATGGATGTGGCATCTAGCTGTAAATGTCCCCATTCATCATCACCAACCACTACATCCCCAGTAACAGTATTGTATTTAGCGTGTAAGGCATCTAAAGGGGATTGGGTATGTTTAAACTGTTCTACCTTAGCTGCTTGTCGCATCATGGCAAACAGCAAACCCCGCATCAACTTCACAGTGCTATGTTCTAATTCATAGGTACGTCCTTGACTTTCATCCACCTTGCGGTATGCCAGTCCCAGTCCCCAAACTGCCAAAATACTGTAAACATTATCCCGTACCCAAGCATCTGTATAATCACCGTGGGCAGTAATTGCCGTACTCGCAGGCAGCAAACCAGTAATTGGATTTTGCCGTGCTAAAATGATTTGTCTAATTTGCTGATAGTAGTGCTGTAAGCGATTTTGCAGTTGCAAAGCTGTTTCCATGATTTTTCTCAAGCAAGAGCAAGTTCCCAAAGAGTAGGGGAAATTGGGTAATTTAGCACATCAAAAAATTGGCGTTGCTTCCTTTGAAGTATGAATCCGAGTCTAGAGATGTTTCACTCCAACCTCTCTACAAGATTTTTGGAATTAGACAACATCTTGATACATGGATTCAACAACACCTGCAAAAATTATTCCCAGTTTCGCCTGTAATCAGATTTAATTACTAAAGATATTTACTAGTTTGGTAGATGATTTAACTTCTATTATCTACTATTTGCGGGTTTATGGAGCAAGTAAACTGTGACGAGTCGCGCTTGCGAGCGATCCCCGACTTCTATCCTAGGCATTGCTACAATGTGCGAATATTGATTCAGAAGTCGGGGATCTGTTCCCTAGCCATCATAACTAATGGGACAGAACACTAGTTCAATCTATTTTTTGTGATGGTCTTCTGATAATTCCACTGTCCATTTAAAATCAGGATTAAGTTTATGTGACCTAATCCACATTAAAGTATAACCATCAAAAAGAGGAACTGAGATTTGGTACCATTTTCCACCAATTAATTTTCTGTACCACTGATAACTACTTAGCATGAAATCAAGGATCTCCTGCATTTATTAATAACCATCCATATAATTTTATTTACTTTAATTATCTTGTCGCTTTATTTAATAATTAATTGTGACCTCCATGTTATAAATCTGGTGTAAACTTACAAATTACGATAATTGGGTCAATCAATTTTGGATTTTGGATTTTAGATTGGTAACTGAGCTTGTCGAAGTTTAGATTGACCCCATGCCTGAATTCAGGGGCTTAAAATAAGGAATTATTGCGAAAGAGTGCTTATGCATGGCGGCACAATTATTTCTAATTTTTCCATAAATAAATTTAGGGGCTTTTATACTTTTCTGATTCGGTAAGTTATATAAATATAGTCTCTTTTAAATTATTCAAGTAAAAATTTTCTAGATTTGAGGTAACAGAAAACTGAGAGCATATATTTTGAACATATAAATTGCGTGCCATCGCCCCTTGGGTGGCTCCCTAGGAGTATGTCCAAACAGATTCCTGCCAAGATTTGAAAACCCCGACCAAATAATTGATCGGGGCAACTTTTAATACACCCCTTGCACCACAACAACAGTACCAGTATCAAAAATTTAAAACCTGCCAAATTGCCAATTCATTATTGGGTAAGGTTTTATCCTTGATTAACTTCAGTACTACTTAGTGATGATGGGTGCAACATTGATAGTCCATCACAGAGTTACTGACGCATTAAAGGCGCGAAGGGGAAGATTCTGCTGAAAATGGGAATTCTAGTGGAAGGACGTTGCTTCGCACCTGTTTGTGTACTAACACTTGAATCATTATTTTCAGATGCCTTGGTAGCTGTGGGGGACTGGCGGTTTGTGGAACTATTAGAATTATTTAACTCTGATGAAGTTGCCTCATCAGTAGTAGAAATAACCTCTGAGGTATTGGTACTACTAGATACTTTGTTCTCTTGAGCATAAGATGGTGCAACAACCACGGTGGAACCAACTACTAAAACCAATGGTAGTAGGGTACGAATATATTGAACCATGATGATTAATTGGAGATTATAAGTTAGTAATGATGAAAAACCTCATTTAACTGTCTTGATTCAAAAATGAAATCAAGATTTTGTGAGGGTTTAAATGTTTTTTCTATTAACTAAATCGACATTGCTTATTTAGCAAATGTAGTAAATGCCATAACTTTTATTTATTGACTCTGCATCGAAATGCATATTTCAATAACATTAACTATCAACAATGTACTTTTCTGTATATTATTTGGACAAGGGAAATATCCCGTAGATATTATTTTTTCTGCTTCACAAAATATATATATATAGTTAATTTTTGCTATTTTTTTAGATAAATATATAGATTCTTCATAAAAAAAAGAAGTAGAGTCAGTAAATTCTCTACCTCTTTTAATAAAGGTACAAAAATCGGTAACGGTGGCAAATGCGATAGCGCAAGCGCTGATTTGTCAGTTCGCCTCAACAATTTCTATACCATTAAAAAATGATTTAAGATTAAATCAACCCTTAATAGCAGCCTCGCCACGGCGATATAATTCCCGTGCGTAATCAGTCCAAGTTCCCTGTCCCCAATAACGGAAACAGCTAGTTTCCACTAACAAGGTGTATAACAAAGCTTCTTGGTAATCAGGACGCTTGGTTACGGAAGGATCTTGTTTAACTAGGGGATCGTATTTTTCATGGAACATGGCACTGAGTTTATTCATGGGTTCGAGGACATTTTCATAGCCCCTTACCCAACTCAAATCATCCGTCCATGATGCGCCATCCATATGAAATTGATGATCCGTTTCTTTCAATTCTTCAATGGCTTTTTCTACCGCTTCTGGTGTGGCTGTATCGGGATTGACTCGCTGCCAGATTTTGTGTTGTTGTACGGCTTGACAGGTGGGATAATCCTCTGGATTCGCACCCGCAGCCTCTATCAGTTCCAGGTACTCAGTACCATTCAATGCCACGGTTCCGGAAGTATTACCCCCACCATCGCGGATTTCATGATACACCCTAACTAAATCACGGGGATATTCATTCATCATCACGCCGCCGTTTTCCCCGTCAGCAATTTGGGTAACGCAAGAGGGTATAGTCACATTACCAATTTGCTGCTTACCTTGTCCTTTGGCTTCAAAATAGGGCTGCATTTGTGCCACTAATTTGGTGTCGGAACCTTGGGTTTTAATTAGGGCTGTGATACTAATTGTTTCACCGTGAGAATTGCGAGCAACTAAACGGTTAGGAATATATTTATCTTCATGGCGCAACCCCGAACCATCCAATCTTTCCACTGAATGTTCTTGCACCATTAACCAACGATACCCGCATTCTTTCAGAGCCTTAATATACTCAAACAAGGTATCTGGGTGGTTGGGTAAGTGCATTTCTGGAGGAGAAAACCCTTTCACCCGTTTTAAGGCATCATAGCCAAACATGGCAGCAAAGTAGTGTTGCCATGCTTGAATCTGAAGTTTCAAATCGGGGATTGGTGTGGAAGGTGCCACTGCATGACTCCACATGGTTCCTAGCCATTCCACATAGGGCTGATACTGGGAGTCACAGGTAATCCGCTTCAGGTTATCGAGGACATCATTACGTCCCATTTGGTGCAAACCCCACAACAAATTTCCTGAGTAGTCAAGCATAATCCGGGGATTGCAACCTTCAGAAATTAGTTGGGGAATAAAATCTCCCATGCGGCTGTAACAATTGGCAAATACTGCTGCATTGTGGTTGTCTCCATCACTGGGATTATTAAACATATGCTGGAGATTACTGATGAGTTCCCCATTAGCACCAGCCGGGATGGTGGGTTGGTGCATATGTAGGGCGCAGGCGAACCCGGCAGTAATATCTTCTACCCGCAGATTGGTTTGGTTTAAAAAGACTGGTTCGTTGTGTGTAACGACTGAACTAATTTCTGCTTCCGAACCGCAAATATTAGGTAATCCTGACTTTGATAATTCTGAGCTTGGCTGATTAGCAAATGGTGCTGTCGCAGTCATCTAAAACTCCTTGATAGGTTTGGAAACCGCGTCTATGTTATAGCGCGGAGGAAAAACCAACGGGCATTTTAACACCCGTGGAACCTAAGCTTAGGGGTTGGGCAAGTGGAGGAGTAGTACTTACCCAGATCCCTGTATGCCGGGAATCGCCTTGTTACTCCAGTAAAGTTACGCGCTTCGCGAGAGCTTCGCCAATGTTATCAGTCGGCACTTCCTCAACGCACTACCTTATAAAACTGAGAGGTTTAACGATCGCTATTTATTTTCACTTCAGACAGCAATTATACAGATAAGTTAAGGAAGAAATTTATAATTTGGTTTATCTTAACAAAAAAACAAGTTTGTAATTATACTGAAATCTATTTTTATAATTAATAACCAAAGTTTTACTATGCAAAGATTATTACATTGTATGAAAATACAAATTTATTTTGAGAGAGTATTATTTTTGCCATTTAATATACTAAAAATTTCTGTTTTGGCATCTCAGATATAGTTGATGGATGCAGATAATTTCTGGCGATCCTTGTGGCTAATGGTAGATGCGATCGCCTCCTTCTAAAACTTTCAATAGACCTCTGTTGAAAATTAAATATGTGTTAGCTAAAACCCTTGTAGAGACGTAAAATTTTACGTCTCTACATTCTTTTCCACCAGATATCTAATAATGATTCATCCAAGGAACAATCATGATTAAACTTCCCATCGATTTAACCCCCAACTATTCTAGTGAAGGACTGAGCAACTTATCGAAGATTAAAACCTCAACAGCCCGATCAACAAAGCGATGGGTGCAGCAATTAACAACCACATGGTATTTTCCAATCCATAATGTTGAGCCAACAAACCCAACACCAAAGGCATCAAACCACCTACCAAACCAAATAAGTTACTCAATGTCAGAACTGTACCGCTCCCTCCTGGCATTGCTGTATACAATTGTCCTTGGAGAATTGAGTACCAACCAGCATTAAATAAACCCAGCAAAGCGAGAATTAATAACTTGATATTGATGTTGGGTAGGAGCAAAAAAGCCGGGTAAAGAAACAAAACGATCGCAGCACTTAATTTTAAGTAAGCAAGTCCCCGTACTCTTTCCAATAAAGGAATGAGCAAAAAATCTCCCAGCAAACCGAACCCCAACCAAATAGTAATAGCTAAACTAACCTGGGTATTATTTGCACCGACAACATCGACAAAATACAGTGCCACAAAGCCGCGCAATATATCCAGCATTAAATCGGAAAATTGCAACAAGGTTAACCATAGCAGCACTTGACGCCGTTTTAAAGCGTTAATGGCATTACCGATTCCCTCTCTCAAACCTTGGATTGATTCGTCATACCATTTTGGATTTTGGATTTTGAGGACAGTGTGGTCTTGGGGAGCCAGCGTTGCGGACGGTAAGCCACTGCGGTGGACGGGTTCCCCGGCATAAAGCAAGTGGCGCAACCCGAAGGGGTTTCCCGCCGCAGACGACTGGCGTTGGTTTCCCCCATGAACAACTGTCCGGGATTTTGGATGAATCAAACCTTGTTGAGTAATGATTTTGCCAATCCCTCTGTCACAAGAATTTTTCAAATTGGTGTCACTTTGGTTAGGTGTATTTGGAATTAATTGGCGATATTTGCACAGCATTACCAACAGCAACACCGTCAGTATTGCCAAGATAAAAAACGCACTCCGCCAACTGTTAGTCAATCCCACTGCAACTGCTAATACCACCGGACCAATTACATTTCCTACGGAACCAGCTAAAGCCCAGCGTGCCATATTTTGCTCGTGACGTTTTGGTTCGATGTCCATCAGGGTAGCTTGGGAAAGGCTGACAAAGCCACCGGAAGCTGGATTGAACAGGACAAGGGCTGCCAAGAATAAGGGAAAATTATGGCTGAGGGAAATTAGTAACAAAGCACCCGCAAAAGCAACCCCTCCCCCCAAAATTAACTGTCGTCGTTGACCGATGTCTCCCCAAATTCCCAGTATCGGCTCAATGATACTACCAATGGTATTGGGTATGGTCAGCAACATTCCTATTTGAGTGTAGTCCAGATGTAAATCGCTGCGAATTAAGGGTAAAGCAGGACTATAAACTCCATCAATCGTCTCGTCTAATAATTCGATGATGAGGAAAATTATGGTTAATAAAAATACTTTATTGGCAGTTTTGTTTTGACCGTGCAATGACATCGTCTATTCTCCCGTTTTCAACATTTAGTAACCAAGGCAAAATCGAAACCTTGGTTTGTTGGTGGGGGAATCCACGTAGTAGTGCTATGTGCAGTTTCTCTGGGGAAACAACACTGTAGCAGTTGTAATCTAAATCGCCGTTGCGATGTTTTTTTACAGGCTTACCAGGGTGGGTACTTCATAAGATATTGGTTGAAGGAGACAGAAGGCTCGGTCAATCTTTGACTAGATTTGTTGTCCATTTGACTTCTCCTGTGGTTGAAACACACAGGATTCTAAGCGGTTGTCACGGAGCGGGTTGAAACCGCGCTGCGTGACATTTGCTTGCGATATTTCTTTTTCATGTCCCTGAAAAGGTCATACCGTTTGGGGTCAGTCATAACCCCGTCTATTCTTTTTAAGAATAATCCAATCTGAGTCCGTGCTAAACCAATTTGAGGTATTACTTTCCTCAA
>JAAUYI010020430.1_pt1 | contig 10023 bp, 11 predicted proteins | sample 7278041 | NCBI WGS metagenome assembly JAAUYI01 (sample SAMN14350216, study PRJNA611818) | marine sediment metagenome | isolation source: surface marine sediment (0.6m) | place: French Polynesia: Moorea | collected 2018-08
CACCGTCTGTTTCTACTCCTCGGTCGGGACCAACTTCCTCGTCGACATCGCCGGCTGGTTCCCGAAGGGATCGTCGTCGGCGTTCGTCGGGGTCACGCCCCACCGCGTCGTGGACACCCGCAACGCGATCGGTGCTCCCGCCGCGAAGATCAGGCCGGAGACGCCGCTGCGAGTGCCGATCGGTGGGATCACCATCCCCCAACCGACCGGACCGACGACCATCCCGGCCGACGCCGCGGCCGCCTCGTTCAACCTGACGATCGTCGACCCCGACGACGACACCTTCGCCACGGCGTGGCCGTGTTCGGCGGCCCGCCCGAACGCGTCGAACGTCAACTTCGAAGACGGCGAGATCGTCGCCAACAACGTCATCGCCCCGCTCGACGAGAACGGCGAGGTGTGCATCTACGTCAACACACCGGCCCATGTGCTCGTCGACGTCGCCGGCTGGTTCACGGCCGGCGGTTCGGACGCCGGACTCCGGACGTCGATCCCGACCCGCCTGGTCGACACCCGCCAGACGACCCGGGTGACGCCAGCCGCAGAGCTCGTCGTGCCGATCCACGGCCGTCAGGTGTCGACCGCAGCCGGGCCGGTGACGATCCCCGCCGACGCGGGCGCGGTGATCGCCAACCTGACGATCGTCGACTCGGACGGGCCCGGCTACGCGACCGTCTGGCCGTGCGACGCGGCCCGACCCGAGGCGTCCAACGTCAACTACGTCACGAACGACATCGTGGCGAACGGCGTCATCGCCCCGATCGGAGCCGACGGGACGATCTGCATCTACACCTTCGCCGCCGCGCACGTCCTCGTCGACGTCGCAGGCTGGTTCACCGCCGGTTCCGACCCCCTCTTCGTCGGCGCCGTGCCGCAACGTCTGGTCGACACCCGGAACGCGATCGGGCCCGTTCCGACCTGACGAACCGCCCTCGATCGGTGCCGCGGACCGATTGTGCCGCCGCCGAGGTCAACCCCTAGGTTTCGCGGCATGGACATCACGGGTGCAAGCGCAATCGTCACGGGTGGGGCCTCCGGCATCGGCGCCGCCGCCGCTCGCCAGCTCGCCGCCAAGGGCGCCAAGGTGCTCATCGCCGACCTGCAGGAGGACAAGGGCAACGACCTGGCCTCCGAGATCGGCGGGGCGTTCTGCAAGGTCGACGTCACCAACACCGACGACATCGTCGAGGCGGTCGAGATGGCCAAGTCGATGGGCCCGGTCCGCGTCCTGGTCAACTCGGCCGGCATCGGCTGGGCGCAGCGCACGGTGGGCAAGGACGGCACCCTCGAGTCGGCGGCCAACCTCGACGCGTTCAAGAAGGTCGTCGCGATCAACCTGATCGGATCGTTCGACTGCATCCGCGTGGCGGCCACGGCGATGAGCACGACCGAGCCGATGGACGACGGCGAACGGGGTGCGATCGTGAACATCGCGTCGGTGGCGGCGTTCGACGGACAGATCGGCCAGGCCAGCTACTCGGCCTCCAAGGGTGGCGTCGTCGGGATGACGCTGCCGATCGCCCGCGACCTCGCGGCGATCGGCGTCCGGGTCAACACGGTCGCACCGGGCCTGATCGACACACCGATCTACGGTGAGGGTGACGCCAGCGACGCGTTCAAGGAGAACCTCCAGAAGGGGGTGCTGTTCCCCAAGCGGCTCGGGCACCAGAGCGAGCTCGCGTCGATGGTCGTCGAGTGCGTCACGAACAGCTACATGAACGGTGAGACGATCCGCGTCGACGGCGGTATCCGCATGCAGCCCAAGTGACACCCCGCTGACGTTCCGGCCACGCCCGGACAGCCGGATGGTGTCTGGCACCAGTCCGGCACCGGTCTGACACCCGATTGACGTTCCGGCCGCGCCCGGCCGCGCCACTGGTGTCCGGCACCAGTCCGGCACCGGTCCGGCACCGGTCCGACACGTGTCTGAGTCGGTTCACGCCCTCGTCCGGTCGCCGACATCGATTTCGAGCACAGTCCGACACGATTCGCGTCGGTCGCTATCGTGCCCCGCCATGCCGACACTGTTCGTCCACGGAGTTCCCGAGACACCGGCGATCTGGGAGCCCCTGATCGCCGAGCTCGATCCGGACGACGTCATCTCGCTGCAGCTCCCGGGGTTCGGCTGCCCGCTCCCGGGCGAGTTCGAACCGACCATGCACTCGTACGCGAACTGGATGGCCGCCCACCTCGATGCCCTCGGCGGCGGTGTCGACCTCGTCACCCACGACTGGGGTGCGCTGCTCGCCGTCAAGGTCCTGGGCGACCGGCCCGAGCGGGCTCGATCGTTCGTCACCGACGGCGCCGACCTGACCCTCGACTTCAAGTGGCACGACATGGCGACGATCTGGCAGACGCCGGGGGAGGGTGAGGCATTCATGGAGTCCTTCGTCGGCGCAGCCATCGACGAGCGGGCGGCGCTGCTCGTCGGGTCGGGGGTGCCGGATCACGCCGCGCCGGCGATGGCCGAGGCGATCGACGACACGATGGCCGGCGCCATCTTGACGCTGTACCGGTCGGCGGTCGACATCGGGGCCGAGTGGGGTCCGTCGATCGATCGCATCGACGTCCCGGCGTTGGTCATCGACGCTGCCGAGGACGGGTTCCGCCGTGAGGGCCTCGCTTCGCAGCTCGCAGAACGCCTGGGTGCACGTCACGAAGTCCTCGTCGACCAGGGTCACTGGTGGATGCTCGGCGACCCGACGGGAGCAGCGAAGGCGATCGCCTCGTTCTGGGCCGACCTGCCCTGATCCGAACGGCGGGAACAGACCCGCACGTGCGGCGGTTGTGCGGACCCATGAGAGCTGTCTTCAACGGAACGGTCATCGCCGAGAGCGACGACACGGTCGTCGTCGAGGGGAACCACTACTTCCCTCCCGACTCGGTCAAGAACGAGTTCTTCACACCCACCGACCACTCGACGGTCTGCCCGTGGAAGGGCACGTCGTCGTACTACGACGTGACGGTCGACGGCGAGACGGCGTCCAACGCGGCCTGGTACTACCCCGAGCCGAAGGACGCCGCGTCCGAGATCAAGGACCACGTCGCGTTCTACCCCGTCGTCACCGTGTCCTAGCGGCCCGGCATCGGGTCCTTCGGCCCTGTGCGGCCGGATGTCGGTGGCGGACTCTTGCGTACGGGTCTACCGACCGGTAGGTAGACCCCGATCGAGAGGACGGCATGACCATCGACGTCACCGAGGAGACCCCCCAGGTTCAGCCCGACGACAGCGGCTCCGCCGCTGCAGCGCCAACGGGTCTGAAACCCGTCCTCGACGTCATTCCCGACCGCTGCTACGAACGATCCACCGTTCGAGGTGTCGGTCTGCTCGTGCGCGACGCAATCGTCTACGTCCTCGCGATCGCCGGGCTCCTGCTCACGAACAACCCGCTGCTGCTGGTGCCGCTCTGGATCCTCGCCGGCCTTGCGGTGTCGGGTTTGTTCGTGCTCGGACACGATGCTGCCCACGACGCCCTGTTCGACTCGCGCCGGATGAACGCGATCGCCGGGCGGATCGCGATGCTCCCGTCTCTGCATGCAACCGAGCAGTGGGTGTTCGGGCACAACCGGGTTCATCACGGGCACACGCTCCGGCAGGGGATGGACTTCGTGTGGCACCCGCTGACGTTGGAGGAGTACCAGGCGATGGGCAGGTTCCGTCGGGCGCGGCACCGGTTCGAGTGGGGCCCGCTGGGGTCGGGCGCCTACTACCTCCGCGAGGTGTGGTGGAACAAGATGGTCCGATTCACGCCGCCGGCCCGATGGGCTCGGGCGATGCGGCGTGACCAGGCCTTCGTCCTCGCGTTCGCCGTCGGTGCGCTCGCGGTCGCCCTGGTGTTCGACGGTGCCGCCGGGTTCTGGACCTGGACGAAGGTGATCGTGGTGCCGTTCCTGCTGTTCTGCGGCGTGATCGGCTGGGTGGTGCACGTCCACCACATCCAACCCGAGATCCGGTGGTGGCCGCGGCGGGAGTGGAACCGGTTCCGCGGCCAGGTCGAGGGCACCACGGTGCTGTGGGGCCCACCGGGATGGGAGCTCTTCTTTCACTGGATCATGGTCCACCTCCCGCACCACGTCGACATGCGGATCCCGTGCTACCGGTTGCCGGACGCCGCACGAGCGATCGCCGCCGAGTTCCCCGACGACGTCGTCGAGCGCCCGATCCGGCTGCGCGACTACCTCCGGTCGGTCCGCACCTGCAAGCTCCACGACTTCGACACCGGCACCTGGCATGGCTACCCCTGACCGACACCCTCCGCGTCCACCCAACCGCGAACAGCGGATCTGCTCTGGCACGTGTCTGACACCAGTGCGACACGTGTCGGATTCGTGTCCGACTCGTGCGTGACGGTTGACACCCTCCGCGTCAGGTCGACCGCGAACAGCGGATTTGCTCTGGCACGTGTCTGGCACCAGTGCGACACGTGTCGGACTTGTGTCCGACTCGTGCCTGACACGTATCTGACTGGAGGTCGGTGAAGAATCTGCGGGGCGCCGCGTCGGCGGTGGCGGACGTGGGCCGGGTCAGGTGGTGTAGTCGGCGTTGAAGCGGACGTAGGTGTCGCTGAGGTCGCAGCCCCACACGGTGGCCTCCGCGTCGCCGATGCCGAGGCTGACGTGGATCAGCACGTCGGGGCCCTTCATGTAGCCCGACAGGGCGGCGAGCGCATCGTCGTCGAGCAGTGTCGGGTACACCTCGTCGTCGCCGAACCGGATCACGACACGGTGCTCGTCGATGTCGATGTCGTCGCTGCACTTGCCGATCGCCATCGCCACCCGACCCCAGTTCGGATCGCCGCCATGAACGGCGGTCTTGACGAGCGGTGAGTTGACGATCGCCTTCGCCACCCGCTTCGCCTGCGCGCCGTCGCGGCTGCCGTCGACGCGCACCTCGATCAGCGAGTTCGCCCCCTCGCCGTCGCGTGCGATCTGCTTGGTGAGGTCGAGCGCAACGTCGAACATCGCCGCCTCGAGGGCCTGCTTGCCGACCGGGCCCGCAGCACCCGACGCCATCACGATCGAGGTGTCGCTCGTCGACGTGTCGGTGTCGATGCTCACGCAGTTGAACGTACGGTCGACGACCGCCCGGAACACGTCGCCGAGATCATCCGATCCGACGTCGGCGTCGGTGAACAACAGCGAGATGTGCGTCGCCATGTCCGGTTCGATCATTCCGACACCCTTGGCCATCCCGACGACGACGGCGTCCGAACCGGCGATCCGTGCCGACGCCACCTTCGCCACCGTGTCGGTCGTCATCATCCCGCCGGCCGCCCCATCGGCGTCGGTGTGCGGCAGCTCGGCAGGGATCGATGCGACGCCGGCCCGGACCCGCTCCATCGGATACCGCCGGCCGATCACACCCGTCGATGCGACGAGCACATCGGTCGGTTCGCACCCCAGCCGATCGGCGACGCTCCGGACGAGCTCGATCGCGTCCTCGTGTCCCGCTGCGCCGGTGGCCACGTTGGCGTTCTTCGACACCACGACGACCGCCCGATCGCGCCCGTCGGCGACGTTGGCGCGGCTGATCGCGACGCTCGGCCCGGCGAAGCGGCTCGTGGTGAACACCGCCGCGGTCGGCACCGGCCGGTCGGCGGCGATCACGACGAAGTCGTCGGTGTCGTCCTTGACCCCGATGTTGGTGACGTAGCTACGAAATCCGCGGGGGAGCGCGGTGGGCATCGGTTGCTCAGGCGATCGCTTCGGCCGGGGCCTCTTCGGCGAGCCCGGCCGTGATCGACTCGAAGATGGTGGCCATCGCATCGACCTGCGCCTCGTCGAGGTGGTCGAAGATGTGCCGCCGGACGCTGGCGACGTGGTGCGGCGCCGCCTCCTCCAGCTTCGCCAGTCCGGCCTGGGTGAGCACGGCCATCATGACCCGCCGGTCGGCGGCCGAACCCTTGCGCTCGACGAAGCCGGCCGCGACCAGCCCGTCGAGCCGGCGGGTGAGCCCGCTCGGGGAGAGCTGCAGCTGGTCGGCGAGATCACACATCCGCATCGCCTGCTCGGACGACTCCGAGAGGTACACGAGGACCTGGTAGTCGCCGAGGGTGAGGTCCTGGTCGGCCAGGTCGCGCTCGAGCGCGCTGATCAGGTCGGCGTGGATCTCGATGTACGAGCGCCAGGCCCGCATCTCGGCAGGAGTCAGCCAGTTGGTGGCCATACCGCCAGGATACCGGCGCTCAGTCGCCAGATTCGGCTCTGCGGTCGTCGGCTCCGTCGTCGCCGGCCGTGTCGCCCTCGCCGCCGTCGGCGAACAGCTCCACCAGGCGATCGAGCGTCGCATCGAGCGCCCGGCCGTTCCGCGCCGGGTACCCGGCCAGCTCGATCGCCCACGGGGCGAGGCTCGGGCCCCAATCGAACTCCTCGGTCACCTCGGTCCCGCCGTCGACCGCCTGCAGACGGTATCGCCACACGTGGCGGCCCAGATGGCGCCAGGCGATCAGGTTCGGCTCGTCGAACTCGACGACCTCGTTGGTCATCCGGTAGGGCACACCGAGCCGCATCTTCATCCCGAACTTCGAGCCGAGCGACAGCCGGTCTGGCTGCTCCCGCGACGACGACTGGACCGTCCCCGACCCGTCGAAGCGGGCGTGCGCCGCCGGGTCGGCGAGCAGGTCGAAGATCGCCTGCACATCGGCTGGCACCAGACGTGTTCGCCGCTCGACGCGTTCGCGTTGCGTCGAACGCTCGATGGTCGGGTCGGTCTCGTCAGCCATCGTGCAACGCTCTCACACGTCGGCCGGTTCGGCGGCATCGACGCGAAGGTCGACCCCGAGTCGGGCGGCGACCGCCTCGGCCCCCCGGCGGCCGGAGTACATCGCCCCCTGGATCGAGGCCGTGTCGCGATGGTCACCACACACGAACACGCCGGACGGCAGCTCGACCGGTCGCTTGGGCGGGAACGGCGGACGCTGCGTCGGTTGGCCGTGCTCGATCCGATACGCAGCGATCTGCTCCCAGCCGTCGACCTGCGCTCCCCACCATTCACGGAGCTGTGATCGTGCGTCGACCTCCATCGACGCACCGATGTGTCCGGGCAGGGACGCCACGATCAGGTGCTTGCCCGCGGGTGCGTACGACGGGGCGACGTTCGACATCACGGCGACGTTGAGGACCGGCCCGCGGCCCGTCCCGTCGAGCACCACGTACTGCGTGTCGGTCGGCGATTCGTCGGCGGAGAAGTAGACACACCCGACCGACTTCGACTCGACCGGATCGATGCCGGTGAGCGATGCGGCGGCGGGCCCTTCGGCGGCGACCACGACGGCCTCCGCCTCGACCGACTCGCCGTCGGTGAGATGTACCCGGTCGGTGTGGACCTCGGCGACCGGTCGCTCGAAGCGGATGGCATCGGCGGGCAACCGTTCGGCGAGCTGTTCGGGTATCCGTTGCATCCCGCGTGCCGGAACCGCCGAGTCCCCGTCGCCGAGCATCCGGAAGATGACGTCGAACATCCGCCGGCTGTCGTTCAGCTCGGGGTCGAGTTGGATGCCGCCCACCAGCGGCCGGAAGAACCGGTCGATGATCGTGTCGGTGAACCCGTCCGCCTTCAGCCCGGCGACGGTCGAGATGTCGTCGCCGTGGAGCAGCCGTGCGGCGTGCACCGATCGCAGTTTGCGGCGCAACAGCGCGATCCGCAGCTTGTCGATCGGGGAGCCGATCGGAGCGGCCACCGTGGCGGGTGCGGTGTGGGGGCGTCGGAACGGGTCGCCGACCACGGAGCCCCTGCCGTTCCGCCATACCAGCGCCCCCGGTTCGAACGCCTGCAGGTCGAGGGCGCGCATGTCGAGCCGACGATGCATCTCGGGGTAGGCGGTGAGCGCCACCTGGAACCCCCGGTCGAGGGTGAACCCGTCGACGTGATCGGTTCGGACCCTGCCGCCCGGACCGTCGCTCGCCTCGTACACCTCGACCGGGATCCCGGATTCGTGCAGGAGCGTGGCGCACGACAACCCGGCGAGCCCGCCGCCGACGACGACGACCGGTCGATCGGTCACCGGCCGAGCAACGCGCGCAGCGCTGTCTCGAGATCGGGATGTGCGAACGTGAACCCGTCGTCGGTCTCGAGCACCTTCGGCAGCACCCGCTGGCCGGTGAACAGCAGGTTCTCGGCGAGCTCACCGCCGAGCGCGAGCCTGGGCCCGAACTTCGGGATCGGGAGGAACGTCGGCCGTCCGAGGACCTTCCCGAGTGTCTCGGTGAACTCTCGGTTCGTGACCGGTGCGGGTGCGGTGAGGTTGACCGCTCCCGAGTGGTCGGCCGTGAGGAGATGCTCGATCGCGGCGACCTCGTCGTCGATCGAGATCCAGCTCTGCCACTGCGTGCCGTCGCCCATCTTGCCGCCGAGCCCGAGCTTGAAGAGGGGGAGCTGCTTCTTGAGGGCACCGCCATCGGCCGACAGCACGATGCCGGTTCGCAGGTGGGCGACCCGCACGCCCGCCGCGGCAGCCACGCCCGTCGCGTCCTCCCACCTCACGCACAGCTCGGCGAGGAAGCCGCTGCCGGGCTCCGAGGATTCGTCGAGCTCCTCGTCGCCTCGGCTGCCGTAGTACCCGATCGCCGAACCGGACAGGAGCACCCGCGGCCCGTCGTCGGCGGCGGCGATCGCCTCCGACAACAATGCGGTCGGCTTGGTGCGGCTGTCGACGAGCTCCTTCTTGTAGGCGTCGGTCCACCGCTTGTCGCCGATCCCGGCGCCGGCCAGGTGGACGACGGCGTCGATCCCGGCGAGGTCGGCCGGGTCGAGGCGGCCGTCGGCCGGTGCCCACCCGATCTCGTCGGCCTGTGGCGCACGGCGCACCACCGGGACCGTCGTGTGGCCCGACTCCGTCAGTCGTCTGGTGAGCGCTGTACCGATGAGTCCGGACGAGCCGGTGATGGCAACTCGCATATCGACACCGTACGAGGCGACCGGCCGATCCGGATGATCCGGCGCCGGATCGGATCAGGCTGCTTCGGAGATGATCTGGTCGAGCAGCGTCGTGTCGACGGCCCCGGCGATCGTCTCGACGCCCCCGTCGGCCCGCACGACCGCCATCGCCGGCTGCCACGAGATGCCGAAGCGATTGAACACGTCGCCCGGGTCGTCGCTGATCTGGGGGAACGTCAGCCCGTGACGATCGACGAACCCCTGGAAGCTGTCGTCGCTGCCGGTCCATGCGACACCGACGAAGTTGACGCTGTCTGCGTACGTCTGGGCTGCCTCCTCGACCGAGGGGGCTTCACGGTTGCAGGTGCTTCAAGTGGGTGACCAGAACCAGAACACGGTCGGCTTGTCGGCCAGCGTCGTGGCATCGATCTCGCCACCACCCACGAGCGGGGCCGAGAACTGGAGTGCAGCCGGAACCGTCGGGGTCGCATCGTCGGCCGGTGTTCCGGCGTCGTCGCCCGACGCCTCGGCGGCCGGCGCGGCCGTGGCCGCCGGCTCCGACGAGCTGTCGCCGTCGCCCGAGCCACCGCCGCAGGCGGCAGCCACGAGGGCCAGTCCGGCGACACCGAGGGCGAGTCGACGTACGTTCACGGCACCGGATGGTATCCGTGCACCCGGGTCCGACCGTGGTCGTCGGCGCGCGTTCACACCTTCTTCACAGGTCCCGATCCGTGGCCGGTGGCGGTCCCCATCCCGGCGACTCGACCGTAGGCTCCCCGACCGTGAAGACCCGGACGTTGCTGCTGCTGTCGGTGGCGACCGCCCTCCTGATCCTGGTCGCCGGCGGTGTGTTCCTCGTTCAGCTCGCCAACCAGACCGACACGGTGCCCGCCGGCGAGGTCGGTGTCTCGGCCCGGGTCGGCGACGCGACGATCGTCGTGCTCGACAGCGACGAGCGCGCTCCGCTGTTCGGCGTCGACATCGAGATCGGTGGGGTGGACGACGCCGACGGTCTCGACAACGTCGCCCTCGTCACGGGCGACCGTCGGCTCGCTCCGCTGGCTGCCACCGAGCCCGGCCGGTGCTCCGAGATCACGGTCGCGCCCCAGCAGTGCCGGCTCGACTTCGACGTGAGCGGTGCCGAAACG